>ENA-UEPJ01002936-UEPJ01002936.1-human-gut-metagenome-genome-assembly--contig:-NODE-2936-length-16277-cov-7.903642_pt1 | contig 16277 bp, 18 predicted proteins | sample MGYA00242890_ERZ507896 | MGnify/ENA primary metagenome ERZ507896 (study PRJEB26167, sample SAMN06115508) | human gut metagenome | host: Homo sapiens | place: China:Qinghai | collected 2015-08-20... | reverse complement strand
TTATCCGAGGAGGAATTATCTGTTCTTTTGAAACAGCCAAATCCGATAATTCTGCATGAGCTGCGTGACCTTGCATTGATGTCTCTCTTGTATGATACCGGTGCAAGGGTTCAAGAACTTGTGGATCTCACATTGGGAGACATTCGCCTGACTCACCCCGCAATGGTGATTCTGACCGGCAAAGGTCAAAAAAGTAGACAGATACCGTTGATGAAAGAAACTTGCCGTTTGATGGACAGATATATTTCTCGCTTTCATCCTCCAAAGGCTCCAAAAGAAACCCCGCTTTTTTACAACAGGGACAAGAAGCCTTTGACTCGTTATGGCGTAACCTATATTTTGAAAAAATATGCCAAAAAGGCGGATGCAGCACTTAATTCAAAAATTATCTCTCCACATGTTCTGAGACATACGAAAGCAATGCATTTACTGCGAGCTGGAGTGAATATGATATATATTCGCGATTTTCTTGGTCATGTGGAGATTACTACAACGGAGGTGTATGCAAGAATTGACGCAGAAATGAAACGAAAAGTATTTGAGGAAACAGTACCCAATTATATTCCAGAGACTGTTATGCCTTGGGAGGAGGATGAAGACCTATTAGAATGGCTAACACATTTCGGGAAAAAGGCTTTCTGATTCCGATTATGTGTAGTTATTTGAGCCAGAGTACTGCTTGTTTCATGCACTCTGGCTTTTTGCTACACATAATAAGCAACTATGCATTTACAATCTTATGTGGTTCACCACATAAAATCTGTAATGAGGAGGGCAAGCTACAGGGACTTCCGTTGAACCGCGCCCTGCGGGATGAGGACAACAGCGTCTATGACATCGTGGCGGGAACCTTTTTCGTGTGCGATTGCAGCACGGAAAACTTCAAAAGTTTGAACGAGGAGCAGCTGAAACGCTACACCGAAAAGTACAAGCGGCCTGAACGATTTATGCGAGTTGATGATCAGATTCTTGCAATTCCGATGCCGATTAAATCGGATAAGGAGCGGGAGCGATGAAAAAGACAGAAGACCGAACTGCCGTAAGAGAATATAGCGGTATCGGTCTAACAAGCAACGGATTTGATTGCGCAAATCCAGCTTGACAGGGGCGAGAACCCCTATGACCCCTATTTGCCCTAACAGAATGAATAAAAAAGGAGAACGCAGGCTGCCGTGGGAAATGACAGTCTGCGTTCTTCAAGTTTCACGCTTGTAATGTGGTTGAGGTTTGTAGGGCTCTTTCTGATATTTGGAATAGCGGTCTGACGATGGGGAAATCGAGTTGCAGAGCGTTTCAACATCATAGTGAATGGGTGCGCTTTGAACAGCATCTAAGAGGATTCGTTCCAAATGCTCGTATTCAGAGAATTGATCCAGTGATGCCATGACGAAAGAATCACGGACGTAACCAGCACTGGCGGCGAGCAATTCCTGATCCATGAAATAGCCGTGCTGCTCGACGAAAAAAGTCATCATCATTACTACGGTACGAGTATTGCCCTCGCGGAAGGGATGAACCTGCCAAATACGAGGGAAACATCGACTGATAGCACTTACAAATTGCTCACGAGTCAGACTATCCCAATTCGGCTGGTATAGTGCGGAAAATGCACTTTCCAAATCATTGGGAATTTCCTCATCATTGCTATACCAAACACTGCGACCAGCTAACAATCGCTCACGCTTTTCAATGTTGATAATGCGGTATTTGCCAGCCCAATCATATAAATCGCCAAAAAGAAAATGGTGGATTTCGCAGAGACCCGATGGGGTGAAGTCATGAAAACCGCGTTCGTACAGGAGCATCATGTTTGCCCGACTTTGCTCTGCCTCGATTCGATCAAGTGTGTTCTCATCTTTAATGCCTAACGAATTACGGAGAACAGGCACATCGTCATACAAGTATAAATCAGCCATTTTGGTGTGCCTGTGATGCAATCTTTCGATGAAAAGACATTAGTGCGGATTTCATTTGTTCGCCAGTAATCTCGCCTTTCGCCCAGCTAAGAGAAAGCATCCGGGCATAATCAGAAACTGGTGCACCTTCGATTGCATTAATTGCATCAGCGGTCTTTACTGCCGCAACACGTCTATTAAACTGCTGTGTAGTCATAAAATCAACTCCTGACCACAGTATACCATGCTGACAATTAGAAAGGAAGAAAAATATGCGTAAGAGAAATTGCCGTGTAGAAATCTATTTTACCAAGGACGAACTGGAGAGCCTTACCAAGAAGGTTCGCAAGTCCGGCCTGTCCCGTGAGAGCTTTTGCCGCCACCTGCTGAATGGCGCGGAGATCAAGGAAGCGCCTTCTGCAGACGTGCCGATGCTGATCAATGAGGTGCGTCGCGTTGGCTACAACATCGATCAGATCCTCCGCATGGCGAATGCGCGCGGCATGCTCGATGTACCCAAGCTGCGCGAAGCGCTGACGGAGAACCGCAAAGTTGAGAAGATGATTACGGCGGCATATACGATGCCGGAAGACTGATATGGCAGTCACTTCAATTTGGCCGGTCAAGAGTCGCTTGGACCATGTGATCAATTATGCGCGAAATCCGGCGAAGACAAGGGAAAGATCTTTGGTGGCACAAGCTTCACTTCATGCAATTGACAACGTGATTGAATATGCGGCGGATACAATCAAGACGGAGGAACGCGCATATGTTTCGTGCCTGAATTGCCAAGAAGACAATGCAGCAGCGCAAATGATGGAAACGAAACGATACTGGGGAAAACCTGATGGGCGGTTGTGCTTCCATGGGTATCAGTCTTTTGCGGCAGGTGAAGTGACAGCGGAAACCGCCCATGCAATCGGAGTGGAATTAGCAGAAGAATTGTGGGGAGAACGATTTGAAGTTGTAATTGCTACACACTGCAACACAGGCCATTACCACAATCATTTTGTAATCAACTCGGTTTCATGGGCAGACGGCTATAAGTTCAATAATTCGAAGTCGGATTATGCCGAGATGAGAAAAATATCAGATCGCTTATGTCGAGAGCATGCAATTTCTGTGATTGATGTGCCGAGCGGCAAAGGAAAACACTACGCACAGTGGTCCGCAGAAAAGAACGGCAAGCCGACGTACCGCAGCATGATTCGTGCGGATATTGACCAGGCAATCCGAGCATCGACTACGGAACGGGATTTTATCCGCATTATGCGGGAAATGGGGTACGAATTGAAAACGCGCGGAAAGAGTGGCGAACCGCTCAAATACCCCGCAATCAAGCCGCCGGATGCCAAAGGATACTTTCGCTTTCACAAGCTGGGCGAAGGGTACTCGCTTGATGAGGTTAAAGCACGGATTCTGGACAACATTTCAAAGAAGTATCCGTTTCCTGTTACAGAGCATCATGCACCGCGTAAATATCGAGTGCGCGGCAAAGTACGTAGATCTGTAACGGGACTTCAGGCACTGTATTTCCGATACTGTTATGAACTGCATATTCTGCTGAAGCATCCGACATCCGTAAAACGGGTGTCTTTTTTACTGAAAGAGGATATTGCCAAACTGGATCGTCTGGATGAGCAGATGCGACTTTTGGCAAGACACCATATCGGTACAGCCGAAGATCTATCTTCCTATCAATCGGATACAGAAGCTGCGGTACAGGCACTCGTTGAAAAACGACATGAATTGCGAAATGAACTGAAATGCGTCAAACGCAGAAATGGAGTTGATGATGCAGTCAAGGCACAGATTAAGGACTTGACTGCGGAGATTAGAGCGAAAAGAAGGGAGGTGGTTCTATGTAGTGAAATCGCAGAGCGTTCCGAACAAGTGCGAGATAAACTGGAACGGCTGAATGAACAGAGGAAACTGGAACGAAAGGAGCGAGATGAGCATGAGTTATTCGGGCGACGCGGCAGAACAGGTCGTGAGAATGTCGCTGGAAGGAGCTGAGGTTGCAGCTAAAATTACTGGCGCAGGGGCGAAACAGGTTGCTGTTCTACTGTATGCCATTCTGCGTGAGCAGAAAAAGACAAAGGGCAAGATGCGGCTGACGAATATGCTGCGAAGCGGCAAAGAACTGAAAGTCTTTGCTGTAAAGGATACAGATTTGAAGCAGTTTTGCGAGGCATCAAAGAAGTATGGTGTCCTGTACTGCGTACTGAAAGACAAGAATGCTGACGACGGTATTACAGATGTGATGGTTCGAGCGGAGGATGCCAGCAAGATCAATCGTATTTTTGAGCGTTTCCAGCTTGCAACAGTCGATATGGGCAGCGTCAAGAGCGAAATCGAGCAAAGCCGCCGCGAAAAAGCAGCAGAAGAAATCCATGAACCGGAGCGCAGCGCAGCCGAACCGGATAAAACGGCACAGCTGGTGGATTCCATGTTGAAGAAACCGGACCAGCAGCAGGAGGGGCATACACCAAACCCTGCACAGGCTCGGACGACAAATTCCCCTCAGTCCGAGCATATCTCAAAGCCCAGCGAACGAACCGAGCAGGGTATCTTTGATCGAGAACGGGTACGGCCATCTGTACGTCAGGAGCTGAAAGACATTAAGGCGGAGCAGGCGGCTAAGGGTGCTGAGAAGGCAAAAGATCGTGCTGAGAAAATGCCTGCGGCTGAGCATCATGCGCCAAAGAAAAAGCACAGGAAGAGAAAGGAGCGTTGAGCATGGAAAACTATGACGGCCTGTTTGAAAACAACAATGCCGAACCCTTTGATAAAGGAAAATGGGTGGAACAGAAGCGGGAGGAACGCGAGGCGGTCTATCAGATGATTGACGATGCGGCGACAGCGGCAGTCAGCAGCGGCGAGCAGTTTCAGCTGTTCCTGAATGTTCAGGCGCGGTTTGACCGATATTCTGCCAGTAATGTGCTGCTGATCGCACACCAGCGCCCGGATGCGACGCGGCTGGCAGACTTTGCTGCATGGAAAGATGTCGGTGTTCACATTAAGAAGGGCGAAAGCACCATTAACCTTCTGGAACCCGGCAAAGAATACACGAAGCCGGATGGTACGGTTAAGACTTCTTACAAGGTGAAAAAGGTGTTCGATGTGTCGCAGACAACCGCTTTACAGAGGCATGAAACAACGGTATCTCGCGATAAGCGGCTGCTGCTGAATGCACTGGTCGATCATCGTCCCTGTGAAATTGAGGTTTCGGAAAACCTGCCTGAACGAGTGAATGTGCTGTATCAGCCGGCGGACAACAAGATTTACGTTCGGCAGGGCACGGATGCGGAACCGCTGTTTCGCGGACTGGCACAGGAAATTGCAAAGGTCTATCTGAAACAGAAAAACCTGAACTGCTGTAACTCTGCTTTTACGGCATATTCGGTGGCGTATGTGCTGTGCCGGAAGAATCAGCTGTCCTGTGAGGCATTTCGCTTTGACCGAATGCCAGCGGAGTTTGGCAGTATGGACGCCAAGAGTGCAAGACAGGAGCTTGGTACGATCAGGCGTGTTTCCAATATGATGATTGGCGATATGAACCGAGTGTTGGACGCATATGACCGAAAGCAGCCGCAAAAACAGAGCACCAACAGAGAGGAGCGGTGATGAAAATGGCATCAGATAAGAAGGTTGTAACGCTAGAGGATCATGAGCAACGGCTGATGGTGCGCGGTCTGGCAGATTTTCGCAACGATGCAATTCGGGATGGGAAACCGACAGACGATATTGATGACTTGCTTCTCAAAGTGATTGACGCGCCGCCCAAACGGAAACGGGGGCTGTGGCGGAATGAAGCAAGATAAGTTTTCACCGGCAAACTTGATTTTCTACGCCTGCGGCTGTGTTCCGGTCATTTGGATAGCGCTGCTGTTTGCACCGTATTTGAATGAGGGATTGGTCGGATTGATAAAGCATTCCGGTGCTGCACTTGCCAATCCGTTTCATATTGTGTTTTGCAGGGATAGTCTTCGGGCTGTCCTCATTTTCTTACTCATTTACGGGCTGGCTTTAGCTGTATTTCTATCGAATGACCGCAATTACCGCAGACGGGAGGAACACGGTTCGGCAAAGTGGGGTTCGCCAAGGAAAATCAGTCGAAAGTATGCGAATAAATCCGCAGCGGAGAACAAAATCCTGACGCAGACTGTTGCAATCGGACTTGATGGTAGAAAGCACCGGCGAAACCTGAATGTTCTGTGCTGCGGCGGCAGCGGCGCCGGTAAGACACGATTTTTTGCAAAACCAAATGTGATGAATGCGAATACAAGTTTTGTTTGTCTTGACCCAAAGGGAGAACTCCTGCGGGACACAGGTAATCTACTGAAAGCCAAGGGGTATGAAATCAAAGTGATTGACCTCATCAATATGGAGAAAAGCCACTGCTATAACCCGTTTGTCTATCTGCGGAATGATAATGATATTCAGCGCCTTGTAACAAACTTGTTCAAAAACACCACGCCGAAAGGCAGTCAGTCGCAGGACCCATTCTGGGATCAGGCAGCGCAAATGTTGTTACTTGCGCTGATTTTCTATCTCCATTATGAAGCACCGGAGGATGAACAGAACTTCCCGATGGTGATGGAAATGATTCGAGCGGGAGAAGTGCGGGAAGACGATGAGAGTTTTGTATCGCCGCTGGACGAGCTGTTCGACCGGCTGGAGATGCGTAATCCGGAGCATATTGCCCTGAAATATTATCGCAACTACCATTCCGGCAGCGGCAAAACGCTGAAATCTATTCAAATCACACTGGTAGCCAGACTGGAGAAGTTCAATCTGGAATCTCTTGCAGGCATTACGCAGACCGATGAAATGGAGCTGTGGAGCGTAGGCGAGAAGAAAACGGCTGTGTTTGCGGTAATTCCGGATAATGACAGCAGCTTCAATTTCCTTGTCGGTATGCTATACACGCAGCTGTTTCAACAGCTTTACTACCAGGCAGACATTGTTCATGGCGGCAGACTGCCGGTTCATGTGCATTTTGTGATGGACGAGTTTGCAAATGTCGCCCTGCCCGATGAGTTTGATAAGCTGCTGGCTACGATGCGCAGCCGTGAGATTTCAGTGAGCATCATTATCCAGAACCTTGCACAGCTGAAGGCACTGTTTGAAAAACAGTGGGAAAGCATCGTGGGCAACTGTGATGAGTTTCTGTACCTCGGCGGCAATGAGCAGTCTACGCATGAATATGTGTCCAAGCTACTCGGCAAGGAAACGATCGATACGAACACCTATGGACAATCCAAAGGTAGAAATGGCAGCTACTCGGTCAACTGGCAGATCACAGGCCGAGAGCTGATGACACCTGATGAAGTGCGTATGCTGGACAACCGCTACGCACTTCTTTTTATACGCGGTGAGCGACCGGTCAAAGACTTCAAATACGATGTTTTGAAGCATCCGAATGTGAAACTCACCACAGACGGCGGTATGGAGCCTTATCAGCATGGACAGGACACGCGCAGCATTGCGTCTGTTGTGCTGGATGCTGAACTTGCTGAAAAGGCTGAACAGCTGACCGTTTCCAGTCAACATGACTTCGTGCTTCTCACAGAGGAGGAGCTTGAAGAACAGTTTAAGAAAATGGAGGAAAACCAACATGAAAAACAAAAATGAGAACCGACTGCGGATGCCTGACAAGGTAAGAAAAGGATTCCGGCATTACTGTGCGGTGGTGATGACTGCGGCGCTGCTCTGCTGCTGCACTGTCCCGGCATTTGCGGTAGACGATCCGCTGGCAGTGATCAACAATCTGAGCGATTTCATTTTCGGCCTGATTCGCGCCGTTGGCCTGATCCTGCTTGGCTGGGGTATCGTGCAGGTAGGTCTGTCGCTTCAGTCCCATGACCCCTCTCAGCGTTCTAACGGCTTTCTGACGCTGGCAGGCGGCATTGTCATCACCTTTGCCAAGGAAATCCTGACGCTGATTACCGGCGGCTAAGATACGTTATCCAACAGTTTGGGGCAGGCATGATGCCTGCCCCGGAAGGAGGTGCTTGAAGTGTCGGATAACTGGGTCGTACAAAACCTGACCAATGCGCTGGAAACATGGAATGATAAGCTGTCAGAGATTTGGCTGCTCATTACGCAGTCCCCGGAAAACTTTAAGGGCGGCGCGATTTGGAGCGTGATCGTCAGCATTCATGGCGCACTCCAGGCGATTGGATATGCGCTGCTGGTGGTGTTCTTTGTGGTTGGCGTGATGAAAACCTGCGGGAGCTTTGCGGAAATCAAGAAGCCGGAACACGCAGTAAAGCTGTTTGTGCGGTTCGCCCTTGCCAAAGGACTGATTTCCTACGGCATGGAATTGATGCTGGCTCTGCTCAATATTGTGCAGGGTGTTATTTCTTCGATTATGAATGCCGCAGGCTTTGGAGGAGCGCAGCAGACGGTATTGCCGCAGGAGATTATTACAGCCGTAGAAGAATGCGGCTTTTTTGAGAGTATTCCTTTGTGGGCCGTCACGCTGATCGGCGGACTGTTCATTTGGGTGCTGTCTTTTGTGATGATTCTAAGTGTTTATGGGCGGTTTTTTAAGATGTTCATGTACACGGCAATTGCGCCGATTCCGCTGTCCAGCTTTGCAGGAGAACCAAGCCAGAACATCGGTAAGAGTTTCTTAAAAGGTTATGCTGCGGTTTGCCTGGAGGGAGCGATTATCGTCCTTGCCTGCATTATATTCAGCGTATTTGCGGCATCGCCGCCGGTGGTTGATGTGGATGCGGCAGCAGCATCCATGGTGTGGAGCTATATTGGCGAACTGATTTTCAATATGCTGATTCTGGTTGGCTCGATAAAAATGGCAGACAGAATTGTGCACGAGATGATGGGACTGTAAGGAGGGAAAGGCATTGGAAGTTAAAATCAATCGAGAGATTCGGAACTATACCGAATCCATGTTCTTCGGACTGTCTATGCGGCAGTGTGTGTTCACAGTACTTGCAGCTGGTGTAGCGATTCTGCTGTACTTTGTCCTCAAACCGTATGTCGGCACAGAAACGGTTTCGTGGATGTGTATTCTGGGCGCTGCCCCGTTTGCTGCTATGGGATTTGTGACATATCACGGTATGACTGCCGAGCAGTTTGTATGGGCATGGCTGCGGTCAGAAGTACTGGAACCGAAAGTTCTTCGCTTTCGGCCGAACAACATCTATTATGAAGCGTTAAAGCCTGAGCTGGAGAAGAAAGAGAAAGAGGGAATGAAGAACCATGATTAAGAGTATTCGTACCATCATGAAGCAGGATAAGGAACGCTACAAGGTACCTCGCAAGGTGCAGGCTGTCATCCCTATCAGGCGCATCTGGCCGGATGGTATTTTTCAGGTGGGCAGCAAGTTCACTAAGATGTATCGGTTTACGGATATTAACTATTTGGTGGCCTCACGTGAGGATAAGGAGAGTATGTTCCTGACCTATTCGGAACTGCTGAACAGTCTGGACAGCGGCGCGACCACCAAACTGACGATCTATAACCATCGTCAGAACCGTGCCAGCTTTGAGAAGTCCATTCTGATGCCGATGAAGGAGGACGGACTGGACCAGTACCGCAAGGAATATAACCAAATGCTGCTGGACAAAGCTACGGGCGCAAACGGAATCATGCAGGAGAAGTACCTGACGGTTTCGGTAGCAAGAAAAGATGTGGAGGAGGCAAGAACGTACTTCTCCCGCATTGGTGCCGACCTGTCGGCACATTTTGCGGCACTTGGTTCAAAGTGTGTGGAACTGTCGGCGGCGGAGCGACTGCGTATGCTGCATGATTTTTACCGTGCTGGTGAGGAAACAACGTTTGACTTCGACATTAAAAGCATGGCGAGAAAGGGACATGATATTCGGGACTTTATCTGCCCTGATGCAATTGAAAAGAACAAGGATCATCTGATTCTGGGCGATCAGTATTGCCGGGTGTTGTTTCTGAAAGACTATGCCAGCTACATCAAGGACAGCATGGTCACGGAACTGACTGACCTGAACCGTAATATGATGCTTTCCATTGATATTCTGCCAATTCCAACCGATGAGGCAGTACATGAGGTGGAGAGCCGCTTGTTAGGTGTGGAAACCAATATTACGAACTGGCAGCGTCGCCAGAATGCGAACAACAACTTCTCTGCTGTTGTTCCGTATGATATGGAACTTCAGCGCAAAGAGAGTAAGGAATTCCTTGATGACCTGACCACCCGCGATCAGCGCATGATGTTCGCAGTGCTAACGATGGTAATTACGGCGGACACCAAGGAACAGCTGGACGCGGATACGGAAACCGTACAGGCGATTGCTCGAAAGCACATGTGTCAGATGGCTGTGCTGAAGTACCAGCAGCTTGATGGCCTGAATACAGTGCTGCCGATTGGTGCGCGCAAGATTGACGTTTTTCGAACGCTGACAACGGAAAGCCTTGCTGTGTTTATGCCGTTCAAGGTACAGGAAATTCAGGATAAAGGCGGCATTTTCTTTGGCGAGAATGCGATTTCGCACAACCTTATTATGTGCAATAAAGCGAACCTGCTGAACCAGTCAGCATTTCTGCTGGGCGTACCGGGCAGCGGTAAATCATTCAATGCCAAGGAACTGATTACATTTCTGATCCTGAATACCGATGATGATATTCTGATTTGCGATCCGGAAGGGGAGTACGCACCGCTTGCAGAGGCGATGGGCGATATTTCGTCTGTGATTCGCGTTTCGGCTGGCGGTAAGGACAGACTGAATGCTATGTACATGGTTGATGGCTACGGCGAAAACAACCCGATTGTAGTGAAATCGCAGTTTATCATGTCGCTGGTAGAGCGCATTGACCCGAACGGTGTCGGTCCGCAGCAGAAGTCCATCATCGACCGATGCGTTGCGGCGGTGTATCAGGAAGCGGAGCAGTCCGGCACAGTGCCCACGTTGTCAACGCTGCGTGAAATGCTGCTCGATCAGCCGGAGGAAAAGGCAAAGGATATTGCGCTGGCGTTGGAGCTGTTTACCACAGGCTCTCTGGATATTTTCGGGCATAAAAGCACAGTCAATCTGGACAAGCGTGTGGTTGTGTTTGACATTCACGGACTGGGTGAGCAGTTGAAGCCGATTGGCCATCTGGTTATTACGGATACCATGCTGAACCGTGTAACGCTCAACTGGAAACGCGGCAAGCGTACCCATGTATTTATTGATGAGTTCCATGTCATGTTTGAAAACGAGTTCAGCGCGGCATTTTTCAATTCGGCTTGGAGGCAGTTCCGTAAGAGAAATGCGTATCCGACCGCTATTACGCAGAATGTGGAGTACCTGTTGGATTCTGTTCAGGCAAGCACCATGCTTTCCAACTCGGAGTTTATTGTCATGCTCAATCAGGCTGCATCTGACAGAGAAAAGCTGGCGCATCTGCTGAATATCTCGAATGAGCAGATGAGTTATATTACCAACGCAGACGCAGGCTGCGGTCTGATTAAATACGGTAGCGCACTGGTGCCGTTCATCAACCGTTTTCCGCAGAATACGAAACTGTATGAGCTGATGACCACCCGACCGGGTGAGGGTCAGTTTGCACACGGGCAGGAGTAATCCTGCCCGTTTTTGCGCATGGAGGTGAGAGGAAAAATGCCAAAGATTAAGACAAGAGAAAAGGTGCAGGGCATTAAGACACTGGACAAAGCTGCGGTGGCGGGAGAACGCATGAAGGAAGCGTATATCCGCTCAAAAGAAGAAGTTACAAATTTGACAGATGACCGTTCGGAAAATCCCAATGCCTATGCTGGTGACAAGGTGCAGCGGGTAGCGGAAAATGCGGCTGAAGATACTGCTCGTGCTGTTGCGGCTGGTGCAAAACTGGCAGTGAAAAAAGGAACAGCGGCAATTAAGCAGCGTAGAGAACGATATACGGAACCGATGCAGGATCCGGCGATGCCCAATCAGCCATGGGATGAAAATAACATCACACCTCAGAAACAATCGCAACGGCAGGCAGCAATTCGCACACAGCAAATGAAAGCAAACCGGAAAACTGCTGGAAAAGATGCTCTGAGAATAAATAGCCGACAGCAGACTGTGATCAGAGTGTCCAATGACCCGGTGGAACAGGGACGTACATTGGCAAAGAGCAAAGCTGTCAAGCAGTTGAAAGCTGCTCAAATCAAAGAGCGACAGTCTGCGATTGTAGGTTCAGATCGGACTATTATACCTGCTGAAACGAGTTTCCATGATTGTGTGGTGCATGGCTCGTGCCATAGCGGTAATCATGGAAATACAGCCATAAAGTCGAGAAGAGCAGCATTGTCCAATGGCAGAGTTACTGCAAAAGAAGTAATCTCGCCTAAAACAAACCAGTTGAGAATCAAGACTGCTGCACGACGGGTGCAGTCAGCTAGGCAAACAGCACAGTATGCGACTGCGGTTCAGCATCGTTCGGCGGAGGCTGCGGTAAAATCTGCTGAAATTTCGTTCCAGACATATCGAGCAGCGACAAAGCAGACAGCGGCCATGTCTAAACGAGCGGCAGAGGCCACGAAAGAGGTGCTGCGGGCAATTATTGCAAGTATGCGGTCGATGGTTGCGGCTCTGACTGCCGGTAGTGGAGTGACCGGCATGGTGATTGTTGTTGTATGCTTGATTGGCATGATGGCAGGCTCTTGCTTTGGCATCTTCTTCTCAGGCGAGGACAGCGGCACAGGCATGACCATGCGGGACGCTGCACGAGAAATCAATCAGGAGTATAACGAGAAGATAGAAGAAATCAAAACGGATCATCCCTATGATGAATTAGTTCTGTTCGGTTCGAGGGCCACATGGCCGGAAATCTTGTCGATTTATGCAGTAAAGACCACCTTCGACCAGAGTGATGGTCAGGAGGTGGCCTCAATGAATGATATGAAGTTAGAATTGCTGCGTAAGGTTTTTTGGGATATGAACAGCATTTCCTATCGCGTGGAACGCCACACAGAGGGGAGTGGTGAAGACAAGATGACCGTTGTTACCCTCTACATTACGATTTCCCACAAGACCACTGACGAAATGGCAAACCAGTATCATTTTAATGCTGCTCAGAAAAAGCAGCTGGCAGAATTGCTGGACGAGAAGTATCGGTCGCTTTGGAGTTCCGTACTTTACGGTATCGGAACAGGAGATGGCGAAATCGTGACAATAGCTCTGTCGCAGCTTGGCAATGTGGGCGGTCAGCCTTATTGGAGCTGGTATGGTTTTACATCGCGTGTAGAGTGGTGCGCTTGCTTTGTCAGTTGGTGCGCGAATGAGTGCGGATATCTTGACGCGGGAGTGATTCCGAGTTTTTCTCTGTGCAGCGATGGTTCGGACTGGTTCAAGGCGCGCAGTCAGTGGCAGGAGCGTGATTATGAACCGTGTGCCGGCGACATTATCTTCTTTGACTGGGGCGGCGATGGCGTACCGGATCATGTTGGTATTGTCGAGAAAACAGAAGGCGGCACAGTGTATACCGTAGAAGGTAACTCTGGCGATGCCTGTCGGGAGAATAGCTATCCGGTGGGCGATACGCGGATTTATGGGTTTGGGGTGCCGGTGTATTGATAATGGTAAAAAATCCAGCACTCAGTGTAAAGAGAAACATTGGGTGTCGGATAACTGCTATAGGAGGATAACATGAAAAGGGCAAATGCAAGAAACTACGGGCGTGAGGTAAAGGGATATATTGTGGCAAATGGGATGACATTGACGGGTATGGCTGTGCAACTCTCTGAAAAGTATGGGTGGAGCAGTTGTATGCAGAATCTGTCCGGCAAACTGCGGCGAGGCACTTTCAGTTATACTGAAGCTGTCGAGATTGCTGATATTCTCGGCTACGACATCATCTGGAAGAAAAGGGAGTGTTGATAATCGCAGAGATTTACGGATATGTCCGAGTTTCAACAAGAGAACAGAATGAGGACAGGCAGATGATTGCACTGCGGGATGTAGCTGTGCCGGAGAGAAATATCTACGTAGACAAGCAATCTGGTAAAGATTTTGAACGGCCACAGTACAAAAGACTGATGCGGAGATTGAAAAAGGATGATCTTCTGTACATCAAAAGTATTGACCGATTAGGACGCAATTATGTTGAAATTCAGGAGCAGTGGCGAGCGTTGACAAAGGAGAAGAATGTCGATGTTGTGGTGCTTGATATGCCGTTGCTTGACACGCGCAGAGGAAAGGATCTGATGGGAACCTTCCTCAGCGATATTGTGCTGCAGGTACTATCATTTGTTGCGGAGAATGAGCGCACGAATATCCGCCAGCGGCAGGCAGAGGGCATTGCGGCGGCAAAAGCAAGAGGGGTTCGCTTTGGGCGAACCCCTAAACCGTTACCGGATAACTTTGAAGAGGTGTATCGGCGCTGGAAAAAAGGTGAAATCACAGGTGCAGCAGCGGCGCGAGAGTGCAGTATCCCATTGTCAACTTTTCGTTATAGAGCAAAGAGATTTGAATCTGATAGGAAGCAATGAGCATTAAAGCGGAGTTGCAATTAAGTGTACTTTTTTGCCACCCAAATCGACAAGTAAAAAAATGTAGAATATGCGTGAATTTTGTTGTGGAAATTTACATATAGCAGTGGTATAATGAAGGCGATAATAAGAAAGCAGAGTTGCAGAAAAGTACGCATTTTTGCATAACGAAATTAGAAGCAAGATTCGGAAAGTGTAATTATATTTAAAAGGGGAGAATGTAGATATGCAGGGTCTATCAAGTAAAGAAGTTGAGGTAAGTAGAAAGCAATACGGATCAAATAACTTGACACAGATTCCACCGGACCCATTGTGGAAAAAAATATTGGAAGGGTTTAAAGACCCAATGATTATGATCCTTCTAGTTGCTTTGGTCATTCAGGTCATATTGTTTTTCCTTGGTCAAGCCGAATGGTTTGAGCCTGTTGGCATTCTGATAGCGATTTTGATTGCGAATGGTGTTGCATCCATTAGTGAGAACAAGCAGGAAAATAAAGCGTCTGCACTGAAGGAAGAAGAAGAATCAAAAGAACGGGCTAAAGTTATTCGTGACGGTCAACTTGTAGAAATACATGTCAGTGAAGTTGTTGTCGGCGATACTGTATTTCTTCAGGCGGGAGACAAGATTCCGGCAGACGGTATTGTTATTGATGGCGAATTAAAGGTAGATCAAGCGGCGCTTAACGGTGAAACTGAAGAAGCTGATAAGATTGCGTGCCCACAAAATGCCCAATATAACATTAAGGACCTTTTGAATAAGTACTATGCATATCGAGGGACCGTTGTTTGCGGCGGCGAAGGTTATATGGAAATCAAGGTTGTGGGTGACAAAACCTTATTTGGTGAGCTTGCGTTGGAGGTCCAGGAAGATACCCGAGAAACACCGCTTCAGGTGAAATTAGGTGTACTTGCACAGCAGATATCAAAATTTGGTTATATTGGCGCAATCTGTATTATGGCAGGCGTTCTTCTTAAAACTTTAATTACTGGTACCCTACCGACAAATGTCTATGACTGGATTCGACTAATTATGAATGCGGTTACGGTAGCAGTTACAATTATTGTCTGCGCAGTTCCAGAAGGCCTACCAATGCTTACATCTATCCTGCTTTCCTTCCAGAGCTTAAAGATGGCAAAAGATAATGTCCTTGTCAGAAAAATTAACGGTCTTGAAACAGCGGGCAGCCTTAGCATTCTGTTCAGCGATAAAACCGGAACAATTACCGAAGGAAAACTATCTGTAGTTGAACTGGCAACGGGGAATGTTTCAACTTTTAAGGAACTGTCTATGATTGATCATTCACTCGCGGCAGACATTATTGCTGGCATTGGTATTAATAACAGTTCAGTAGCCTCGAAAGGTTCTATTATCGGCGGCAATAGCACAGATCGAGCCTTGATGTCTTTTTTGGTAGATGCAAAAGCAACTAGTGAGTTAAGCCGCGAGGATGTCCGAAACTTTAACGCATTCGATTCAAATAAGAAATCTTCCAGTATTACCTTAACCACTCATCTGTGTAAATTTTACGGCTGTGCAGGCATATCTCCAACACCGTGCTATACTGTACGGGAAATTGAGAGTACCATCCGTTCAAGGAGGTGTGCATGGCAAAACCGATGTAAACATCTCACCGGAAACCATGCTGGACGGAAGTCTGACCTTGCTGATGCTGGGAGAAAATCAAAAACTGGAAAATACTTCCACCTGTAAGAATCTGTACAGGTACAATTCTCAACGTCCTTTAGCAGGCGTCCTTCTTGACAATGTGAAAAGAATGGTGTATCCTTCGTTCAAAAGGGAGTAGCTTGCACAGCTTTGTGTATCCGTTGGCGTCAGTACGGGTCGTTTGGCTCCGCTGCGGATTGAAATGGCGAGACTTTTGTATCAATGTGAAGGCATTGACGCAAAAGGGCTCGCCTT
>ENA-UEPJ01002932-UEPJ01002932.1-human-gut-metagenome-genome-assembly--contig:-NODE-2932-length-16296-cov-6.605894_pt1 | contig 16296 bp, 7 predicted proteins | sample MGYA00242890_ERZ507896 | MGnify/ENA primary metagenome ERZ507896 (study PRJEB26167, sample SAMN06115508) | human gut metagenome | host: Homo sapiens | place: China:Qinghai | collected 2015-08-20... | reverse complement strand
TTCAAGATAGCAAAAACGGAATTGCGGGACTTGTTTTACTCCCCGATAGCATGGTTGATTTTAATCATATTCACGTTTCAGACGGGGATGTTGTTTGCCGATACGATTTCGCAGATTGTGGCAACTCAGAGCAAGGGGTATAGCGGTTTGTACCGGACGTTGGGGATTTTTGGCGGTCAACGGGGTTTGTTCGTGGCAGTACAATCTTACCTGTACCTTTACATCCCGTTGTTGACGATGGGATTGATGAGCCGGGAGTTAGGGAGCGGCTCCATTAAGTTGTTGTATTCCTCTCCGGTCACGAACGTTCAGATTATTCTAGGAAAGTATTGTGCTATGCTGGCTTACGGGTTGGTGTTGACCGGAGTGTTGTTGGTTTACTCCATTTACGGGATATGTACGATTGAAAACGTGGATATACCCTTTATTCTGACGGGACTCCTCGGGTGTTACCTGTTGTTGTGTGCATACGTGGCGGTGGGTTTGTTCATGTCAAGTTTAACACCTTACCAGATCGTGGCAGCGGTGGGCACGTTGGCGATTCTTGCCGTGTTTACTTACGTGAAAGGGATGTGGCAGGCAGTGCCTTTTGTTCGGGAAATCACTTACTGGTTCGGTATGACGGGGCGCTCGGATAATTTCATGAACGGAATGATTTGTAGCGAGGATGTGCTTTATTTCGTGGTAGTGGTGCTTTTGTTCTTGTTGATGACGATTATCCGTTTACAGAGTAGACGGCAGAAGGTGAGTTTCTTGACCACGGTCGGTAGATATCTCGGGGTGTGGGGTATCGCTGTGGTGTTGGCTTTTGTTTCTTCCCGTCCGGCATTCAAAGGGTATTATGATGCGACGCATACGAAAATGAATACATTGACGCCTAACAGTCAGGAAATTATCAGTCAATTGAAAGGCGGTTTGACGATTACCACTTACGTGAACATTCTTGACGAAAACAATTGGGTAGGTTTCCCTGAAAATTATAATGAAGACATACGTCTTTTCGAGCAATACACTCGTTTTAAGCCGGAGATCAAGATGAAATACGTGCTCTATTATGACACGGTGAAAAACGATCTTCTGGAACAGGCATACCCGGGAATGACTTACGAGGAGAAAGCAAGGAAAGTGATAGAGCGGCAGAAATTGAACCCACGGAAGATTTTAACGCCGGAAAAGATTCGGGAACGAATTGATTTGAGAACGACGGAGGGGAATCGTACGGTGCGTTTATTGGAACGCGAATCGGGAGAGAAAACTTTCTTGAGACTTTATAATGATGCTACAATTCATCCCACGGAATCGGAGATCTCGGCAGCATTGAAGCGTATGGTGATGACGGATTTGCCCACGATTGGGTTCCTAACCGGTCACGGGGAACGTGAAACGGACCGTCCGGGAGATCGGAATTATTGTATGTTCACGCATTTGCCTATGTTGCGGCAATCGCTGGTGAACCAGGGATTCGATTATCAGGACGTGACGCTGGACCGGGAGATTCCGGCGGATATCAATATCTTGGTTATCGCCGAGATGAGGGAGGCAATGACGGAAGCGGAGAAAGTTAATTTTGATAAGTATGTTGCCCGGGGGGGGAATCTCGTGGTTATCGGGGAACCGGGTCGCCAAGAGGTGATGAATCCGGTGCTTGCCTCGTTCGGGGTGAAGTTGGTGGATGGTTTTTTGATTCAGCCGGAAGAGGAGACGGAACCGCAAGAGATACAAGCAGATAATATGGACCTTGGACCTTTTGCCGGTTTTACAGCCCCGAAGCAACCGATCGACTTGATTCTTTCTAAGCCGACCAAGGAGGCTCAGAAGTTGTCCTACTATTTTTCTTACATGATACCCCATTATGTTGCGGTGATGCCCACTGCTGCCGGTTTGGAGTACTCGACGGATAAGGGTTTCGACGTGATTCCGTTGTTCATGTCAGACTCCACTTGCTGGAACGAGTTGGAATACACGGATATCGTGGATAAAGAGATCGTGTATAACCCTGCTGTCGGGGAAGTGCAGAAATCGTACCCGTTGGCTTTGGCGTTATCTCGTAAAATGGGTGCTCGGGAACAGAAGATTGTTGTTCTTGGAGATGCGGATTGTTTGAGTGATGGCGAGTTGACCCGTAACCGGAAACCATTGTGGGTTGCTAATTACACGATTATTCAAGCTAGTTTCTTTTGGTTATCGGACTATAAGGTACCGATTGATGTGAGACGTCCGGCTGCTGCTGATCGGAGGATAAACGTGAGTCCCGCTGGAGCCGAGATACTGAATTATACCTTGATAGGGGGGCTCCCGGGATTATTGTTTATCCTTTATATGTTCATTTGGTTGAGAAGAAGAGGTCGGTAAAATTTGTAAATTAATCATATTGTATGTCAGAATCAATAGTAAAAATAGAGCATTTATCTCATCGTTACAGTGTGCAATGGGCGATACGGGATATTGATTTCGAGATAACCAAGAACGGGATTTATGGATTGCTCGGCTCCAACGGGGCCGGGAAATCCACAACCATGAATATCATGTGCGGTGTGTTGAAGCAGACGGAGGGTGACGTTTACATCAAGGGAATCAGTATGAGCAAAAACCCGGTGGAAGCGAAACGTCATATCGGTTTTTTACCGCAGGTGCCTCCCCTGCACCCGGATTTGACGGTGGAGGAGTACCTTGAATATTGCGCCGAGTTACGTCATATTCCTTCGGGCGAGGTGAAGTCTGCCATTGGTGAAGCGATGGAGCGTTGCGGTATCACTCATTTTGCCAAACGTGTGCTTCATAACCTGTCGGGCGGTTACCAGCAGCGAGTGGGTATCGCGCAGGCTATTATTCACAAGCCAGAGCTGGTGGTTTTCGATGAGCCGACGAACGGTTTAGACCCGAACCAGATCGTGGAGGTGCGTCATTTGATCAAAGAGATCGCCCGCGAGCGGACGGTAATCCTCTCGACGCATATCTTGCCGGAGGTGCAGGCGACTTGCGACTACATCCGGATGATCGAGCAAGGGGCGTTGGTTTTCTCCGGTACGGTGCATGAATTTGACAATTATATCCAGCCAAGCACGTTGCTGGTTTCGCTGGCGGCGGTGCCGCTGGTGGAAGATATCCAGTCGCTCCCGGGTATAGCCCGGGTGGAGGAGTTGGGCGGTCCGAGGTTCCGTGTTCACTTCACGGACTCACGTGAGGCAATGGATCGTATCGTGGAGGCGAGTTTCACGCGTGGTTGGCAGTTGACTGAGTTGCAACAGGAGAAGAGTTCTTTGGATACGATTTTTGCCGAGTTGTCCAGGAAGTAACGTTAATTTTTTATTTACAGTAGAGATGAAGATTATATTCAAGATAGCAAAAACGGAATTGCGGGACTTGTTTTACTCCCCGATAGCATGGTTGATTTTAATCATATTCACGTTCCAAACCGGAATGTTATTTTCCGGAACGATTTCGCAAATTGTAGGATTCCAAGGTATGGGGGGAGGAGGAATAGATTTGACGTTGGGGATTTTTGGCGGTCAACGGGGTTTGTTCGTGGCAGTACAATCTTACCTGTACCTTTATATCCCGTTGTTGACGATGGGATTGATGAGCCGGGAGTTGGGGAGTGGTTCCATTAAGTTGTTGTATTCCTCTCCGGTCACGAATGCCCAGATTATTTTGGGTAAATATTGCGCCATGCTGGTCTATGGGTTGGTATTGATGGGTGTGTTGCTCGTTTATGGTATTTACGGTATGTTCACGATTGAGGGAGTGGATGTTCCGGTAATCTTGACGGGTATCCTCGGTTGTTACTTGTTGTTGTGCGCGTACGTGGCGGTAGGTTTGTTCATGTCGAGCCTGACTTCTTACCAGATCGTGGCGGCTGTGGGGACACTGGCGGTACTTGCCGTGTTGACTTACGTGAAAGGTTTATGGCAGACGGTGCCTTTTGTTCGGGAAATCACTTATTGGTTTGGAATGACGGGACGGTCGGATAATTTCATGAACGGAATGATTTGCAGCGAGGATGTGCTTTACTTCGTGGTGGTGGTGCTTTTGTTCCTATTGATGACGATCATTCGTTTGCAGGGCAGACGACAGAAGGTGGGTTTCTTGACCTCGGTCGGTAAATATCTCGGGGTGTGGGGACTTGCCGTGGTGTTGGCTTTCGTTTCTTCCCGCCCGGTATTCAAGTATTATTATGATGCGACTCACACGAAGAAAAATACGTTGACGCCTAATAGCCAGGAGATTATTAATCAGTTGAAAGGTGGTTTGACGATTACTACCTATGCGAATATCCTTGATGCGAACGGTTGGGTGGCTTATCCTGCGAATTACAATTCAGATATGCGTCTTTTCGAGCAATATATCCGTTTCAAGCCGGGAATCAAGATGAAATATGTGCTCTATTATGATACGGTGAAAAATGATCATCTCGAGAGGGCTTATCCGGGCTTAAGTTACAAGGAAAAAGCGGAAAAGGTTATCGAGGAGAAAAAATTGAACCCGAAAAAGATTTTGTCACCGCAAGAGATTCGGCAGATTGTAGACTTGAGAACGACGGAGGGGAATCGTACGGTGCGTTTATTGGAACGCGAATCGGGAGAGAAAACATTTTTGAGATTTTATGATGACCATATGCGTGATCCTTACGAACCGGAGATTTCGGCGGCGTTGAAACGTTTGGTAATGGAGTTACCCACTATCGGGTTCCTTACCGGTCACGGAGAGCGTGAAACGGACCGTCCGGGAGATCGGAATTATTGTATGTTCACTCATTTACCCTCGTTGCGTCCGGCATTGGTGAATCAAGGATTTGATTACAAGGAGGTGACATTGGAGAAGGAGATTCCTGCGGACATCAATATCTTGGTTATCGCCGAGATGAGAGAACCTATGACGGAGGTGGAGAAGGTTAATTTTGACAAGTATGTTGCCCGCGGGGGGAACTTGATGATTGTCGGGGAACCAGGGCGTCAAGGAGTGATGAGTCCGGTGCTTGCCCCGTTCGGGGTGCGCCTGGTGGATGGTTTCCTGATCCAGCCGGAAAAGCAGAAAGACCCGGAAGAGGAGAAACGCAATAATCGTAACCTCGGTCCGTTTGCCGGTTTCGTGGCACCGAAGTTGCCAATAGATGTGCTTATTTCACAACCGACTTTGGAGGCAGAGGCGTTGTCGTACCCTTTTGGTGACTTAAAGCCTCGTGGTTACGTGGTGGCGATGCCTACGGCTGCCGGTTTGGAGTACTCGACGGACAAGGGCTTTAAAGTGATCCCGTTGCTCATGTCGGATTCAACCTGCTGGAACGAGGTGGAGCACACGGATATCGTGGACCAAGAGATTGTGTGTAATCCTGCTGCCGGGGAGGTGCAGAAGTCTTACCCGCTGGCGTTAGCGTTATCCCGTAAAGTAGGTGACCGGGAGCAGAAAGTTGTGATTCTCGGAGATGCCGATTGCTTGAGTGACGGGGAGTTGACCCGCGGTCGGAGTCCTTATATGGCGGCTAATTACGGGATCGTTCAGGGGAGTTTCTTCTGGATGTCGGATGGAGAGGTGCCGATCGACGTGAGACGCCCAACAGCCCGGGATAATTGGGTGAACGTGAGTGATACGGGTTCCGTGATCTTGGATTACGCCTTGATGGGCGGCTTCCCGGGATTGCTCTTTATTATTTATATGTTGATTTGGTTGAGGAGAAGAGGTAGGTAATATTGTTTTTGAGTTGTTATTGAAAGTTGCGGTCAGGTAGTGGGGAAGGTTACTCGCTGTCTGACCGAGCTTTTTTAGAGGGAGAGTAATGAAAGTTTATGATTGTAATATGATGCTTGATGTTAAACATTTAAATTTTAGAGTTATGAAAAAGATGATGATGTTTTTAGTGATGTCGATATTCTTTTTGATGGGAGGAGTATCTGATGGTGTGGCACAAAAAAAAGAAAGTAAATCAGAAGTAAGCGTGGTTATGACACCAAACTCGATATTAGCGCAAGTGGGGCAACTGTGAATATAACGTTTTATCTTGATGGATTAGATACTAATTATCAGCTTTATGTGTTTTTTAAAAATCCTGAAGGACAACTGGAAATGCTTGCGTCCGTTGATTCGGATGGAGATGTCCATTATCAAGATTCTTCTTTTGGAGATCGAATACATGTTAGTTATGGTAAAAATTATTACAGTGGTGTGATAACAATTTTTCAAACTAAGAAGGAAGATTCTGGGGTATATTATGTTGGACTATTTCAAAATGAAACGTTATATTATCCTGTTGTCGGTACACGATTAACCGTAAGTGGAGAAATCCCTATAAATTAATAGATTGTTAAATGAATCCTTGTTTTATATTGACTGATGTGAAGGATTCTCTTTTATGAGATTTTTTACGTGCTCGTAAAAAGAGTTTGACCACTTTTATTTTATTGGATTATTTTTTGGAGGGGAGAGAAGTTTAATTTAATACAGATGTTATGAAAGATTTACGGGAAATGATATGTATTGTTATATATGAAATGAAACAGCAACTTCGGAGTTGGGTTTTCCGGGTGTTTGCCTTGTTGTCGTTGGTAGGTATCGTGGCGTGTCACGTGTATTGGCAAGGGGAGGGAAATTGCGTGAACTGGAAGGTGGTGGCGTTGCCTTGCTCGATGCCGTTGATGAACGCTTACCTTTGGGGGGTCGTGCAATCGTTGTTTCTCGTTGTGATGATGTCCGGCATCCCGGGTCGGGTAAACCGGACGGGGGCGGTGGAGGCGATACAGGTGCGCCCGTTTCATAACGATTCGTATTACCGTGGAGTGGTTGCCGGGAACTTCTTGCTGTTTTTGTTGTTGAACGTGGTCGTGATACTCTTTTCGGTGGTGCTGGTGAATTGGACGAGCCTGGCTCCCGTGGGGTGGAAGTATTACCTATTTTACTTGTTGACGTTGAATATCCCGGCGTGGGTGTTCGTGGCTGGGCTGACGCTGTGGTTGGGCGGCGTGGTGCGTTCCCGTTGGCTGGCGATAGCGATTCCCGTGATCTGGTGGTTGGGGAGTATCTTCGTGTTGCCCTATTGGCAGCACGGGACGTTAGATTACCTTGCCAGTGGGGTGCCCAACCTGTTCTCGGAAGTGACGGGTCATTTGAACCCGGGGCGTTACGCGTTGCACCGGTTGGCATACCTGTTCGTGGGTATGGGGTTATTGGTGTGGAGTGCAAACCTGATGAGGCGGATTCCGAACTGCCCGGGCAGGCGTAAGGGACACGTGTCGGTCGGGGTGTTGCTCGTGGTGGCGGGAGTGTTGTGCGGGGGGATGCTGGAGTATACTTATTACCGGGACCGTCAGTCCCGGGAGTCGTGGCGGGATAGTTTTGTCCGGAATTGGGAGGAGCGTACTTGCCGGGTGAGCCGTCACGCAATTACAGTGGAACAATCTGGGAACACGTTGGCTATGCAGAGCGATATGACGGTTTATAACCCGGGGCGGGAGCAGTTGGAGCGGATTGTTCTTTTCCTGAACCCGGGATTGCGGGTGACGGGATTGAGCACGGGAGACGGGATGCTTGAATACCGGCGGGAGGGGCAGGTGTTGTCTATCGCTCGAGCGTTGGGGGCTGGCGATTCCTTGCGACTTCGGATGGAGTACTCGGGGCATATCGATGACCGTTTTTGTGACTTGCACTTGCGGGACTCGCTTTACGAGGACGCTTTCTATCATGACCGGTTCTACGCGACGGGCAGGCAGGGTGCTTTCGTGGAGGATGATTTGTTGGTGTTGACACCGGCGAGCGTATGGTACCCGGTGGCGATTCCGCCGGTGAATCCCTTGATGCCGATAGCGACGGGGCGTGATTTTACTCGTTTCCATTTGGAGGTACGTCATCCCCGGCAGCGAGAGGTGATCTCGCAGGGAGTGCCCGTGAAGGGAAAAGAGAGTGTAGTTTTCGAGAACCGGAAGGTGTTGCACGGGATTTCCTTGTGCGGGGTGAACGAGCGACGTTACGAGATACCGACGGACATGTCGTTGAATTTGCAGTTGAACTCACCGAGTTGGGGAAGTGTATTCGAGAAGAGATACTCGACCATGAGCCGGGAGGATTTTATTGCCACGTGGACGTGGACTTCCCAATCCAATAGGTATGGTCTATGGAAAAATTGTTTGTCTAAAAATTGGTATACCCCAGAGGTACCTTACCTGTATTTGTTTGAGGTGCCCGTCTCTTTCCGGTTAGACAACCATACCGGAAAGACCGAAAGCGGGTTGGTGGAACCGGGAATGGTCTTCTTGCGGGAACGTGGGTTTGATATGAGTATCGGACCCATAATGAATGACAAGGAAATGTGGTATATGGATACTTTGTTCGGGGTTACCAATGTTTTATATGATAATATATTCGGTTCTTCCCGTACCCCGTCCAATAGTCATCCTTTATTGGGAATCGGAAAGAACAATTCGAAAACTACGAGGGACTTGATAAAGAATGATCATAATGGAAAATCTTTGGATGAAGTGCAGAGGGTTTGGGTGCATTCTTCCAAATATCCTTTTATGGGTAAAATATGGAATGATTTCTTTTTAGAAGATTTGGAATCATCGCTTGGGGTGCCTGATTTGTTGGGTATTTCGTTTGTCAAAAAGCAAAGTGATTTTTTTGTTGGACGCTCTTTAGTCGAGCTTTTGGCGAATAACGAAAAATTCGAGTTACGGGAAAAGTTGAATGATTTGTGGTATCGTTTGACGTTGAAGATTCCCAAGGATGAATTGCGTCAAAGTTTGGATAGCTTATACGATTATAGCGAGGGAGAGGTGGATTATGATTCCTTGATGCGGAAGTGGGCGAAGCGTTGGAACACGGATGTGGAGGGGATTATTGCGGATTGGCTAACCACGAAACATAGACAATATTTCAAAGTGAAGGATGCCGTGTGTTATTTTGACAAAGATTTCAGACGTTATAAATGCGAGGGAAAAATCATGAATGCCGGAAAGGATGGTGGGATTGTTTCCATAGAATATGGTTCTTTTATAAAGATACAAAGTAGCAATTGTTATTTGAATCCCGGGGAGGCGAAGGCTTTCACATTGGTGACAAACGAATCTATCACGAGTATTAACACTATTTTGGCTGCTAATCGTCCGACATCATTCAATTTTCAAAGGGAAAATATTGAAAATTCGGTATCTTGGGAATTCGGGGAAGAGTGGCGCACGATACCCGTGTCGGAGTTCTTGGAAGGGGAAAACCCGAACGAGTTTATCGTGGATGACTCGGACACGGGCTTTCGTTTAAAGGAAGGTTCTCGCTCGTGGCTTCAACAATGTCGGGAGACTTCGCCTCCGCTTGTTAAGAATTCTCAAATGGGCGATATGGATCGGCGTTGGAAACGGGTGATAGATGTTAACGCATGTGGCGATTCGATCCGGGGGTATCATTATATTATTGGTGGTTCTGGGAAGTCGACAGCAACGTGGCGGTTGAATATTCCAGAGGCGGGACGTTACCGGGTGATGGTTAGGGTGTACAAGGCATTCACGAAGAAGTGGGTTAGAAATCAGGACGAAAAAAGACCGTCTGTAAATGGGGTTATTTATTATTATACGGTGGCTGCTGGAGGGCAAGAGCGGGAAGTGGAAATTAATCTGGATTATTGTTTATCCGGAACCAAGGAGTTTTCTGCTTGGACTTCGCTTGGGGAATTTGATTTCCCGGCGGGTGAGGCCAGCGTGACGCTTTCAGATAAAGAGGTGCGTAGGCGTGAAGAGGTGGCAATTGTGGCTGATGCGGTGAAATGGGTGAAATTGGATTGATAAATTTGATATTATGGCATTTGTAACGGACCAACAGACATTAGATGATCTCGGAATTTTTGGGAAAGGGGGCAGATCCTCGGTGTATGATTTGTTTAAAGCAAGAACCCGGGGTGGGGCTTTGGTATTGAAAGATATGTTTTGTTATCCGTTGGCGGATGCTCAGAAAATTAATAGACGCGGAGCCGTGATCCGTTATTTTCAAGAGCGGGAGATCGAGTTTCCGTTTATGCCGGAGTGGTTTAATGCTTTCGAGTATTATTTGGGTAATCAGGATAGGCGTACACGGTTGGCGGCGGAGAAGAATACCTTGGAGTGTAAGATGCGTAAGTTTTCGAGGTGCGAGAGAGAGTACGCGTTGTTGCAGAAGGGGGTACTTGCCGGGATTCGTGTCGTGAAGGGAGCGGAGAAGTTGTTGCAATCGGTAGCGAAAAAACGGGTACCGGATGAGTACAGGGAAGAGTATGAACAGATGTCGGAGATATTGAGGGAGCCGAATTTGGCGTGGGCTTTGTCGTTGAAAAATCCCAAAAAGTTGTCATACTCTCAGATGGTCGATTATGACTCTCGTTTTAGGTTCGATGGAAATGAGCAATGTAAGAAATTGCTTCGTTATCTGCATGAGATAGACGTTTATATTTCTGTTGCCGAGGTGGCACGGAAGCGGGGATTTGTTTTCGGGCGAGCCTTGGAACCGGAGGCGAACGAGTTGCACGCGGAGGGTATGTATCATCCTTTGCTTGAGGGTGCCGTGGGAAACACGCTGAATGTGGACGGGAATAGCAATATGATTTTCCTGACGGGGGCAAATATGGCGGGAAAATCGACGTTGATGAAGGCTTTTTCCATTACCCTGTTTTTGGCGCATATGGGTTTTCCGTTACCGGTGTCGCGAATGGAGTTCAGTGTCCGGAACGGGATATACACGACAATTAATTTACCGGATAATTTAGACTTGGGCTATAGTCATTTTTATGCCGAAGTATTGCGGGTGAGAAAGGTGGCGGAGCAGGTCCGGCGATTGGGGAATTTGATTGTGGTTTTTGACGAGTTGTTCCGGGGAACGAATGTTAAAGATGCTCATGATGCGACGGTCGCTGTTGCTGGAGCTTTTGCCGCGAGAAGGGATTGTATGTTTTTAATCTCGACTCATATAATCGAGGCGGGAGAGGTGTTGCGGGAGAGGAATGTTAACGTGAATTTCGTGTATCTCCCTACAATGGAGAAGGATGGAAGGCTGGTTTATCCTTACACGTTGGAGCGAGGAATCTCGAATGACAGGTACGGGATGGCGATTATAGAAAAGGAGGGGATAGTGGAGATGTTGAAAGTCAAACGGGAGTGCGGGAAGGCGCAAGAAGAGTTCGTGGTAGATAAACAGACTTTGGCGGATTTGCATATCCTCGGGAAATTTAAAGACCGCTCGATATTCAACCTGTTTAATCATACTTGTACACGAGGTGGGGAGCAGGTTTTGGAACGTATGTTTCAACATCCTTTGACAGATGCGAATGCAATAAATGAACGGGGGAAGGTGTTTGAGTTTTTCAAAGAATCAGGAGTGGCGTTTCCGTTTACTAGGGAATTGGTGGATAGGGTGGAGCGCTATCTGGGGATACAGGTTTCCGCTATACGCGGAATAGCGTATTTGAAAGTTTGTTGTTTGAAGCTTTTTCGTTGTGTGGCGAAAGAGAAGGTGTATGATATGATTTATGCGGGGATTGTGGATACTGTAGAGTTGTTGCGGGTGTGTGTGGAGTTTAACGCTTTGTTGGATAAAGGTGACGGGGATTCGGTTTATAACAGGGTGATACGGGAAACGAGGGGGATTGTGGAGAATAAGTTGTTGCGTCCGTTACTCGGGAAACGGGGAAATGGAGGGTTTTCTATGTCGGAGGTTGCCCGTTACGATTATTTGTTGCGTCGTGTTTGCCGGAAAGAGTTAAGGCGTTTGCTGGAGATTATTTATTACACGGACGTGTATGTTGCCGTGGCGACTGTAGCGAAAAAGATGAGGTTTGTCAGGGCTGTGGCGTATGGTAAGGAAGAAGGGGTGAATCGAATTGACGTGAAAGGTTTTTCTCACCCGTTGATGGTGGGAGCTGTGGGCAATTCTATTCGGATAGACCACGAGCGCAACGTGTCATTCCTGACCGGGGCGAATATGGCGGGAAAGTCGACACTTATGAAAGCATTTGGAGTGGCTGTTTACTTGGCGCATATAGGTTTTCCCGTGGCGGCGGAAGTGATGGAGTTCTCGGTACAGGACGGGTTGTACTCTTCGATAAACGTGTCGGATCATTTGAATTTGGGGTACAGTCATTTTTATGCCGAAGTGGCACGGGTGAAGCGTGTTGCGGAGGAGGTGTGTGCAGGGAAAAATCTGGTAATTATTTTTGACGAGTTGTTCAAGGGTACGAATGTGAAAGATGCTTATGATGCGACAGTGGCTGTGATAACGGCTTTTGGAAGTAGCCGAAATTGTTCTTACATGGTTTCCACGCATATCACGGAGGCGGGATTTACGTTGGCAGAAAAGAGTGAGCATTTTAGGTTTGTGTGTTTGCCGACTGTGATGAAAGGAAAGATACCCACGTACACCTATCGGTTGGAAGAGGGGATTTCGAATGACAGGCTTGGGATGATGATTGTTGAAAACGAGCGGGTGGTGGAGATTATAACGGGAAAATGAATGTGAAGTAATTGATGTAATACGGATGTTTATGGAAAGTTTGCGGGAAATGATATGTATCGTTAGGTATGAAATGAAACAACAACTTCGGAGTTGGGTTTTTCGGGTGTTTGCTTTGTTGGTGTTGGTAGGTATTGTGGTGTGTCACGTGTACTGGCAAGGGGAGGGGAATTGTGTGAACTGGAGGGCGGTGGCATTGCCTTGCTCGATGCCGTTGATGAACGCTTATCTTTTTAGCGTGGTGCAATCATTGTTTTTAATCGTGATGATGGCGGAAGCTTCCCGTAGAATGAGGCGATTGGCAGGAAGGGAGGTATTTCAAACACGGCCTTATAATAACGTAACGTATTATTGGGGAGTGCTAGTGGGGAACTTCCTGCTCTTTTTGCTGTTGAATGTCATCGTGATTCTCGTGTCGGTGTTGACCGTGAACTTGACGAGTTTCGTTCCCGTGGGGTGTAAGTATTACTTGTTTTACCTGTTGGCGTTAAATATCCCGGTGTGGGTGTTCGTGGCGGGAATGACATTGTGGCTCGGGAACGTGGTGAAGTGGCATTGGGGGAGTATCGTGTTGCCCGTGTGCTGGTGGTTGGGGTGTATTCTGGTGTTGCCTTATTGGCAGCACGGGACGTTGGATTACACGGGATGCGGGGTGCCGACTCTTTTTTCCGAGATGGTGGGACATTTGAACCCGGGGCGTTATGCCTTGCATCGGTTGATTTATCTTTTGAGCGGGATGGGATTGTTGGCGTGGAGCGTGAGCGGGATGAAGCGATTACCGAACCGGCATGGCACGGGGCGAGTGTATATGTTATTCGGTATAATGTTGGTCGTTGTTGGCGTGGGGTGTGGAGTGGTTCTGGAGTGTGGTTTTTACCGGGATCGTTTGTTCCGCTCGGGGTGTCGGGAGGCTTTCGTGCGGCATTGGGATGAAACGACTTGCCGGGTAAAGAAACACGCCATCGTGCTGGAGCAAGAGGGGAAGGAGTTGAGTGTACAAAGTGATATGGTTGTGGTTAACCGGAATCGAGAGGCATTGCAACAAATTACACTCTTCTTGAACCCGGGATTGGATGTCACGGGGGTGCAAGTGGATGGGAAGAGTGCGGAGTGGCATCGGGACTGGCAAGTGTTGACAATTGCGAGCGGTTTGGAAGCGGGGGATTCGGCGAGAGTAGAGGTGGATTACGGGGGACGGGTAGATGATAGGTTCTGCGATATACACTTGACGGATGTCGTTTACGAGGATGCTTTGGGTGGGGATCATTTTTTTGCCCAAGGGCGCACGGGGGCTTTCGTGGAGGAGAGTCTATTATTGTTGACGCCAGCCGTCGTGTGGTATCCCGTGGCTTTGCCGCCGGTGAACCCGTTGATGCCATTGGCGACGGGACGGGATTTCACCCGTTTTCGCTTGGTTGTCAAGCATCCTTTGCAGCAGGTGGTGATTTCACAAGGTAAGTCGCTGAAACAAGAGGAGAGTATTGTATTCATGTGTGAAGAAGCGGGTATGTCCGGAATTTCCATTTGTGGGGCAAATTATGTATCTCATGTGATTCCGATGGATGAGCAATTTGGACTCCAGGTGAATGCCGTGAGCGAGCAAGATGAGATAGTGAAAAGAGTCACGGGGATTGATAAAAAGCCTTGGATCGCTTTATGGAATGACACGTTGGTCGGTTATAACGAGTGGAAAAAGAACGCTACAACGAGTTGGTATTACGAGAGTGAGCCTTACTTGTACCTGTTGGAGGTGCCGGTTTCGTTTCGCTTGGACGCTCATGCGGGGAAAACGGAAAGCGGATTGGTGGAGCCCGGCATGATTTTTTGGCGGGAGAGAGGGTTTGATATGGATATCATTCATATATTGGAGGGGAAAAAAGTGGTGGGTGATGTTTGGAAACTTGACGGGAGGGTAGAGGAGCTGGTGAGATGGTATCGTGCGATATTTACTTCACGGGAAACGGGATGGGATAGTCATCCTTTCTGGGGAATTGGAGGGGAAAAGGTACACAGAGAGAATGATCATGTCGGGATAACCGTGTGGGACGAGGAACCTATTCGGGTGTATTGTAAAAAATATCCTTTCATGGGTAAGATGTTCGATAAATTGGTCCGGAGTTATTCGAGTTCTGCCCAAGGATTACCTTGGGAGGCATTGGGTGACACAAAGGAGTATTTGGATGATTTTATCGGGCGGTCGTTGTTGGAGATTGTGGCAGATGGAAAAGAATTGAATAATTTAGTTGAGAAAGAGCAAGATTTATGGATGCGGTTGATGATGAAAATCCCGATGCGAGAGTTGCGGGCAAGTTTGGATAGTTTGTATGATTACGGGGAGGGAGAGGTGGCTTATGATGATTTGATGCGAGGGTGGCAAGAGCGTTGGGGGGTAGATGTCGTTGGTATCATAGAGGATTGGATCACGACAACGCATGAGCAATATTTTAAGGTGAAAGATGCGGTGATTTATAAGGAACCGGGAACTCAATATCGCAGAGCGGAAGCAAAGATATTGAATGCAGGGAGAAGCGGAGGGTATGTCATCGTGGAGTACGGGGCTTTTAATAATGTCCAGCGTAGTATTTGTTACATAGAGGCGGGGGAAGCGAAAGCCTTCACGTTGGTGACCGATAAGGACGTGGTGAGTATCAATACCGGATTGTCGGCAAATCGTCCTGCCATTTTTAACTTTAAAAAAGATCAGTCGGGGAAATGGGATGATGCTTGGAAGTTGGGAGAGGAGTGGCGCACGATACCCGTGTCGGAATTTATGGAAAGGGAGGACACTGGCGAGGTGGTGGACGATCAAGACAAGGGCTTTGAGTTGCGGGATGGCAATCTCACTTGGCTTCAGCGCATGAGAAAGGAGAAACCGATGCTTGTGTCCAGCACGCAGAGGGGAGGGGATGCCACGCATTGGAAATGGGTGATTAATGTCGAAGCGTATGGAGATTCGATACGCGGTTATCATTACATTGCTGGAGGCAAGGGTAAATCGTCCGCCACGTGGCGGACAAATATCCCGGAGGAGGGGCGTTACCGGGTGATGGCCAAGGTCTACAAGGCGTTCACGAGGATGTGGTCTGGCGACGAGAAAATTCCGCCACTTGATGGAATCATTTATTATTACACGCTCTCCTTTGGTGGGCAACGGCAGGAGGTGGAGGTGAATTTGGACGTGGAGTTGCCTGGAAGGTTCGATAGTTCACGCTGGGTTTCCCTCGGGGAGTATGATTTGCCGGAGGGAGAGATGAGCGTGACGCTTTCGGATAAGGAGATTCGCGGACGAGATGAAATAGCTATCGTGGCGGATGCCGTGAAATTTATAAGGTTAGAGTAGGTATTTTCGATTTTTTTAATCCGTTTATCCGAAATAAATTTTTATTTCTCCTCCGGCAGTCATATCTTTGTTGAAAATTCTGCTGGTGTGGAAATGAATGGTGTCGAATATGATTTTGTTCGTCGGATTAACGAAAAGGAGGAACGGGCGTTTCATGAGATGTTCATGAAATTCCGGTCTTATCTTGTCATGTTTGCCATGCGTCGGGTGGGACAGCAGGAGGTGGCAGAGGATATTGTGCAGGAAGTTTTTATTTCGGTGTGGGAGGGTAAGAAAACGTATAATTCTTATCATGGTTTCAAGGCTTATCTTTATGATCTGGTGCAAAACAGATGTTTCAATTATTTGAAACACAAAAAAGTGGAAGATAAATACTTGTCTTACGCTAAACAGGTGGGAGAAGAGACAGAAGAGAGTTATAATTTGCTTCAAGAGGTAGTGTTTTGTATTCGTACATTATTACTCCTCAAAATTATTTTCATCAAAAGCTATATCATCTG
>ENA-UEPJ01002899-UEPJ01002899.1-human-gut-metagenome-genome-assembly--contig:-NODE-2899-length-16473-cov-17.821847_pt1 | contig 16473 bp, 19 predicted proteins | sample MGYA00242890_ERZ507896 | MGnify/ENA primary metagenome ERZ507896 (study PRJEB26167, sample SAMN06115508) | human gut metagenome | host: Homo sapiens | place: China:Qinghai | collected 2015-08-20... | reverse complement strand
CTCAAATGCCTCTACGAATCCGAGGTGCCGGAGCCGGTGCGGGAGTATCTGGACAGCCGCGCGGCGCCCGCTGCCCGCCCCCGCCGTCCGGCAAGACCAGCAAAGCCGCAGCCGCGGGAGGAGCCTCCCTCCGCGTTGGCGCAGCCCACTGACGAAAGGAATGGTGACTGAGATGGCGGATCATGTAGACATCACACTGTGGATTGACCGGCGATGGAAGGATGCCATTGAAAAGCATCTCAAGGATGAAACCTTGGAGGAGCATCTGGAGGGTGTGCTGGACGAGCTGTGCAACCAGCTCCCAGAGCGTGAATACAAACGCATCAGTGCCGAGATCTACGCGGAGGATGCCGCACAGCGTGCAGAGAAAGAAGCGGCCCGCACCTACGCCGCCTACCATGTGGCAGAGAACGGACAGGAGTGGTACTTCAAGACCTCCCCCGGTGAGGAGCTGCTGGATACCGCGGAAAAGCTGCGCGGCTATGTCACCGGCGAGAGAGGCACTGCGCCGGAGATGTTCATCAGAATGTTTCCGAACGGACGTCCCATCACGGCGGAGGAGTACAACGCGCTCACCGCCCTTCGCATGGAGAGCACCGGCAAGGTGCGCGGTGTATTCGACATCAACTTCGACAAGCGGGAGTTCTCCGCCGTTCACATCATGGACGGCTGGCAGATCTGGGCGATGCGGGATGTATCCGTGGCGGTATACCATGCCACCCGGTCGCAATTCGCGTCGAGCGATGATCAGTGGCGCAAGCTGCTGGATCATCTGAGCGGTAAGGAAATCACCACGGCGGGACACCTCTCCGCGCGGATTTTTTCTTTCGGTGATGAGATCATCGAGATGGACGGCAAGCTCAATTTTTATGTGCGGACGGAGTTCGATGTGGATGCAGCCTTCGGCACCTTCGTCTGTACTGACGAGAATGATGACTGGCTCAACATCTACGCCAACTATGACATCGCGGAGGATAGACCCTGCGACACATTGGAGCTGACACTCTGCAAGGGCGACGGTTCCGAGGAGAGCTGGAGCTACCGGCTCAACGCAGCTGAGCAGGATGTTCTGCTGCGGAAGATGGAGGAATACTGTCAACAGCAGACCGGCATGAGTCTCCGCGACTACGCACAGCAGTTTCGAGCGGAACCGGAACAGCGGCAGGGGCCGGTGATGAAACTGTAGGCACAAACACAGCAAGGCCGAAACGCTCACGGCTGCGGAAACAACAGCGTCCAGGCTGCGCGTGCCTGCGGGCCCGCGGCACCGCCGAACCGCGTCAACCCGCCCTCGGCGGGCAGCCGCAGTTCGGCGGCTGTTATTCTGCTCCCTCGGTTTTTCTGCGATATGGAAAGGCGCAAAACCTCACAAAAAATTTTGTTGGATTTCGTGAATAGCTTTCCGACTGCCGCTGTGCCATTGTGTTTGCGCAGCGCGCTACACAAAAAATAAACAGGAGGAATTTGAAATGAATACAGAAGCCGCAATGGAACTACAAATGCGTCTGGCAAAGGAGGCGCTGGCAATGCTGGTGATTCATCCAACGTTTGACGTGCAGTTGTACCGTGAGAGCATCATGGAGATCGGTGAGGCGTGGGAACTCCCAGCAGACGCAACGCTGGAGGCGCTCGCACTCATCGAACATGAACGATTGGCGATTCAAAAAGCCGGAGAGGGCGGCGTTGTGCAGCACATTCTTCCGGAAGAAGAACTGCCCATGCATGCTACCGGCACGGAAACACTGGATAATGTATGGGATCTGTTTGAAACATCCCTGCGCACTGAGAGCACGAAAGGGCGCACGGTTCTCTACAACATGGCGAGGACACTGGAAGAAACGCAGAACCTGCTGGACTGGATTGAAAAAACGGAGGAGGAAAAACAGGTGTAACTGCGCCTGACCAGAGCGATTCCATACAGCCGAGCCGCCCCACATGGGGCGGCTCCTCGTTTCCCCCCGTGTTTCGCCGTGTGAGCCGCTGTGTGCGCGGTTAGGGGCTGGGGTGGCGTGTGTACCCGCCGCAGCCTCTTGAAACGAACGTTGCGGCGTTTGTGGGCGATGTGTGAAAAGGCCCGGTGAATCCTGCTCCGACAGTGGGAAACCGAGCCATTGGGGATGGGTGTTCACCTCCCGGCCATGCCCCATTTCGGAGGGTTTCGCCCCTTATTTGCCCGTTCGATAAAAGCACAAGATAAAGAGAGGTGCCCCTAACTGGGCCCCTCTCAGCCACAAAGCCCCGCAGTGCGGGGCTTTCAGAGGTTTGGACAAGGTGCACCTTTTGCGGGTTTTGATGGAAAACAGGTGCACCTTACCCGCAAAAACGCAGGCGTGACAAGAGGTTGCGCCTTTTCAGAAAGGAGTGCTGCAAAAATGCAGGAAAATGACGAAAAGCGGATCGAGCGCACAGTGGTATGGCTGGATGCCAAGCTGGTTCCCCGTATGGACGGTTGGCTGGCCGCGGATAATTGCAAAAATCGCAGTGAATTTATCAACAAGGCCCTGCGCTTTTACATGGGCTATCTCGGCACCGAGGATAACACCGCCTACCTCTCGCAAGCCATCCTCACCGCCATTCAGGGTACGCTGGACGACAACAACAATCGACTCTGCCGTATTCTTTTCAAGTGCGCGGTGGAGCTGAATATGCTCTGCCACACCATCGCCGCGCACTTCCGTACCGATCCCATCCACACGCGGGAGCTGCGGGCCTACGCCGTGGATGAGGTGAAGCGCACCAACGGTCAGGTGAGTTTTGAAAACGCGGTGCGGAGCCAGCGGCGCATAGAGCCGGATGACACATGGCCCGGATCGTACTGATCTCCCCCTACCTCAAGGGCGGACAGAACGCCGCAAAGCTGGCCCAGCGCACCCGCTACGTCGCCACCCGTCCCGGCGTGGAACTACTGGCGGATGAGCGCAGTACACTCCCCGCGACGAAAAAAGGCTGCTCGATGCGGATGCACATGTGAACAGGTTTGGAAACGTATTTTTTGCGCCGCAATAGTCAAAGAAACATTTCAGAAAACAGTAGCTTTGTGAGCCGGGTTGTGGTATGTGTTGTGGTTGCCAAAAGGAGGTTCCGCAATGTATGACTACATGAAGGCTCTGCAAAAGCGCTTTGACCATCAGGAACACAGTGAATTGGACACCCAGATCGAACGTGCCCAGGAAGAACTGCGGCGGGACATGGATGCCGTGGGGCGTGGAAAGTTGCTGCGGCTGTTGGACGCACAGAACGCGTTGCTGGTCGAAGCCAAGCTGATGAGCTTCACGGCTGGCTTCAAGCTGGCGTGGGGCATGGCGAAAGAATTGGAGGCAGATGGGCTCTATTCCTTCGAGCGAGAGGAAGAAGAACACATCTGCCATCCGGCGGAACAGGAGGACTAAATGGCGAAACGAAGACCGGCCGGTGACGGCATGGTGCGCAAGCGGGAGGATGGCCGCTGGGAGGGCCGTATCGTGGTGGGACACAAAAGCAACGGTGACGCCATCTTCCGGTACATCTCCGCGCCCACGCAAAAGGAACTGTCCGCCAAACTGCGGCAGCTCACCGAAGCCTATAAAGGCGTAGACCTGACCGAAGAAAGCAATATGGCCCTCTCCGTCTGGCTGGACAAATGGCTGGACGAGTACATGGCCGCTACGCTTCGTCCCACCACCCTGAACGGCTATCGCCGCTCTCTGGAACTCCATGTCAAACCCTATCTCGGAAACAAAACTCTCTCAAAAATCACTGCTGTCGACCTGCGGTCGCTCTACCGCACCTTGCAGGAAACCGGGCGGGTACATCCCAGAGATGGACAATCCCCCGGCCTTTCCGCCAGAACGGTCCACGGCATCCACACCACCCTGCACCACGCCCTGAAAACGGCTATGGAGCAGAACCTGATCCCCAACAATCCCGCGGCAGAAGTTGACCCGCCCAAGTTTGACGGCGCGCCCATGAAGATCCTCACCGAAGCACAACTGGATGCTTTTATGAAAGTCATTGAAAAGGATGCGTTCTGGCATGATTTCTTCTACACCGCGGTGACCACAGGTCTGCGCCGGGGTGAGATCTGCGCACTGCGGTGGGAGGATTTTGACGCAAAACAGGAAACGCTCCATGTGCGGCGCACCCTCCATAAAGAGAAAGGCAAACCGCTTACCACAGGCGATACCAAGACTTATGCGGGAACACGGAAAATTGTCCTGCCGCCCAGCACGGCACAACTCCTGCGGGAGCGAAAGAAAACAGCGCCGACCGAATGGATATTCCCTAATCCCTTTGATCCAGAGCAGCCTATCGCCCCCGGCACAGCATACAACCGCCTGAAAGTACTACTGAAAGAAGCTGGACTGCCGGACATCCGCTTCCACGATCTGCGGCACACCTTCGCCACGCATGCCCTGTCCTCCGGTGTGGATGCCAAGACACTGGCTGGCATTCTGGGCCACACGAAGGCCAGCTTCACGCTGGACACCTACACGCACACCACCGGAGATATGCAGAAGCGGGCCGCTGAGATCGTGGGCGGTTTCCTGACCGACTACCTTGGAGAGGAGATGAATCCTTGGCGAAGCAGAGAAAACATGGCAGCGGCACCGTCCGTCTGAGAAGCGATGGCCGCTGGGAGGGCCGCATTGTCATCGGCTACGATGACAGCGGACTGCCCAAAACTAAAAATGTGCTGGCCAAAACAAAGGCCGAATGTGAGAAAAAACTCAAAAGTTTGATTGCCGCACAAAAAGAATCTGAGCCGCAACCACCCCGGCAGACCATGACAGTCGCCCAATGGCTGGACTTTTGGTATCAGACCTACAAAAAGCCAAATCTTCGCCCCAACACCCAGATGTCCTATGAACGGCGGATCTATCAGCACATCATCCTAAACTTGGGCCCCATTCCACTGAACAAACTTACCACCGGAGATATCCAGCAGTTCTATACCGGGCTTAAACAAAATGGCCGTCTGCTCCGACAGGAACAGTATGGCGAAGGACTTTCCGGCCAAACTGTCCGCGGCATCCACACCACCTTCCACGCGGCGCTGGACAAGGCAGTCTCTGAGAAGATCATCCCCAAAAATCCCTCCGACTTCTGCCGTCTCCCCTCTGCCAAGGCCAGAGAGATGCAGGTTCTCTCCCCAGAGGAAATCCAACGGCTGCTTATCCAGGCCAAAGAGGACGGCTGTTTCGAACTGCTCCTGCTGGAACTGTCCACCGGCCTGCGCCGTGGTGAGATCTGCGCCCTCCAATGGGATGACCTAAACTTCAACACCGGAGAACTTCAGGTAAAGCGGCAGATACACCGGGTCAAGGGAGAATTGGTAGTGTCCGAGCCGAAAACAAAGGCGTCCAACCGGAGCGTCATCCTCCCGCCCCCTGTTCTGATGGTGCTGAGTGACTACAAAACCGAAATAAACTCTGTATGGCTGTTCCCCTCCCCGCTGAACAATGACTCGCCCAGAGATCCCGCTGCTGTCCGCAAGCGGCTGACCACCATACTGGAGCGGGCAGACTGTAAGCGTGTCAGATTTCATGATCTGCGACACACATTCGCCACCGCATCTCTGGAACACGGCATGGACATCAAGACTCTCTCTACCATTATCGGTCATGTCTCTACCGCAACAACTCTGAATGTTTACGCTCATGTCACAGACGAGATGAGGAAAATCGCTGCGGCGAAAATCGACCGAGGGATCGCCAAATCAGAATCCCTCCAAGATATAGACACAGCGCCAAGAAAACCGGCTCCATCTACCTTCCTGCCCCACAAAGGGCAGCGCCGCAAACCCGGCACTGGCTGCGTCAGCCAGATCAACGAAAAGCTGTGGGAAGGACGGTATTCTCCCAAACTTCCCAACGGTGCCCGCCTCGCCCGAAATGTCTACGCCCACAGCGAGAAAGAATGCGAACAGAAACTGGCAGAACTGATTGTCCAAACGAAAGCAGAAATTGCCGCCCAGCTGCAGCAGCCCCAAGCCCCGGCATGAATCACGCAAAGAAGAAACGCGGAGTTCCCGATGCCATGTCGGGAACTCCGATTCGTTCTGTCTGTGGTATTTTATGTGGTCAGCGAAAATCCGCAAAACTGCATCGGTTCCAAAAGTTGCAGAAATCAAAAGAAAACACCCGAAATCCGAAGATTTCAGGTGTTGTTCTGGAGCTGCTGACCAGATTCGAACTGGTGACCTCATCCTTACCAATGGCGAATTTTGAACTTTTCACTATACTATAAGGCGTATTTCCTACTGTATGTAGTGAAATACGCTATTTTTTACGTATTTTGTATTTGCTGTTACCATTACAATAATTCAAGAAAAGAGGAAAGCACCGTGTATATTAACTTGTGTGATTGGAATTTCCCGTGGGGTGACCACCCGGCCAATAATTGGCAGTATTTTAATATTACCCCGCAAGACTGCCGCCGCCGGAAAGGGCCTCGCAGCTGGGCAGAGCTTGACATACTTCTACCGGAAGTAAAAGAGGCGTTCCCTTTCTGTCGCTTCAATGTTCATCTGCATGTGCCGAACTTTTTCTATTTGGATGACCTTTTTTCTGCTGTTGTCTATACCCGCTATGCCCTGACGGGTGACGAACAAGACCGTTGGGCTTATCACAAGGTATTCTGTACGGATGAAGAAATGGCGGAGTTTATCCGGCTCCGTTATCCGAAAGACATTAAGACCGCCGCCGACATTCAAGAAGTTCTTACCATGTGGAGGAACCAAGAATACCGTGACTACAGAACCGGGAAACTTTACCCCAACATTGACATACCGGAGCCGTACAAGACCCGCTTGTATAGCGGAGAGTTTGATAAACCATGGACACCCATACACTTCTAATCAGCTGCCGCCCTCTACAGCTCCGCATAATGCCTCTGTAAGCGTTTTTATCCCCTTTCCGGTAGGGGAACACCTTGAAGCACACAAAGTCGTTCACAGGTGCCTTAAAACGCAAAATAGAGGGTATTTTAGAAAAGAAATATTTTGTATCCCTGTATAACAGCTTTTAATGGGCCTACAATCGCTTTTACTTTCTTTCTGGTATAGGGACAGCTCGAATGTGTCTCATTCGTCAGAGGACATTTATGAGCGAAATAGAGTGTATTTGGAAAGACCCTGTTTTTTCATTTCTCATGCGATACAGGAATAGGAACGCACACGCAGCCCAGAGGGGTATAGGGACACCACCCCATCCCCTCGGAGCGATTCTGCGAAAGAAAACAAAGCGTCTTGCTTTATGCAGAAGAAAGGATTTACTATGGACATTTATTCCAGTATCGGGCCAATGGCCCATATCGTTACCGTACCCCGTGAGTTCCACGCTGTCAGCACTGACCCGGAAATGTTTACTATCGACAGCAGCGATGTTGAAGAAGCGTTACAGGACGCAGAGATGAACTATTACGGCCCCCTTGTACTGCATACGCCATTCCACGGAGAAGAAGCCTTTTGTTACATTGCCACCCGTACCCGCCGCTATCGTCTGTCTGACTTATTCAGGTGGTCAGAAGATTTATACGGTATTCTTCCGGTGCTGCTGACAGAGAAAGAATTGTTGGTGCTGTATTCTCTGCTTTACCCAAAGCAAGCCCCGGATATGGAGGCCGTGAACGCTATCCTCGTGAGACAGTCGGAGGCGTTGGAAACAGCTTTTCAGAAAATCACACAATGACATAGGCAGCGGCGGCGGTTAACTTTTCCCGGAGGTTGTAAATACCCCCGCCGCCCGTGTCTCCCCTTTTTGGGTGTCCGGTGTGGGGGGTGGTGCTTGCGTCCTGCTGGTGTCACCCCTTTTTGGGCGTCCTGTGTGGGGCGGGGCTTGCGCTCCGTTTTGGGCGTTGGTGGTGTGTCTGTGTGTCATTGGGGTATAGTCTAATGACATATTCAAAACAGCCTGTTTTCTGTGTCACACACGTTACTTTTTATATTTTGAAATATTGCAAGTATTTCATATATCCTATTGACATACTTTTGAGCTTGTGGTACACTCACCGCAACAGGAAAAGAAAGGACGTGCCTTTATGAATGTTGGTTATGTCAGATGTTCCACCGTGGAGCAGAACGAGGAACGGCAATTACGCATGATGGCAGAACAGGGCATTGACGCAAAGCACATTTACACAGATAAGGCCAGCGGCAAGAACACCGACCGTCCAGCGTTTCACAAGATGATGAACTATGTGCGGGAGGGTGACACGGTTATTGTAGAGAGTATTTCCCGGATTGCCAGAAACACCCGTGACCTATTGGGCATTGTAGAGCAGCTGACGGCAAAGGGCGTGGAGTTCGTCAGTATTAAGGAGAGCATAGACACCACCACGCCGCAAGGAAAATTCATGTTGACTGTGTTCGGTGCTTTGGCAGAGTTGGAACGTGAGAACATCTTAGAGCGTCAGCGTGAGGGTATTGCCATTGCAAAGGAACAGGGCAAGTACAAGGGCCGCAAACCCATTGACGCAGACCCGGAACAGTTGGCCGCTGTATGTGCACGTTGGAGAGCCGGAGAGATTACCGCCCGTGCCGCCATGCAAGAGGTAGGCATGAAGCCCAATACATTCTATCGCAGAGTAAAAGACGCTGGACTGTAAGGAGGATAATATGAGCGACTACGAGCATGACGGGAACATTTTCACAGGCATTGAGGATGAACTCCGTGAACACCGTGAGTACGAGAAGAATTATTACAGCGGCGGCGGTGGCGGCAAAGAGCCGCAAGGGTGCGGCTGCCTGTCTACCATCGTCACAGCCGTTGTGTTAGGTACGTTGTGGTGGTTGGTGGAGAAGATATTTTTTTAAGACAGTCAGGGGCGGCTTCACCCCCTGCCTGATAGAGCTATGCCGTTAGGTGCGTAGCTCTATTTTTTTGTCTTTTTTTGGGGCTTTTATGGGAGGTTCGTCAATTCCCTACTGGCCGCAGTCTTTTACCGCCGCCGCCTGATGATTCCCTCTTATTTTTTTCGTATGGGAGAGTAACGGTTCAAAGAAGTCAGGAAACATCGAAATAAGCGTCACAATCCCCATCTTTTACAAATGACCGTCTAAGCCTTACGGCACAACGCTTTGCCCGTTTTGCTTTCACGCGGTAAACCGTTAGAGAATGTAGTGATTTCAGTGCTTTGCTGGCTTTCTGGTTTTACTAGCTCCCCCTATTATGGAGAGGCAAAGGCGTTGCCCCGGTGTTGCTTACTGGCCGCAGCGGAATTAGCGTCGACAATTGAGCCTTTTTGAATATGCATTTATGCAATCATACAGATGTAAATATTCGCTATTGCGCTTCAAATCTTGAATATTTTTATCTTATATGCAGAATTTGGCTGGTTTTGGCTGGCTTTTACCCCGTTTTTCTCCACTTATATGGAGGAAGAAGTCTCTCCGCACTTTGAAGAAAGGAGGCCACGACATGAAAACATTCAAATGCACCCGGCTCCGGCTCTGCAATTATTTGATGGATAGGGGATTTTTCCCCTACCGTGTAGAGCCTGACCCCGGCAATCCCCGTTACAAAATTTATTTGTTTGAGGAATCCCCCGCACTGACCGCCGCCGTAGTCCGATATTTTTCTACGGACTGTTACACGGCTAAAAAGAAAAATAATGAAAGGATGTCCAGCTATGGAAATGAAACAAACGCAGCCCACTACCACATCACAAACCACCCAACAGACGGAACGGACACCGTTTGACCCTACAATCTGTTTTACTTGCTTCGGAGATTATGTCGAGGCTTTATTAGGCATTGAGCAAGCGGAGGGGCCGGAAGTGGCTTTCTCCGCTTTCAAAATCCTTGCGGATTTCTGCTTGTATGGGATTGAGCCAGACCCCGCCGCCAACCCGTGGGGTTGGGCATGGCCTATGGTAGAGCGGAAAGCCAAGAACAGCAACAATAACCGCCGCCGTGGTTTTGGTGCGGAAGATACGGAAAAGGCTACGGCTATTAAGGAATATCTTGCAGAACATCCAGAGGATTCTATGAGGGCTGTTGCCCGTGCTGTTGGCTGTTCTGATCGTACCGTCAGAAAGGTTGTGGCCTCTATTCGTTCTCTTGAAAATAGAAGTTCTGCTGTTTCTGATAGTCATAGTTCACCTGAAAGTCGTGCTGCTTCTGATGGTAATTCTTGTCTTGTGCGTACTCATATGCGTACTCGTAATAGTAGTCGTACGCATGATAGTGATGCAGTTACCCCTAAGTTAGTATGCCCTCCTACGGAGGGCATACAGAATACCCCCACAAGTACGCAGCCCGGTACGCAGGCTGACGGGGAGGGCGCAGCTGTATGAACAAGGCCACACTTGAAAGAATTATGAATCCCGGCGTAAAGTGGATTGTGTACCTGTATGTAATTCCTCACTATCCGCACGTGATGTACTACGTTGGAATTTCCAGCAACAGCACAAAGAAGCGGCGGGAAAACGGCTACGGACATAATCCAGAATTGCGCGAAGCTATTCGGAAGGCTGGCGGAATTCGCAAAATCGGCATTTACATCTTAGAAGAAGTTGACGATGCAGTGACCGCTGGACGGCTTGAAGCGTACTATGTCAATGAAGTCTATCATTGTGTATATGACCCATACCACCCGGAAACTTGCTACGGCTACAATAAACAGACAGGCGGGCTAACTGGCTTTTCTCTGTGCCAGTATTCGAGGGATTTAATCGCCAAGTCAAAAAGCGTCCCCGTCTTACAAGCCGCCAAAGATGAAGATAAGGTAATCGCTCTGTATGCAAGTATGAAGATTGCTGAAGATATTTCCGATATTGCATGGGAAAATATTTCACGTGCTACAAGAAGCGCCGCTTATACTGCTGGCGGCTTTCGATGGTTTAAGTTATCCCCTTACCTTTCCCCGGAACAAATTGAAAAAATCTTTTACCGGGATAATATTGCAGGGCTTATTTTACCATTTTCACCAAGCGTCATATTTGCAGACGCAGCAAAGAAATTAGACAGTAAACACGAGGCGGCGGGAGAAAATCCCGCCGCTGTTCTTTTACCAGAGGGAGGCGAACAGGCTTGACAACATCAAGTAACGCTGTTAAACTGCCCTCAAATGGTGACGGCCTCACCGCTGCCGCTCTGGATGAACTGGCCCAGCGTCTGGCCCCAGTCGTGGCACAGCACCTTGTAAACTGCATAGATGTAGGAAATGCGCCGTTTCAGAAAGGAAACGACCCTACAATGAAGATTAACCGAACTATTACAATCAACGGTATAAAGCGGTGGATTCGTGCCAATACGGAACAGGAATACGCAGAGAAACTTATGCAGCTGTGCGGTGGTATGCAGCAAGCCCCGGCGCAGCGGCACAACTTTGCGGACTATGCTAATACATGGTTCGATGTGTACGCAAAGCCCAGCATAGAAAAGGCCACAGCCACCACATACAAGCGGCAAATCACCCGGTATCTGATACCCCACTTTGACGGTATGTCCGTGGAGGAAATCACCGTGGATGACGTCCAGCGGCTATTCAATGACATATCCGGCACAAAGGCTACTAAGGACAAAGTTAAAATCGTTCTGAATATGATTCTTGACGCTGCCGTGGAGGATAGGCTGCTTGACCGCAACCCGCTAAAATCAAAGCGGTTGAAAATCACAGGCGGGGCAAGTAAGGTCACGGAGCCGTACACACAAGAGGAAATGCGTTATATGGCCCATAACCTCACCAAGATTGTGGACAGTTCCGACCGTATGTATTTTGCGCTGCTGGCTTTCCATCCGCTCCGCCTTGAAGAAGTCTTAGGGCTGAAATGGGCTGATATTGACATAGAAGCCGGAATTATTCATGTACGCCGTGCAGTCACTCACCCTGACCGGAACAGGCCGGAAGTCAAAGATACAAAGACTGCTGCCAGTGTGCGGGACATTGGGCTTTCCACGATCGCCTTGCCGCATCTGATTCCCGGTAAACCTGATGAATTTGTATGCGGCGGTAGCAATCCGCTGTCCTATACACAGGTACGGAGAATGAATGACCGTATCGGCAAACAGCTTGAATTTGACGGGGCAATCACCCCCCGCCGCTTTCGTACAACCGTGCTGACTGACTTATATGACCGCACAAAAGATATTAAGCTGGCCCAATCAGCAGCCGGACACACTACGCCTACTATGTGCCTAAAGCGGTATGTCAAAGGTAGAAATAACAGCCCACGAGCCGCAACAGCGGCGGTAGATGCCGTTTACTCCGTATAACTTCCCGTATACTCCCCAAAATCAGGTATTTGCAAAAAAATTGCAAGCCTCTAAACTCTGAAAGGCTTGCGGCGCAAGCGTTTGACTGGCCTTGCGGGAATGATTTATTGCAGAAAATTTGCAAAATCACCCGCAGGCCGTCAACGAGGTCATTTTACCATACTTGCAAGTGCCTCAAAAAGTTAAAGAAACATAGTAAAAACCGCTTAAATCTTTCGATTTAAGCGGTTAATGTTGGAGCTGCTGACCAGATTTGAACTGGTGACCTCATCCTTACCAAGCCTCAAATTTAATGTCACATAAACCGCTATAGTTGCATTGAAATAAGTTCCATGCACTATCACGCCCCTTTTTCAATGCTCTTTATTGCACCAAGCGCACGGAACGATTTCTTCAATACCATCATATTCCTTGATTCGTTTAGCAGGGTTTTTAGCATCTAAACGCTTCTAACTTACCATTTAGCACGGGATACAATCTATCTGATGTATCCAGCTCAAGGAGATTTCCTACATGAAAAATTATCAACTTGAACTCAGGCAGATCGTGGATTATCCACGATGCCGAATCTATCGAGAATTTATACAAACTCTGATTGCAGACCGGGGTATTCGCACAGGCGGATGCTCCGGTCTTTTTTATTATACCGTTCTTTGCTCCTATGTCAACTTCAGGACCTCTTACCGACGCATAGACGGAATTTCATATACGGTCTATCCTGGTGAATGGGTTTGCTCTATCACCGATATTGCAGAATGGTTTCGCGTGCGTTTCCATTATCAGGCATTTGCGATCCTAAAATCCTTGCAGGATCGGCAGCTCATTACATTTACCCGCCTTGGTCGCGGGCATATTGTAAAGTTCTCCATTACAGACTGGCGGCGCAACAACACCGCACTCGATTATAACTGCCCCTGCCAAAAAGATTCAGGCTTTTTCTTCATCCCTGTTTCAACAGCCACAGAATTGATTTCCGCAGGACGCGCGTCTGAGATGGATGCCCTTCTGGATCTCTGGATCTCCGCAATTTACAAGGATCAGCAGGTGCGCGGCTCTGAAATCGGACCAGTTGTGTACTTCAGAAACGGCACAGGAAATCCACTTGTCAATTATACCGAATTGTCCGCGCGTTGGGGGATCTCCCGTTCCAGTGTAGGCCGGATCCTCAAAAAGCTGTCCGAACTCGATCACCTCTCACTGCTGACCTTCCCCGGTCGCAGCGGAACCGTGATCTATCTGAAAAACTATCTTTCCACCATGTTCCAAATTTCAGATGTCATGATAGACAAGGAGGAGGTCGCTATGTGTCTGAATCTTCGCGTATCCGTGCCGGATACCACTCCGCCAGAGGCCAGCACAATTTCCGATGAGCAAATCAGCGTTTCAACGGGACTCTCCAGCGTTTCAAAACCGCACATACTCTTCTTCATCCGAAAAGTGCTGCAAGCCCTTGAGACACAGGGGATTCCCTGCCTTTCATGCCCCAAATCCAAATATATGTTATATCCATTATCCGACGACTGCACGGTAGGAATAGAAGAAGACACTGTCTTCGCGGGCCTGACGATCTGCTGCGGTGCCGGCAACCCATTGTATCGGTTTGAACTGTCGATTACCCCAAGCGCCGAAGTGGAAGGAGTGTGCGATCATGGCAAAAACGAAGTTTGAAAAGCGGCCGGAGGAGGATACCCGCTATCACGACACTTGGAAACTGCTCAAAAAATATCGGGATGTGATATGGAGCCTGGAGGTTTCGGTCCAGCAAGTGAAGAATCAGTTTCGCATTGATTACGATTGCAGCATTGAAGACTTTTTGGAGTCCATCTATATGGCGGGGGCAGATCTCGGTGGCACGGACATCGAAAATCATGCCAGGTGCATTGAGCGAAGTTACAAAATGCTGACCCTGCTTGAAAATTCCGTCAATCTTCTCCGCACACGTCACCAGAGCGGCGAGGTGTACTACTGGATCTTGTACTACTCGTTTTTATCTCCGCAGAAGCTGAAAAATGTGGAGGAGATCATTGAAGCGCTCCACCCGCATATCCGGGATATCAGCTTCAGCACCTATTACCGCCTGCGGAAAGAGGCTGTAACAGCGTTGAGTTCCGTTCTCTGGGGGTTTTCCGAGCAGGATACCTTGAAAATATTGGATTTGTTTTTCCCGCCGGATACATGAGAGTATTTTAGGTAGAAATTGGGAGAAAATTGGAAGGGTTTTGCTATTGAATGCAAAATTCCCATATGTTAAACTAAGTATGCTCAAAACTATACGCAAACCGAAAGCAGCCACAGAAGGACGCCATGTTTGATGTGCGTCTTTTTTTCTGCGTTTCTGCGGCCAATGAAGCAGCATCCGACTTTGTCGGGTGCTGCTTCCTGCTTTCAGTACGCAACGAGGAGGTAATTGTATTTGAATCACAAGCGTCCGTTTCCCCGCAGCGAAAAAAACTCGCACACCAACATCGGTCGAGGGCTGTATACAGCATTTTTGACCACCACCCTGACAGCTTCACTCTGTTTGTCGGCATCTGCCGCAACCGTATGGGAAAAAGCCAACGAGATCATGAAGGATGTCTACAAACAGATCCTCGGCATTTCCACGATTGCAGCCATCGTTACGGCCGCAGTCGCATTGCTGATGATGAATTTTTCCCGCAGCGGCCGCACCGTGGATGAAAGCCGGGCTTGGCTCAAGCGAATCATCATCACATGGGCTGTTTTGAACGGTCTCGGCTTCATTATGAGCTATGTTACGCCCTTCTTCAGCGGTGGGCAGTGGACCGCCCCGTAAAAGCCATGGGAATTCTAGACGGTATTGTAGAGTGGATCGCTGAGCAGATCATGTACGGCCTGGATCTGATCAACACCTCTGTTTTGGGTGCGTTGGGCTGTGACATGAACACATTCCTGCGATATTTCCCCGCAGCGAAAACTATGTATAGCCTTCTGGTGGCACTCGCCATCGGGCTGATCCTGTTAGGCTGGATCTGGAATCTGTTCAAGAACTACGGACTGGGCTTGGGAATTGAAGCGGAAGATCCGGTCAGGCTGACCGCCAAAGCGATCCTGTTCATTGTACTTGCGTACTACGCGGATGAAATCGTAAACATTGCGCTGACGATAGGCGGAACCCCCTATGCGTGGATCTTGTCCTCAGAGCTTCCTTCTCTGGACTTTGCCAGCTTCAACTCTGTTCTGTTGACCATCATCGGCGTCTGTGCCAACGGCGGCGTTGCGCTGATCGTCTTGATCCTGACGCTGATTCTCGCGTGGAACTACATTAAATTGCTGTTTGAAGCGGCAGAGCGGTATGTGCTGCTAGGAGTCCTGGTCTATACCGCACCGGTAGCCTTCGCCATGGGCGCCTCGCAATCCACCGGAAATATTTTCAAAAGCTGGTGCCGGATGTTTGGCGGTCAGATATTTCTGCTGTTGATGAACGCATGGTGTCTGCGGTTGTTTCTTACGATGGTTGGCACATTTATTTCAAATCCACTTTCCTTATAGGGGGTCATTATCACGAAGAAATATCATAAAACCATTCCTCTGCTGGGCACCGTTCTTTTGCTTGCGCTCACCTTGGCGGTACCTGCGTTTGCTCTGGAAGAAAGTGATGTTGAAGCAGCGGTCAGCAGCTCCAGCCGCGAGGCCGTGGCCGGAAATGTGCTGGTCTGGTTTCTCTGCGCAGTCGGCTTTCTCAAGGTTTCGCAAAAAATCGACAGCTTCATGGCAAGTATCGGCGTCAATGTGGGGCACACCGGCGGCTCGATGCTGGGTGAGGCGATGGTGGCATTCAAGGGTGTCTCCCTCGCCGCCGGGACAGTTGGGAAAGCGGTCGGCGGCTTTACTGACAAAGCTCGCGCCGGCGGCAAAACCACATCCGGATCTTCCGGCTTTCTGCAAGGTGGTCTGGCCGGCGTTGTCAGCCGGAAAATTACCAATGACGCCGTAAGAACCGCAACGCAAACAACGCAGAAAGCATCCTCGTCCACCGCGTCCGCTGCGTATCAGGCCACGAAGCGTACTGTAAATGCCGAGCGGCAGGCGGCAAGTGTTGTTCATCAATCTAAACAAACCAATGCCGCAAGAACCGCTCAAAGCACAGCACACCAGCAAACGGTTTCTTCCCTGCATCGGGAGTCACAGCATTCTGTCGGGCTTGGTGGGCGTCTTTTTGCCAATTCCTTGCTGGAGGGTGGGCGTTTTGCCAACGATGTGATCGGTATGGTCGCAGCCGGAGACCTGCACTCCACCGGCTCCATCACCGGAGAGTTTGC
>ENA-UEPJ01002889-UEPJ01002889.1-human-gut-metagenome-genome-assembly--contig:-NODE-2889-length-16554-cov-13.304606_pt1 | contig 16554 bp, 15 predicted proteins | sample MGYA00242890_ERZ507896 | MGnify/ENA primary metagenome ERZ507896 (study PRJEB26167, sample SAMN06115508) | human gut metagenome | host: Homo sapiens | place: China:Qinghai | collected 2015-08-20... | reverse complement strand
CGAACGAGCAGCTGCCGCAGTTGAAGCAGTAGTCTGCATGCAGCTTGCCCAGCTCCTGCACATCGCGTGCAGCGTAAGCCTGATTGACCTCCACAGGCTCCAGACCCATGGGGCAGTACTCCACGCAGCGGCCGCAGCGGATGCAGGGATTCACCGGTGCAGGCTCTGCAGCGGCCTTGCTCAGGAAGATCAGGCCGGAGGTGGTCTTGGTGGTGGGGTAGCTCAGGTTCTCCACAGCGGGGCCCATCATGGCACCGCCGGCAACCACCTTGCCCAGCTCGCCCTTGACGCCCGCAAAATCGATGATGTCCTGATAGGCAGTGCCCACGGGGACAACGATGTTCTGGGGCTTTGCGCAGGCGTCGCCGTCCACGGTGATGGTGCGCTCGACCACCGGCATACCGGTAGCCAGATACTTGCCAAGGGTGGAGACGCTGGTCACGTTCATAACGATAGCGCCGGCATCTGCGGGCAGACCGCCGTGGGGCACTTCGCGGCCCAGACACTTTTCAATAAGGATCAGCTCTGCGCCGGTGCCGTAGACACTGGGCAGGGGCTTGACCTCGATGGTGCTGTCGCCATTGGTCTTTTTGCACAGCAGGTCGATGCACTCGGGCTTGTTGTTCTCAATGCCGATGACGCACTTCGGGATGCCGGTGTACTGCAGCACGGCCTTGATGCCGCGGATGATATCATCGCTGCAGTTCAGCATCTCCTGCGTATCGCTGGTCAGCCACACTTCACACTCGGAAGCGTTGATCAGCAGGGTATCCACCTGCTGCTTGGGCTGCAGCTTTACGTCGGTCGGGAAGCCTGCGCCGCCCAGACCGACCAGACCGCACTCACGCACAGCCTTGAGGAAGCTGGCCTTATCGGTCACTTCCGGTGCCTTGACAGCCGGGTCCACGGTCTGTTTGCCATCGGTCTTGATAACGACAGAGTCGCACATGCGGCCATTGGACAGACGGAAGGGCTCCACCGCGGCAACCGTGCCGGAGACGCTGGAGTGGATGTTTGCAGAGACGAAGCCGCCAGCCTCGCCGATCTTGGTGCCAACGAATACCTCGTCGCCTTTTTTGACCAGAGCTTTGGCGGGAGCGCCGATATGCTGGCTCATGAGGATGCGTACCTGCGCGGGCAGAGGCATCGGGACCGGTTTGCTTGCAGCAGTTGCCTTGTCATGCGGCGTATGCGCGCCAAGCGCCGCACGTTTCAGCTTGTTCAACATGGAATTCAAATCCCCCATTCTGCTTGAATTGCCGCCCCCACGCCCATGCAGGCGCACTGGTACAGGGACAGCAGCTGCTTAACACACTTATTGTATCATTTTGGCGTGGGAAGTCAACGACAATGGCGCAAAAATGATGTAATTTCCTGAACTTTCTTTTCATTTTTTCGTGGTTATATACAACTAACCACCGTATTTTTCTTCCTGCATCCGGTGTTTGCCTTTGCATGCGGATTATGCTATACTAAAGGCAACCAAAAACTGCGGAACGTCCCCCGCTCCGCGCCAGACTTACCAAGGAGGCTTGAAACGATGAAGGTTCTCAAAGCACTGCTCGCCGTCCTCACTGCTCTGGCGGTGGCCCTGACCGCCGCGCTGCTGTTCATTCAGGATAAGAACGCGCCCCGTTATATCCAGATCTACGAGAACGAGCAGTAACCCCGCGTCCTGCACAAAAGCATCCCCCAGCCTGAGCGGCACGCCGCTGCCCGGGCTGGGGGATTTGTGTTTTTTGCCGGGTCGGCAGATGCTGACAGATACAGAAAAGGCGCTGGCCGGAGCCAGCGCCTTTTTGTTATGCTTTAAAGTTTGATTTTTGCTTAGTCTTTGGTGGTGCCAGAGGCAGGAGTCTCAACGGACTTCGCTACCACCACGATGTACTCCGTATCGCCGATCTTGACGGTGCCGGCACCAAGCTCCAATGCCTTCACAGCACTCAGATTAGCCCGCTTGCCGACTTTCTGAAGATTATCATCATTCATAATCTGATAAGCCATCCACGCGAATTTCTCTACTTCGGTAGTAGAAGGGCTCTGGGGTTTGTAGTTCTCAACATAGCTGACAAAATAAGCCGTGTTCTGGAGGTCTTCCGCAGTAAAACCGGCAGCTTTAAGGACCGCGTCGTTAACCAAAAGATTCTTTATACCCGTTTCTTTGGCGTTCTCGGCATTTCCTGCACTTGTTGCCAGTGCGGCTGCCAGATTATCCATCTCACCGGTATGCTTGGCACTAATCTCCCTCTCACCTATCATATCGACCAGCACATTTGCCAATTCACTTGCTGTACTGGTACCGCCCTTACTGCCAGCACCGCAGCCCACCATGGACAGGGCCAGAACAGCGGCCAGTGCGGCTGCTGCCAGTTTCTTAAACAATTTCATGGTTGTATTCCTCCTAAAAAGCGATTCATTCAGGCTTCGTTCTTATCGTTACTCAATTAATCTGCGTCACAGGATCTTTCACCAGCATCAGGACGTACTCCGTACCACCGATTTTACCGTTTGCAAGGCCGTACTCCTTTGGCTTATAGTTGTACAGCTGGTTCGCCAGACTACTGCCAAGTACCTCGGCCTTATGATCATTATAGAGGTTGCTGGTGAAGGTGGACTTGACCAGCACAGCCCGATAATTTTGGGCGTTTGTAATACCCGCAGCCGCAAAGACCGCTGGAGCATTTACCAGTTCAAGGACTGTCTTATCCTTGTTTTCTTTGGCTTCAGAAGCCTCGTTTGCCTTCTGAATCAGCTTTTCTGCCAGTGTATCCAGATCATCCTTGTGTTCAGCCGTAATGTCATAGTTCATTTTGATCTGGTCAGCCAGATAATCCTTGACTGCACCTGTAATGTCGCCGCTGCCCGTGCCGCCTGCACCGCAGCCCACCATAGACAGGGCCAGAACAGCTGCCAGAGCGGCTGCTGCCAGTTTCTTGAACAGTTTCATTTTGCATTTCCTCCTGAATATCAGAGTTTTTTCACACCCAAGCGGAACCCCTCCGGCTTGGATGAGTTAAGTTTACCCCCCCCCGTACCCTTTTGTCAATTCGCGGATGCCACAAAAAATGACATGTATTTTTTGCAGTCCCGCGTGATGGCCAACCGGAGTAGTTTTTTGTTTTTTCATGGCATACAAAAAAACACCGCCGGGTCTCCCTCAGCGGTGTTTTTAAACAAAATATTCCTTTTAGTAATCTTTTTCGCAGCCCAGCAGGTATTTCATGTGCTCAAAGGTGCGGTCATGCCCAAGGTCGCGCACCATTTTCAGCAGCTTTTCCAGCAGGGCGCGGGTCTCCGGGTGGAGCAGGTAGTGGGTCTTGCTGCGCTCGTAGTATTCCCACGGGGAAGCATCGGTGTACCTGTCGCCCAGATAGATCTGGCTGGCGGCCACGCGGTCGCACACCATTTCGCACACATAGCGCAGGGGCATCTTCATGCCGGCAAGGCCCGCCTTCCGGGTGCTGTAATCGATCCAGTATTCCAGATGGTGCTTGTTGCGGCCCTTGTGGTGCAGCCACGCGGAGGAGTAGCCCCGCGCCGCCCGCTCGGCCTCGTTGGGGCTGTGGTCGCCCTGATAGTAGATGCACCCCGGGATGAACTCGGTGGGGCTGTACTTACTCAGGTCATGGGCAAGGCCCTGCTCGTAGAGCCCGCAGGCAAAACAGTATTTCATCACCAGCAGCTTGTGCCGGGTGATAGTCTCAAAATGGCCTTTGATGTTCATGCTGTTATTTCCTCCACTGCACCGTGATGCGTCCCTCTTTCAGCCCGCGCAGATCATCGCTTTCGGAAAAATCCTCCCGGTCCATGGTCAGGTTGGGGTTATAGTAGGGGTCGTGCAGGATGTTCGCCTTGCCGTGCACGGCGTACAGCCGCTGCTGCTCGGCGGCAAAGCGCCGGGCCTTCACCGGGTCTTTTTCGTCGCCGCCGCGGCTCTTGCTCTCGTAATGGGTCAGCCGGGCGTAGGGCGTCCACGCAATGCGATACCCTGCATCCCGCACCCGCAGGCAGAAATCCACATCGTTGAAGGCCACCGCAAAGGCTTCGTCCAAACCGCCCACTTCGTCCCACACGCTGGTCTTTACCAGCAGGCAGGCACCGGTGACGGCGGAAAAGTCCTGCACCGTGGCAGCGCGGAACATGTAGCCGCTGCCGCCCGCCTTGCGGTATTTGTGGCTGTGGCCCGCGTAGCCGCCAAGGCCGGTCACAACGCCCGCATGCTGCAACGTCTCGTCCGGGTAGAGCAGCTCCGCGCCGCAGATGGCCGCGCCGCCGGGGTGGGCGCACTGCCGCAGCAGCTCGGTGAGCCAGTCGGCATTGCACACCTCCACGTCGTTGTTCAGCAGCAGCAGATAATCCCCGCTGGCGTACTGTCGGCCAAAGTTGTTGATGCCGGAGAAGTTGAAGCCCTTCTGCGGGTAGTTGACCACCTGCAGGCCGTCGTAGCGCTGCCGGGCCTCCTTATAATAGGTAAAGGTGGCCGGGTCGGTGGAGTTGTTCTCGATGACGATGACCTCAAAGTTCTCCCAGCTGGTTTTGGTCCAGATGCTGTGCAGGCACTTTTCCAGGTCCCCGGTGTGGTCCTTATTGGGGATGAGGATGCTCACCTTCGGTTCGCCCACAATGTCCCACTTCACCCGGTAGGTGCTGGGGAACAGGCCGTCCTCCACCGTGCCGGTGCGCCCGGTGCGGGCCAGATGGTCGGCCAGCGCCTTTTTTGCCGCCGCCGCCACATAGGGCTTGGCGTCCGCGCCGCCGGAGGTGGAGCCTGCGTGCACCCGCCAGTAGTAGAGCACCTGCGGCACATGGGCCGCGCCGCCGGTCTTTTCGGCAAGGCGCAGGAACAGGTCGTGATCCTGACTGCCGTCGCACTCCGGGCGCTCGCCGCCAATGGCGTCCCACAGTGCTTTCCGGAACACCGCCAGATGGCAGATGTAGTTGCAGCACAGCAGGTAGTCCGGGGCGTAGTCCGGCTTGAAGTGGGCCACCATGGGCCGCTGGATGCTCTTGGAAAAAAGCGCCTCGTCGCTGTACAGAAAGCCGTCCGGCTCGCCGCGCTGCCGCAGCTGCAGAATGGCTTTGCCCATGGTGTACAGGGCATGGGGTGCCAGAATGTCATCGTGGTCGGCAAGGGCCAGATATTCCCCTGCGGCAAGCTCTGCCGCAGCATTCGTGTTGGCCGCGATGCCCTTGTTTTCGATCTTTTTGTATACGATACGTTGATATTTTGTCTGATAATCCTCTACGATGCGCTTCACATCGGCATGTTCTGCATCGGAAGCATCCGCAAGGCAGAGCTGACCGTTGGGAGCCGTCTGGTTCACAAAGGAATCCAGAAATTCCCGCAGGTATTTTTCCGGTGTGTTATACAGCGGGGTCAGGATGCTGATGGTGGGCAGGCCGCAGTCTGCCGCCGTTTTGCCGGCCATTTCTGCTTTTTGGGCTTCCAGCACCTTTTTTGCGGGCAGATAGCGGGCACGCTTGCCAAAGCAGCGGCGCTTGACAAAGCCCGCGCCCCGTTTGAGCATGGTGGGCAGGCCCTCGTCCCTCGTCAGCTGCACCGCATAGCCTGCCAGTTCTCGGGCGCGTTTCAGTCGTACATTCATATCAGGCCTCGCCGCGCTGCGTTGCCTTGTAGGCCGCGCAGACCGTTGCCGTATCGCCGTTCATTTTCAGGTGGCCGTGGCTCAGCCATGCCACCTTGCTGCACATGCGCTCGATCTGCTCGATGGAGTGGGACACCAGAATGACCGTGGTGCCGCCTGCCATCAGCTCCTGCATCCGCTTTTCGCACTTCTGCTGGAACAGGAAATCGCCCACCGAAAGCACCTCGTCCGCAATGAGGATATCGGGCTTGGTGATGGTGGCAATGGCAAAGCCGATGCGGGCCACCATGCCGGAGGAGTAGTTCTTCAGCGGCACATCCAGAAAGTTCTGCAGCTCGCTGAACTCCACGATCTCATCAAATTTTTCGTCCAGATACTTGGGCGAGAACCCCAGCACCGTGCCGTTGAGGTAGATGTTCTCGCGGGCGGTCAGGTCCATATCAAAGCCCGCGCCCAGCTCGATGAGCGGGGCGATGGAGCCGCGGACCGTCACCTTGCCCTTGCTGGGCTTGTACACGCCCGCAATGGTCTTGAGCAGGGTGGACTTGCCCGAGCCGTTCAGGCCCACAAGGCCGTAGAAATCACCGGGCATGATGTCCAGACTCACGTCCTTGAGGGCGTAAAATTCATCGTACTGCAGGCGGCCCTGCACCATGGCAAGGAAGTATTCCTTCAAGCTCTCATGCTTTTCCTTGGAGAGGTTGAAGCACATGGAAACATTGTCCACTTTGATGATCGGTTCCATTGTTCTTCCTCCTTAAATATGCAGCACAAAGCGGTCCTGCGTTTTGCGGAACACCCACACGCCCACCAGCATGGAGAGCACGGCGCAGCAGCCGCACACCGCGAACATGTTGAAATCCAGCGGGATGCCCCACATCACGGTACGGCGGAAGCCTGTGATGTACCAGTACATGGGGTTCAGCTTAATGATCTGCTGCATGTTGAACCCGCCGATGGAAAAGGTCATCTGGGTGGGGTCGTAGAAGATGGCGGAAAAATACAGCAATGCGGTGATGAACACGCTCCAGATGTGCATGATATCCCGGAAGAACACGGTGGCCGCTGCCAGAAGCAGGCCCACGCCCAGACTGAAGAAGAACAGCGTCACCAGCGGGTAGACCGCCTCGATGAGGGTCAGGTGGAAGGGTGCACCGGTGAAGATCATCACCAGCAGCAGCGCCACAAAGCTGAACACACAGTTCACCATGGCAAAGCAGCACTTTTCCAGCGGGAAGATATACTTGGGGATATACACCTTTTTGAGCAGGGGCGCTGCGCCCAGCACGCTGCTCATGCCGGTGGAGGTGGCCTCGTTGAAGAAGTTGAACAGCAGCTGGCCGCACATCAGGAACACGGCAAAGTTGTCGATGCCGCTGCCCCGCATGTCCATCAGACTGCTGAACACGGCCCAGTACACAAGGCACATGAGCAGCGGGTTCAGAACGCTCCACACCACGCCCAGCACGCTGCGGCGGTATTTGAGCTTGAAGTCACGGCTGACCAGATTCCACAGCAGGTAGCGGTAGCACCAGAAGCCGTTCCACATTGCTTTGAATTTTGCCACAGGCGATCACCACTTTTCAAAATATTCAAACTTCTGTGCAGCAAAGGGCTCGTGCAGCTTGTCCTTTGCGCTGGTCTTGTGCTCGCAGCCGCAGTCCGGCCACTGCACGTTCACGGTGGGGTCATCGTAGGGGATGCCGCCCTCGCTGGTGGGGTCGTAGACATCGGTGCACTTGTAGCAGAACTCTGCCACATCGCTCAGCACCAGAAAACCGTGTGCAAAGCCCTCCGGGATATAGAACATCTTCTTGTTCTCCTCGGACAGGGTGACGCCCACCCACTTGCCGAAGGTGGCGCTGTGGGGGCGGCAGTCCACGGCCACGTCGAACACCTCGCCCTTGGTCACGCGCACCAGCTTGCCCTGCGTGTGGTTCTTCTGGAAGTGCAGGCCGCGCAGCACGCCGCGGGTGGAGCGGCTCTGGTTGTCCTGCACGAACTCCTTATCGATGCCGGCTTCGGCAAACTGATCCTTCTGGTAGGTCTCCATAAAGTAACCGCGGTCGTCGCCGAACACCTGCGGCTCAATGACCACAACACCGGGGATCTCGGTCTGAGTAAACGTAAACTTGCCCATAATTTTGTACCTCTCTTTTTGTAAAGCGATTTTGGAAGCGGTCTTTTTCGCGGTGTTCGTCCGCATAAAAACCGCTTCTCATTTTATCTGGAAAAGTCTGCTCCTGTGCAGGCTTTTGCGCATGATCATCGGCGGCCGGCACGGCGCTTTTTCCGCTTTGCCAGCAGCCGCACCACCACAAGGGTCACTGCCGCTGCCGCCGCCGTGGACCCCAGCGAAATGCCCAGCAGCCACAGCACCCGGCTTTTGGGTTTTACCGCTTTGGCCGCTTCCAGCTCTATGCCGGTGCTGCCGTCCAGCAGCTGGGCAAGGCCGGTCACTTCGGCTTCCACCCGGACGCTGGTCTTTTCCTGCTTTGTGCCGTCTTTGACGGTGTACACTGCGTACACCTCCGGCTCGGTGCCCAGCAGATAGATCTCCGGCAGCTCCAGCGCCACGTCCACATCCTCCGCGGTCAGGCCGTCGGCCAGAAGCAGCCGCACGCCGGGGTCGGAGACGGTCACGGTGCCAAGGCTCCCGCCGCCGCCCATCACCGGCAGCTGCGCGGTCACGCCCCGGGCGGGCAGGTCGGTGTAGCCGGTAAAGGTGCTGAAGGCGTAGTCCAGCAGGGTGCGGACATCGTTGTATTTATCGGTGCTCAGCTCGCTCTGCATGGTCACGCAGATGAGCCGGACGCCGTTCTGCTCCGCCAGACAGGCGTAGCTGTAGCGGGCCGTGTTGGTATAGCCGAGCTTGGAGCCCTTGACCGACGTGATATGGTACCGGCTGGAGCCGATGCGCAGCTTGTCCTGCTGGGAAAAGTAGCGGGTCACGGGCTGGATGTTGGTGGGGTCCATGGTGTACATCTCATTGCGGGTGAACACCTGCTCAAACCCCGGCTGCTCCAGTGCCCAGCGCAGGATCTGCGCCATATCGTAGCAGCTGGTGTAGTGGTCCTCGTCGCTGATGCCGTGGGGGTTGGAAAAGTGGGTGTGCGCAAGGCCCAGTTCCTTTACCTTTGCGTTCATCTTCTCCACGCCGTCCGCGATGGTGCCGCCGCCGAAATATTCGGCCAGCAGGTTGGCTCCGTCGTTGGCGCTGGCCATCTGGGTGGCATACAGCGCATCCGTCAGGGGGACTTCTTCGCCCTCAAGCAGGGCGATGTGGCTGGAATCGGTGCCTGCCAGCGAGTACACATCCTCGTGGCTCACGGTCAGCTTTGTATCCTCCCAGTTTCCCTGCGCCTTTTCACAGGCAAGACCCAGCGTCATCACCTTGGTGATGGACGCCGGGTGCAGCTCTTCGTTCATATTCTGCTGTGCCAGCACAAGGCCGGTGTCTGCATCGATGATGCAGTAAGCGCGGGTGGCGCCAAGGGCAGGGCCAGCCGCCGCAGCCCCCGGCACGAACATACAGAACACAAGCAGCACAGCACACAGCGCTGCGGTCAGTTTTTTCATCTGGTTTTCTCCATCGAAGCTTATTCTGCCCGGCCGTACCGCACCGGCAAAGCATCAAATTCAGTATACCACATTTTGTCCCGGCTGAAAAGCCATTCAGACGTTGTTTTGCAGCAGAATGGGCTGCAGCTGCCGCCCGGCCAGCGCAGCGTCCAGTGCAGCGGGCAGACGGGCAAAGTCCGCCTTCAGGCTGCTGGGCTTGGCAATGGGGTCATCCTGCCCGTAGGGCACAAAGTAGTAATGCTTGCGCTGGAAAAGCCGGGCGATGTTTTCCCCCGACGCCCCCAGCCCATCGTTGGTGGAAATGCCCACCAGCACCGGGCACCCCACCCGCAGCAGGCTCTTTGCCGCCAGTGTCACCGGCGTATCGGAAAGGCCCGCCGCCAGCCTTGCCAGTGTAGCCCCGGTGCAGGGCGCAATGACCAGCGCCTGTGCCATCTGTCTGGGGCCCAGCGGCTCCACGGCCTGCAGCGTATCCAGTACCTGGTGCCCGGTAAGGGCCTCCAGCCGTTCCTTCCAGAACGTTCCGGTGCCAAAGCGGGTGTCCTGCCCGGCCGCAAAGCTCATGATGGGCAGCAGATCCCAGCCCTGCAGCGTCAGCATCCGCGCCGCTTCCAATGCCGTTTCCAGCGTGCAGAAGCTGCCGCACACCGCAAATGCGGCGCTTCCCTTTTTCTGTGTAGTCATGTGCATTCCTCCCGCTCCCGCAAAATGGCCAGCACCGTGCGTGCCACCGCTTCGCCCGCTGTTTCCGGCGCGCAGACCGCCGGCAGGCTCAGTGCATGGATGGCACGGAGGCCCAGCCGCTGCGCTGCCGCAAAATCCGTTCCGCCGGGCTTCGAGGCCAGATCCACGATCAGACTTCCGGGCCGCAGGGCCGTCAGCACCGGCTCTGTCAGCACCGGTGCCGGGATCGTGTTCACCACCCGGTCAAAGGCCGGGGCCAGAGCGCCCAGCCGGGCCAGCTCCGCGCCGCGCAGGCCAAGGCTCTCGGCCAGAGCCCGCTGTTCCGGACGCCGGGCGCAGACAGTCACATCTGCTCCCAGCGCTGCCAGCCGTACCCCCAGCGCCTGCCCCACCGGGCCAAAGCCCAGCAGCAGGATGTTTGCGCCCCACAGGGTGCGGGTGCTCTCCCGCAGCAGGATGCCGATGCACCCTTCCGCCGTGGGGATGGCATTGTAGATGGTCAGCTCCGGCCGCGCGTAGTAATCCACCAGCTCCACGCCCGCTTCCTGCGCAATGGTCTTTGCCTGCGCCGAGAGCCTGCCGCCCAGCGCCACCGCGCCGGGCTTTGCGGCACGCAGCAGCTGGGCCAGCGGGGTGCGGCTCTCGTCCAGCGGGAGCGGCAGCAGGATGCAGTCTGCCCGCGCCACCTGTTCGGCCCCGCTCACCGCACAGCCCGCCCGTTCCAGCGCCCGGCCTGCCGCCGCCTGCCGGGCATCGGTGCCCACGATCGCAAACCGCTTTGTCTCCATGCCGTTCCCTCCCCTTTTCCGCTGTGCGCCATCCTATGCAGGAAGATGGAAATACGTGAGAGGGACGATTTTGAATGCGCTCCGCGCTGCTCTGCGCATCTTCAGCGGAAAAAAGATTTTAAATTTCGGGTTTCAGGAAAGTCTGCGGACTTTTCTGAAACCCATTTTCACGGGAAGGGACTTGGGCGGTGAACAACATGTGCCGATTCCCGCAAGGTCAAGCCCCCTTTTTGAAGCAGAGCGAGCGGAGCGTTCCCAGCAAAAAGCTCCCCCGGCAGCCGCCGGAGGAGCTTTGGATTTTATTCATAACACGGATGCGCCGCCCTGACATTCGGCACATCTTTTATTTTACGAACTTTGCCACGGCACGGGCTACGATGCCGCCCAGAATGCCGGAGACAAGGAACTCGGCCACGCCCTGCACGCCGACCAGCAGCACCACGAACATGAAGGGGTTCGCAGCGCCCTTGACGGACACCAGGTTCTGCACGTAGTCGCAGCCATAGAAGGCCAGCACGATCCAGCCCATGAAGAACACCGTGTTCAGGAAGGGTGCGCTCATGGCGCTGAGGATGTAACTCCAGGTGCCGGGCTTGTCAAAGCGCTTCAGGCCGCTGAAGATCAGGCCGCAGCACAGGCCCATCAGCACACGCATACCCACACACAGGATAAAGGTGTTGACGGGGCTCACCTGAAACAGTGCGCCGGTCATGGCGGAAGCACCGGTGATAGCGTCATAGAAGCTCACTGCGCCGAACACGCCGCCCAGCAGCGCACCCACCGCCGGGCCCATGGTGATGGCGCCCACCGCGATGGGAAGGGTCAGGAAGCTCATGTACAGCGGGCCCACAGGCACACTGCCCAGACCCACCATCTTCATGACCAGCTCAATGGCAACCAGCAGTGCCACACGGGTAAGAGTTTTCGTATTTTTCATATTCAGTTTTCCTCCTGCTGCCGTTCCGCCCTATACGTCGGATACGGCGCAAACCTGCCCGCTCTATGCGGGTTTTGGGTAAATATTCAAACAGATTGGAGCGCGTTTTGTCAGGGCGTGTTCCAATGGAAATGGCTGTTTTGAGGGTCAGCGGTCGCACGGGAAGCGGATGCCCGCACTGCGGCGGGCCACCGTCAGCACACGGCTGACCACGATGGTGGTATCCTGCATCCGGGTGCACAGCTCCTGATCGCCGTTTTCCAGCGCACGGGCAAAGGCTTCAAACTCTGCCGCCTGCCGGGGCCTGCCGCCGTTCAGATTGTAGTGCTCCTCCTTGCCCTCGTTGGGGTGGAAGGTGACGCCGCCGCAGCAGTTGGCGGTGGATTTCTGCAGGATATAGCCCTTCGTGCCCTGAATGATGTACCGGGCCGGGGCCGCGCAGTCCTTGGCGGCGATGCTCACGGCCTTGAAGCCGCTGTAATCCATCGTCAGGATGCCGCTGGTGTCGATGCCGCGCTCCATGTTGGCGGTATATTTTACCTGATTCGGCTCGCCGAACAGGCCCACGATGTAGCTCACATTGTACACGCCCAGATCCATCAGGGCACCGCCGGCACAGGCCGGGTCAAAGGCAGGCTGTACATCGCCTGCACAGAAGGCATCGTACCGGCTGGAATACTGGCTGAAATTGCACTGTACCAGCTTTACGGTGCCGATGCGGGGCAGCAACTCCCGGATCTTTGCGTAATTTTCAAGATACTGGGTGGTCACAGCCTCGAACAGAAACACCTTTTTGCGCCGCGCCAACTCCACCAGCTCTTCGGTCTGTGCTGCCGAGGGGGCCAGCGGCTTTTCCGCAATCACGTGTTTGCCTGCCTCCAGCGCCACGCGGGCGTAGCGCACATGCTGCAGGTTCGGCACTGCGATGTACACCACATCCACCCACTGCAGCAGCTCCAGAAAGTTGGTGGTGTGCTGCGGCACGCCATACTGGCCGCAAAGGCTTTGGGCCAGCTCGGCGCTGCGCTCGGTGCTGCAGATGGCCTGCACCGCAAAGGGCGTGTGCTCCACCAGCCAGGGCAAAAATTCCCGCACGATCTTTCCCGTGCCAAGAATGCCTAATTTCATCTGTTTTTTCTCCCTATCCTATCGTCCCGCATCAGCCTGCCAGTGCTTCCGGCTCGCGGCGGGTGCGCTTTTTGCTGTAGGAGCGCTGTTTTGCGTGGCCGTGCTGGTTCTGTTTGGCATAATGCCTGCCGCCGCCCGCACTGTGACGCGGCGGCTGCGGCGCGTTGAGCTGGTACAAAAGGGCCAGACCCTTCATCAGCAGCTCCGGGTCGTAGGTCAGCGCATGGCGGCACAGCGGCGTCACATATTTTGCCAGCCCTCCTGTTACCACCAGTGTCGCCGGGCAGCCCAGCTCTTCCTCAATGCGCTGCACCATGCCGTCGATGAGCACAGCGGTGCCCATCACGGAGCCGGACAGCATGCATTTTTCGGTGTTGGTGCCAATGGCACTTCTGGGTGAGCCCAGATGCACCTGCGGCAGCTGGGCACAGCGGTCGCCCAGTGCCCGCAGCCCGGTGGAAAGCCCTGGGCAGATGACACCGCCCCGGAATACCCGGTTTTCATCCACTACATTGAAGGTCGTGGCAGTGCCAAGGTCCACCGTGACCACCGGCAGCGGGAAATTTGCCGCCGCGTAGGCCGCATCCACCAGCCTGTCCTTGCCCACGGCATGGGGTTCATCCACCCCCATGGTCAGGCCCGTGTGGATCTCCGGTGATATGATGACCGGCTTCCTGCCGGTGTAATGACGGGCGCACTCTGCCAAAGCCCCCGTGATCTGAGGCACCACGCTGGTGAGCACAGCGCCCTCAAACCGCATGGGCCGTTCCGGGTGGCGGCGATGCGCAAAAATTTTATCCATTTCGGCACGATATTCTGCAGCCGTGCGGGTGCGCACCGTGTCCATGCGCGCCACAAAGCATACACGTCCGTCCCGAATGCCCCCAAGGGCGACGGTGGTGTTGCCTATATCAATGGCTAAGATCATAATTCTGTTTTCCCTTTATAACGCGGCAGTATCCGGCAGGACGGCGGGGAGTTTCTCCGGCGAACGTCCTGGGGGTGGGACCCTGCTGCCGCAGGCAGCAGGGCGGGACTGGAGTCCCGGGCTGTTCGCGGAGAAAGCTCCCCGATGGCCTGCCCCTCACCGCAGTCTGTCTGTTCTTTGTCAAGCTGTATTTTACCGCATTTTGTCCCCAGTTACAAGCCCGTACAAAGATTTTGTTGTGCTGGCGGAACTTTTGCATTATACTAGGGTAAGAAATGTGGAAACAGTACATTTTTGCAGGAGGTTTGACCAATGGATCTGAACGGAAAATGCGTCCTTCTGGGCGTAAGCGGCGGCATTGCCGCCTATAAAATGGCCAACGTGGCCAGCGCACTGCGCAAGCTGGGAGCCGATGTGGAGGTCATCATGACCCGGAACGCCACCCAGTTCATCACTCCCCTCACCTTTGAGACCCTCACCGGCCACAAATGCATGGTGGATACCTTTGACCGCGATTTCAAGTTTGAAGTCACCCATATCTCACTGGCCAAAAAGGCAGATGTGATCCTTGTAGCACCGGCCACCGCCAACGTCATCGCCAAAATGGCCCACGGCATCGCCGACGACATGCTCACCACCGTGGTGCTGGCGGCAAAGTGCCCCAAGCTGGTCTCTCCGGCCATGAACACCGGCATGCTGGAAAACCCCATCACGCAGGATAACCTTGCCACGCTGCAGCGGTACGGCTTTACGGTGATCCCCTCCGAGAGCGGCGTGCTGGCCTGCAAGGATGTGGGCAGCGGACGTCTGCCCAAGGAGGATGTGCTGCTTGAATACATCCTGCACACCATCGCCCGTCCCAAGGACCTTGCCGGTCTGCGCATTGCCGTCACTGCCGGCCCCACGCAGGAGGCCCTGGACCCGGTGCGGTACCTGACCAATCACTCCACCGGTAAGATGGGCTACGCCCTTGCCCGGGCTGCCGCCATGCGCGGCGCGGATGTCACCCTCATCCACGGCGAGACCGCTCTGCAGCCGGTCCGCTTCACCACCGATGTGCCCGTGACCACCGCCCAGCAGATGTACGAGGCCGTCACCAGCCGCTTTGAGGACACAGATGTTCTCATCATGGCCGCTGCCGTAGCCGACTACCGCCCCGCTGCCGTAGCAAACGACAAGATCAAGAAAAAAGACGGCGACATGTCCATTCCTCTGGAACGCACGCCGGATATTCTGGGCACCATCGGCCCCCGGAAGGCCCACCAGTTCCTGTGTGGTTTTTCCATGGAGACCCGCGACCTTGTGGAAAACTCCTCTGCAAAGCTCACCCGAAAGAATCTGGATATGGTGGTGGCAAATAATCTCAAGGTGGCCGGTGCCGGTTTTGGTGTGGACACCAATGTAGTCACCCTCATCACCCCGGACGGTGCCCGGGAGCTTCCGCTGATGAGCAAGGCGGATGTGGCCGACGCCATTCTGGACGAGATCCTGAAGCAGAAAAACAGCTGAGCATCCGGCAAGAGCATCTGCCCCGGCGCAGATGCTCTTTTTATGCCGGAAGGGCCGCTCTGTGCATTTCTTGTACACATATCACAAAATCGCAAAAGGATTTATGGTTCTTTCCGAAAATTCGGGATTACCTGTTTATTTTGTCCGTCAAAAATTATATAATAAGATGTATCCTAATAGAATGGATCGAGCCGGTCTGCTCTGCGGCCGTTATTTATTTGGAGGTTGCCTTACTATGTTCATGTACACCGATTACAACCAGCACCTGCTGGACAATGTAAAAAAAATCCACTTCATCGGCTGCGGCGGCAGCGGCATGTATCCGCTGATCCAGATCCTTGCGGCCAAGGGCTACCAGATCTCCGGCAGCGATGTGCTGGATGGTAGCATCATCCGCTACGAGCGGGAGATGGGCGTCAAGGTCAGTCTGGGCCACAGTGCAGACAATGTCATCGGCACCGATATGGTGGTTTATTCCGCCGCTATTTCCAAGGATAACGTGGAGCTGAATGCCGCTGCCTCCTACGGCATCCCCACCATCGAGCGCAGCGTGCTGCTGGGCTATGTGAGCCGCCTGTACAAGCAGAGCATCTGCGTCTCCGGCACCCACGGCAAGACCACGACCACTTCCATGATCACCACCGCGCTGGAGCTGGCAGGCCGCGACCCGTCCGCTGTCATCGGCGGCAAGCTGCCCCTCATCAACGGCTACGGCAAGGCTGGCAAGGGCGACGACATCGTGATCGAGTCCTGCGAGTTCGCCGAGACCTTCCTCAAGCTGACCCCCTATCTGTCCGTTGTGTTGAACATCGACAACGACCATCTGGATTACTACGGCAGCATGGGCGAGCTGAAGTTCGCCTTCAAGCGCTTTGCCCTGATGACCAAGTTCATGATCTTTGCCAATGCGGACGACAAGAACACCATGGATGTCATGTACACGCTGGACCGCCGCGTGCGTACCTTTGGCATCCAGAACGACGGCGATTATCAGGCATTGAACGTGAACGAATACAAGCCCGGCTTCTTTGAGTTCGACCTGAAGGAGTGGAACAAGGTCACCGGCCATATCCGTCTGGCTGTGCCCGGCTACCACAACATTTACAATGCGCTTGCCATGTGCGCCGTCTGCCGCTTCATCGGCCTGACCGTGGAGCAGTGCGCCGATGCCGCCCTGAACTTCAAGGGTGCCGGCCGCCGCTTTGAGGTCTACGGCGAATGCAACGGTGCTTTGGTCGTGGACGATTATGCCCATCATCCCACCGAGCTGCGCGCCACCCTGACCACGGCCAAGGAAATGGGTTATAAGCGGCTGATCGCCGTCCACCAGCCGTTTACATACAGCCGCACCAAGATGCTGTTCAACGACTTTGTGGATGTGCTCAAGATCCC
>ENA-UEPJ01002881-UEPJ01002881.1-human-gut-metagenome-genome-assembly--contig:-NODE-2881-length-16619-cov-4.763692_pt1 | contig 16619 bp, 12 predicted proteins | sample MGYA00242890_ERZ507896 | MGnify/ENA primary metagenome ERZ507896 (study PRJEB26167, sample SAMN06115508) | human gut metagenome | host: Homo sapiens | place: China:Qinghai | collected 2015-08-20... | reverse complement strand
CCTGTGCGTCGCCCTCGGCAAGGACGGCCATGCGGCCCGCGACAGTCGCGCCTGCTTCTTCGACGAGCTTTTCCAGCGCCTTGAGCGATTCGCCGGTGGAGATCACGTCGTCGACAATCAGGATGCGCTTGCCGCGCATCAAAGCGGCGTCTGCGCCGGAGAGATAGAGGTGCTGTTCATGCTGCGTGGTGATGGAGTTGACGTCGACGCAGAGCGGATCGGTCAGATAGACCTTCAGACCCTTGCGGGCGACAAAGTAGGTCTTCGCGCCGGACTGGCGCGCCATCTCGTGGATCAGGGGGATGCTCTTGGCTTCGGCCGTGAGCAGATAATCATAGTCCTTCGGCGCGCGGGCGAGCAGCTCCTTCGCGCAGGCCACGGTGATCTCGGCGTCGCCGAACATGATGAATGCGCCGATGTACAGATCGTCCGTCACCTTGCAGATGGGCAGATCGCGCGTGACGCCCGCGATCGTCATTCGATGTGTCATAGCCTCTTCTCCTTACCAAAACCGGATCGTTTCCGGTAGTTTTCCAACGAATATTATAGTGTCAAACTGCGGAAATGTCAAACCGGAATTGCATTTTCGTGCAAAAGCGAAAAAATCTAAAAAAAATTTAGCTGCAAACAGTCGTCCTGACAGCTTGTTTTTTCGGTCAATATTCACTATAATAGGCTCATAAATGGTTCGCCCTCTGCCGGGCGAGCCGAGAGAAATGAATGGAGGAATTTGAATGGAAAAAAGATTCAAGCTGAAGGAGCACGGTACGACCGTCCGGACTGAGGTCATGGCCGGTATTACCACCTTCATGGCGATGGCCTACATTCTGATGGTCAACGCCGGTATGTTCTCAAACCCCTTCAATGATGGAACGAACGTTCTCGGTGTCAGTTATGGTGCGATCTACATCGCAACTGCCATCTCCGCCGTCATCGGCACCGTAGCCATCGGTCTGCTGTCCAACCTGCCGCTCGCGCAGGCGTCCGGCATGGGCCTGAACGCTTATTTCGTCTACACAATCTGCGTTGGCATGGGGCTGACGTATGCCAATGCGCTGGTCATGGTCCTCGTCGACGGTATCGTCTTCGTCCTGCTGACCGTCACCGGCCTCCGCAAGATCATCTTCGACGCCATCCCGCAGGCCGTCAAGGTCGCCATCTCCGCCGGTATCGGCCTGTTCATTGCCTTCATCGGCATGCAGAACGCCGGTATCGTCGTAGGCAACGCCTCCACGCTCGTCAGCTTGACCTCGCTCAACGTGTTCACCGGCGGCGTGACCTGGGCGCAGCTGTTCCCGATCCTGCTCACGATCATCACGGTCTTCGCCATCGGCGCGATGTCCAAGAAAAAGGTCAAGGGCGCGGTCCTGTGGGGCATTCTCGGTTCCGCGGTTCTGTATTATGTCATCGGCCTGCTGACTGTCCCCGGCTTCTTCGCAGATAAGGTTCAGCCGAACCTGTCGAGCGATTTCTTCGGCGCGTTCAAGGACTTTGGCACACAGGCGATCGGCAAAGTCTTTACCGAAGGCTTTGACTATTCTGCCTACATCACCGCCAATGGTACCGGCGCGTTCGTTGTCATGTTCGTTACCTCCATGCTCGCGTTCTGCATGGTCGATATGTTCGATACCCTCGGCACGCTGTACGGCGCCTGCGCCTGCGGCAACATGCTGACCCCGGAAGGCAACGTCCCCAACATGGACAAGGCCATGCTGGCTGATGCCATCGCGACCTGCTGCGGCGCGGTCTGCGGCACGTCCACCGTCACCACGTTCGTCGAGTCCTCCGCAGGTGTCGCCGAAGGCGGCCGCACCGGTCTGGCCTCGATGGTCACCGCGGCCCTGTTCTTCATTGCGATGTTCCTCGCGCCGGTCGCGCAGCTCATCCCGACCTATGCCTGCGCCGCGGCTCTGATCTACGTCGGCGTTCTCATGATGGCCAATGTCAAGAGCATCGCATGGGACGATCCGGCAGATGCTGTTGTCGGCTTCCTGACCATCGCGATCATGCCGCTGACCTACAATATCTCCTATGGTATTGCGTTCGGCCTGATCTCCTACGTCTTCATCAAGATCTTCACCGGCAAGATCAAGGAGATCAATGCTGGCACCTGGGTCATCACGATCCTCTTCGCCCTCATGTTCTTCCTCACCCGCTGATCAAGCTTCCCCTCGGGCGCGCCTCACGGCGCGCCCGGTTTTTCTATGCTCGAAAGGGTTTACAAAACGTACATATTTTTTCTCTTGACTTTTTCGGGTCGATTCGCTATGATACTGTTTCACCAGAAAAGAGGAGGCGTTTTTCATGGACAAACAGCCGTATATTGTCGGCGTCGGCGCTGCGAATGCAGACCTCAACGGCGCGTCCCTTGCGCCCATCCATCTGCGTGATTCCAATCCCGGCCACATCAGCCTGTCCGCCGGAGGCGTGACGCGCAACGTGTGTGAAAACCTCGCCCGGCTGGGCGCGGATGTCAAGCTTTTGAGCTGCGTGGGCGATGATACCTTCGGCACGTTCATCCGCCGCTCCTGTGAAGACGCCGGGATCGACGCGTCCCATCTGTATGCGGCAAGGGGCGCAAGCTCCTCCATGTATTTGTCCATTCTGGACGCGGATGGCGATATGCTGGTCGGTATGTCCGATATGCGCATTGTCCAGCAGGATATGCCGGAGGATTACCTGCCGTCGAAAAAAGCGCTGATCCAGGGCGCGGATGTTGTCACCTGCGACCCCTGCATGGGTGAAAAAACGCTGCTGCAGCTGCTGGACCTGTGCACGCCGGGGCAGATCATCTGCGTTGACCCTGTTTCGTGCGCGTATGCGCGTGTCGTTGCGCCGTTTATCGGCCGATTCCACACCGCCAAGCCCAACCGCATGGAGCTTGGAATTCTGGCCGGAATGGAAATTCAGTCCGACAGCGATCTGGTACGCGCGGGCGAGGCGGTTCTGAATAAGGGCCTCCGGCGGCTGTTCGTCAGCCTCGGCGCGGAGGGCTGTTTGTACATGGACGACACCGGCACGGTCCTGCGCCGCAAATTAAGACCGGCAAAAATGGTCAACGCCTCCGGCGCGGGCGATTCGTTTGCCGCCGCCATGCTGTACGCCACACTCCATGGCTTCGACGTTAAAAAGACGCTGGATTACGCTATGGCCGCCGGGATTGCGGCTGTGTCGCACGAGCGGACCATCAATCCGAATATGAGCACTGCGCTGCTCGAAGAAATTCTGCTGGCGCACCGCATTTGAACCTGTACACCCATCTGAAAGGAGTTATTCATATGAATCTGAAGGATTATCTGTCTGTTACCCCTGAAATTCAGGAGGCCATCGACGCGGGCAAGCCCGTCGTCGCACTGGAATCCACCATTCTGAGCCACGGTATGCCCTATCCGCAGAACGTGGAGTTCGCGCACAAGGTCGAAGAGATCGTCCGCGCAGAGGGCGCTGTCCCCGCGACGACCGCGATCATGGGCGGCAAGCTGAAGGTCGGTCTGAACGCTGAAGAGCTGCTCGTTATGTGCAAGGCTGAGGGCGTCGGCAAGGTCAGCCGCCGCGATGTGGCTGTGTATCTGGCAACCGGCATGACCGGCGCGACCACTGTTGCGACCACCATGATCATCGCCTCCATGGCAGGCATCCGTTTCTTCGCCACCGGCGGTATTGGCGGTGTGCATCGCGGCGCAGAAAAGACGATGGACATCTCCGCCGACCTGCAGGAACTGGCCAACACCCCCGTCTGTGTCGTCTGCGCGGGTGCAAAGAGCATTCTCGACCTCGGCCTGACGCTGGAATATCTCGAGACGCAGGGCGTTCCCGTTCTGGGTCTGCGCACGGACGAGCTGCCCGCGTTCTATTGCCGCACCTCCGGCTTCAAGCTCGACTACAACTGCAAGGATGAGGAAACGGTCGCAAAGATCATGAAGGCCAAGTGGGACATCGGCCTCAAGGGCGGTGCCGTCGTCGGCAACCCGATCCCGGAGCAGTACGCGATGGATCCGAACTACATGAACGGCATCATCGACAAGGCTGTTGCACAGGCAAACGCCGAGCACATCCACGGCAAGGCCATCACGCCGTACCTGCTGGCGCACATCAAGGACATGACCGAGGGCAAGTCCTTCGCCGCCAATCTGGAGCTGGCCTACAACAATGCGCACGCAGCAAGCAAGATCGCTGTCGCCTACTCCAAGCTGTAATCTCCAATACCACTACGGGCGCGCCAACTGGCGCGCCCGTTTTTTTTATGAAGCTCCGCGCGGCAACGGAAGATGTTTCAATCCGCAGAAAACAGGAAGCCGCTGCGCAGCGACTGCGCCAGATGGAAGCGGCGCGCTGCTGTTTCGCCTTCGAAGCGGATATCGGCGAACGGGCCGTCTATGGATACGATGCGGCCCATGCCGTATTTTTTATGCCGGATGACGCTTCCCGGTATGAATGCCTGCGCGTCCGGCAGCTGCGCTGCTGCAGGTGCGTCCGGCAGCTGGAAGACCTCCGCGCGGCTCCGCTCGAGCAGCATCCGGCCCGCCTGCATAAGGCTGTCGCCGTCCGGAAAGGCAACGAGCAGCTCGTCCTCGCACTGCGCCAGAATGCTCCCCTCGCCGCGCGTTTCGTGGCGGTAGCGCAGGCCGCAGGCGTTTTCCGGCACGATGGCGGCAAAATCGTCCTTCGCGCACACCGGAACGGGCAGATATCCCCGCGCCTCCCTGATAAACGCGGATGGTGCATCCGGGTAATCGAACAGTGTCAACTCGTCCTTTGCCCGCGTCATGGCGACATAGAAAAGCCTGCGGTCTTCTTCGTACTCCCGGCGCTCATCCTCCGTTCCGTCTGCCGCATCCGGCCGGGACGGAAGCACGCCGTCATGGACGTCCAGCAGATACACCCGCTCGTATTCCAGCCCCTTGCTCGAATGGATCGTCGAAAGCGTCAGCAGCGCGTCCGGTGCGTCCTCATGCGTGCGGATGGTCTGCCGCAGTGTGTCCAGACGGGCAAGAAACGCCTCCGCCGACGGCTCGCGCGCGGCAAGCATCTGCAGAATGAAATATTTCCCGGGATCGAGCCGCCGTTCGGTCACAAAGCCGCCGTAGCCCAGCGTGCCCCAGATCGTGCGCATCAGCACTTCTCCGGGCAGCGTTTGCAGCTGCTCAAGGCCCGCCTTTACGCGCCGGACGCGTTCGCGGCCCTCGTCCGAAAGCCCGGCCTGCGCAAGCAGACAGTCCAGAATGGGCGCGTGCGTGCGCGCGCTCTGCACGCAGGCGGCCTGCGCCGCCTCCTTGGAAATGAGAGCGCCGAATTTATAGTAAATGCGCAGAAAGCGCTCCGCGTCGTCCGGCGCTGCGGCGAAGCGCAGGATGTCCTGCACGTCGCAGACGATGCGGTGGGTAAAGAACGTGTCGTCAAAGCTGCGGCAGCGGTACGGAAGCCCGGCGCGCTCCAGCGCGTCGATGAGCGGAAGGGCGCTGTCGTTGTTTCGGTACAGGACGGCAAACGGCGCGCGCCGCTCCCCTGCCAGCGCCAGCAGATAGCGGTACTGTGCCTGCCGGGAGGCTGCGTGCGCAAGGCGCACCCGGCAGCCCTTCGCCCTTGTCGCGCGGATGGTTTTGGGGTAACGATCCCGGTTCCCCTCGATGAATGCGCCCGCCAGCCGCAGAATTTCCGGCGTGGAGCGGTAATTGTCCTCCAGCAGCAACGTCTTTGCACCCGGCCAGACCGAAGAAAAGCGCAGCAGCGCCTCCGGATAGGCCGCGCGGAAGCCGTATATGCTCTGATCCTCGTCGCCGACCATGAAGAGGTTCCCGGTTTTCTTTGCCAGCAGCTCAATGATCGCGTGCTGCACGCGGGACGTGTCCTGCGATTCGTCGACGCAGAGATAGGGGTAGCGCGCCTGAAACTCCGCCAGAATTTCAGGCTGCTTTCTGAGGATCGCCAGCGCGTAGGCCATCTGGTCGTCGTAATCCATCTGCCGCGCCTCGCGCAGCGCAGCGCAGTAGTGCATGTAAAGCTCAGAAAAGCGCGGCAGGCCGAAGTCCTGCGCAGCGATCTCGTCCGCCGACAGCATCATATTTTTACAATAGGTGATCGCCGTGCGCACCTCGCGGATGGTGCTGTCGGTTGGATAGTCCCCGTTCAGCGCCAGATAGATGCGCCCGACCAGCGCGGCAAGCTCGCCGGCGTTTTCCTGCAGCGCAAACGCCGGGCCGCGCTGCCGTCCGCAGGCCTCGATGATCTTGGAAGACAGGCCGTTAATCGTGCGGAACTCCGGCGTCTGCCCGGCAAGCTCCGGGAAGCGCGCGGTAAAGCGCGCGCGAAGCTCCCGCGTGGCGGCGACGGTGTAGGTCACGGCCAGAATATGCGCCGGGTCGATGCCGCGGCACAGCGCCATATACCCCAGCCGCGTCACCAGCACCGTCGTTTTCCCGCTTCCGGGCACGGCCAGCAGCAGGACCGGCCCCTCCGTCTCGCGGACGGCGGCCTTCTGCTGTTCGCTGAACTGCGGCATATAGCGGGCGGTAAATTCCTCCGGCGTCATACGGTAAGCTCCAGCACGACCGGGCAGTGGTCGCTGCCGAACACGTCCGTGCGGATCTCCGATGACAAAACACGCGGCAGCAGGCGCTCGGAGACGATAAAATAGTCGATGCGCCAGCCTGCGTTGTTTTCCCTCGCGTGGAAGCGGTAGCTCCACCACGAGTATACGCCCGCCAGGTTCGGGTGCAGGCGGCGGAACGTATCGGCAAAGCCGGAGGAGAGAAGCTCGGTCATTTTCGCGCGCTCCTCATCAGAAAAGCCCGCGTTCTGCCGGTTCGCCTTTGGGTTTTTGATGTCGATCTCCTCATGCGCGACGTTCAGATCGCCGCAGTAAACGACCGGCTTTTCCGCGTCCAGCCGCAGCAGATACGCGCGCAGCGCGTCTTCCCACTCCATGCGGTATGGAAGGCGCTTGAGGCCGTCCTGCGAATTGGGCGTATAGCAGCAGACGAGATAGAATTCCGGGTACTCCGCCGTGATGAGCCGACCTTCGTGGTCGTGCGCGTCAAGGCCCAGCCCATATTGGACGGAAAGCGGGGCCTGTTTCGTCAGAATCGCCGTGCCGGAATAGCCCTTTTTCTCGGCGGAATAAAAATAGCGGTGATAGCCGTCCAGCTCGAAGACGGCCTGCTCCGGCTGGAGCTTCGTCTCCTGCAGGCAGATCACATCGGCATTTTCCTGCGCACAGTAGTCAAGAAAGCCCTTGCCGAGACACGCCCGCAGGCCGTTGACATTCCAGGATACCAGTTTCATAGATACCTCCAGGTAAAAAAATCTTCCCGTGGGAGGGAAGAGTCAGGGTGCATAAAGACTTTGCGGATTTATAGGGCAGTACGGATTTGCGGCAGTCCTGTAGGGGCCGATGCCCACATCGGCCCGCTGGGAAGCTGCGAATTTGCCGCAGATTTCCGTAAAACCGGTACATTCTGCGGGCGGACAGAGTCGTCCGCCCCTACAGGAGAGAGCGGGGGCGTTGTAGGGGCCGACGACTCTGTCGGCCCAAAAAATATAACGAATTCGCCGAGAATTCCCGTAAAACCGGTGCAATCTGCGCGGGCCGATGTAGGCATCGGCCCCTACAATGAAATTTGGTGGTGCACACGGGGGTGCATCGGTCTATGCTTTTCGCCCCTGCCTGCTGCAACCCCTCAGTCAGGTGAGCCGTTATTCTGCTGTTTCCTCCGCGGCCGTTTCCGGCAGCTGCATATCGTCGAAGGCGTTCTGGGCGTCGTCGAAGATCACCTGTACCTCGGCGAACGCGTCCTGCAGGCGGGAAAGGCCGGTAGACAGGTCGGCGGCCAGCGCGGCGATCTCCTCGCCGGAATCCATGTAGCGGGTGCGCGCATCCTCGCAGAGGTTGGACAGCTGCGCGTAGATGCGCCGGGCGCGCACGGCGGCATTGCGCTCGGTCTGCTCGGCGCGGCGGTAAGCGGTCAGCTCCTTTTCGGTGAGCGACGGCTCCTGCGCCGCCTCTGGTTCTTCTGATTCTTCCGGCTCTTCCGGCTGCGGCGCAGGCTCTGCCGGTTCCTCCGGCTGCGGGGCGGGGCGTATCAGAAGCTCCTGCCGGGCCTCCTCGGATTTTTTCAGCTGCTCGGCCAGCTCGGCTCCCTCCTGCGCAAGCGTGTTTACCTGTCCGGAAAGCGCGTCGTTGTCTGCCTGCGCCTGCTCCAGACGCTTCTGCAGACCTGCCAGTTCGACCTGAAGGCGCGCATTTTCAGCGGCAAGCTTATCGCGCTCATCAGTCAGCTTGCGCAGGGCCTTCTGGTGCTCAATGGAGGTCGATTCGATATAATTGACAACGTCGGTACGGTTAAAGCCGCTGACCGCCGTGCGGAACTTTGAAAAATCAGACACCTGTTGTTCCTCCTGCTTTCCGATTTTGCCTCAGTATATCACAAAAAACGGCAAAAAACAACCTGCCCGCCGCCGCCTTTGCGGATTTCACGAATTGTTCACAGACAGTGGTTTTTCATTTGTATGATTGCAGATACGGGAAAAGACTGATATAATAGATTTTATCTGAAAGACAGTGAGGAAACGAAGCATGGAATACAACAAGCTGATCGCCGAGCTGCATACCGGCGACGATGTAGAGGGCTTTTATGTTCTGAAGGACGCGTTTTTGAAGACGACGGCGGCGGGAAAGCCGTTTTTGTCCGGCGTTCTGGCCGACCGCTCCGGCGTGATCGATCTGAAGGTCTGGGACTATTCCGGCCCCATCGGCGCGCGGCCGGACGATATCGGCCGCGTCGTCAAGATCCGTGGGCAGGTGTCGGAGTTCAAGGGTGCGCCGCAGCTGACGGCGGGCCGCATCCGCATGGCGGATGGGAACGACCAGTATGATCTTTCCGCCCTTGTGCCGACCGCGCCCATCGACGCGGACGCGCGTGTCGCGGAAATTGAGCGCATGATCGACTCCATGGAGGACAGGGAGTATCAGTCCGTCGCCCGCACGATGCTTGCGCGGCATCTGGACGCGTTCCGTTCCATCCCGGCGGCCAAGAGCGTCCACCACAGCTTTCTGTCCGGGCTTCTCATGCACACGTCCAATATGCTGCGGCTGGCGGATTTTCTGGCCGGGCTTTACGGGGAGATCATCGACCGGAGCCTGCTGCTGACGGGGACGCTGCTGCATGATTTTGCAAAGGAAAAGGAATTTACGTTTTCCGGCCTTGGGCTGGTCACGGATTACTCGCTGCCCGGCCAGCTGATCGGCCATCTGGTGATGGGCGCGCAGGAGGTGCAGCAGTGCGCGCAGGAGCTTGGCATTTCCGAGGAAAAGAGCCTGCTTTTGCAGCACATGATCCTCTCGCACCATGGCGAACCGGAGTTCGGCGCGGCTGTGCGCCCGATGTGCGCCGAGGCAGAGCTGCTCTCCGAGATCGACCTCATCGACAGCCGCATGGAGATCTACGCCGAGGCGCTGCAGGATCTGCCCGTCGGAAGCTTCTCCAACCGCATTTTCGCGCTGGACAAGAAAATCTACCGTCACGGGTGATGCGGTAAGAATGCCCGGCGGCAGGCGCAGCACACGACCCGGCTGCTGCGGTCAGCATTCTGACGGCCAGAAAAACGGGGCTGCAGCGAAATGAAACACGCTGCAGCCCCGTTGACTATTCGATCAGACAGACGGCATGGGCGGCGATCCCCTCGCCGGAGCCGGTGAAGCCGAGGCGCTCCTCCGTCGTTGCCTTGACGCTGATGTTCCCAAGACCGGTATGCAGTGCGCCCGCGATATTCCGGCGCATCTGCTCGATATGCGGCGCGAGCTTTGGCCGCTGGGCGATGATGGTCGCATCGAGGTTGCCGAGGCGGTATCCGGCCCCTTCAAGCCTGCGGCTGACCTCGCGCAGCAGCTCCATGCTGTCCGCGCCGAGATAGCGGTCGTCGTTGTCCGGGAAGAGCTTGCCGATGTCGCCCATGGCCGCCGCGCCGAGCAGCGCGTCCATGACGGCATGGACGAGCACATCCGCGTCGGAATGGCCGTCCAGCCCCTTTTCATACGGGATCGTCACCCCGCCCAAAATCAGCGCCCGGCCGGAAACCAGCCGGTGAACGTCGTAGCCGTGGCCGATCCTCATGCGTTTGCCCTCCGGCGCAGGATCAGCGCGGCCAGCTCCAGATCGAGCGGCGTTGTGATCTTCAGGTTCTCTTCATCGCCGTCGGTCAGCTGCACGGGCATACCGAGCGCCTCGACGGCGCTGCAGTCGTCCGTGAGCGCGATCCCCTGCTCCTTCGCGTTCTGCAGCGCTGCGGCAAGCAGATCGCGGTCGAAGACCTGCGGGGTCTGGACGGCGTAGAGCGTACTGCGGTCTGGCGTTTCATCGACCGCACCGCCGGTCGAGACTTTGATGGTGTCCTTGACGCGCACGGCGGGCGCCGCGGCGGCGAACTTCTTTGCCTTGGAAACAGCGCGGCAAATCACTTCGTCGGTCACAAGCGGGCGTGCGCCGTCGTGGACGGCGACGAGCTGCGCCCGGTCGGACACGGCGGCAAGGCCCGCCATAACGGAATCCGTCCGCGTTTCGCCGCCCGCGACGACCATGCGCATTTTGTCATACGCCTTAAGATAGCGGCTGACCTTTTCCAGCAGCTCCTGCTGCGTGACGACGATGATCTCGTCGATCATGGCGCATTTGTCAAACACGTCGACCGTCCGGCAGATGACCGGCAGGTTTTCCAGTACAGTCAGGATTTTATTCGTGCCGCCCATGCGCGAGGATGTGCCTGCGGCGACGATCACGGCGGCGCAGTAGGGCCGCCCGATTTTTTCCTTGATCGCAAGCCCCTTCCGGAGGCCTTCACTCAGCTTCATATCGTTTCTCCTGTTCACAGCGCCCGCACGAGCGTTTTATAGGTCTCGCCGCGCACCATAAAGTTTTTGAACTGGTCGAACGCGGCACAGGCCGGGGACAGCGTCACGATATCACCGGGGACAGTGTGCCGCTTTGCCAGCCGCACCGCTTCTTCGAGCGTCTGCGCGTGCAGGATCTCCGGCTGTCCGGGCCGGTAGTCCGGCGCAGACTTGACCGCCGCTTCGATCTTCTCCGCCGTTGCGCCGCAGAGGATCAGCAGGCGCACGTGCGCGCAGATCTCCGGCCCCAGCGCGTCGAATGGGATCTTCTTGTCATAGCCGCCCGCGATGAGGACCAGCTTCTGGCGGAACGAATGCAGGCCCGCGATCGTGCGCGACGGGCTGGACGCGATGGAGTCATTATAATATTTCACGCCGTCCAGCTCGCGAACGAACTCAATGCGGTGCTCCACACCCGCGAATGTGCGCGCGATCTCGTCAATATCCTCGTCCTCCGCAAGTCCTTCGACGGCACAGGCGGCGGCCATATAGTTTTCGATGTTGTGGACGCCCGGAATGCGGATGTCGGCGGCAGCCATGATCTTTTTTCCGTTCCGGCAGATCACGCCGTCTTCCAGATACACGCCGTTTTCCGGCCTTGCCAGCCGGGAGAAGAACTCCACGGTTCCCTTCGCGTCGGCGGCGAAGCCGCGCGTGATATCGTTATCGTAGTTCAGGACGACCTTGCCGGTTTCGTTCTGATACTCGAAGACGTTTTTCTTGGCCTGCACATACTCGGCCATGTCCTTGTGCACGTCCAGATGGTTCGGGGCCACGTTCGTCACGACGGCAATGTCGGCAGAGCGCTCCATCGTCATGAGCTGGAAGGAGCTGAGCTCGACCACGGCAATGTCCGCCGGCGTCATGTCCGCCGCCTGCGGCAGAAGGGGCGCGCCGATGTTGCCGCCGACCCAGACGCGGTGGCCCGCGTGCTCCAGAATTTTTGCGATCAGGGTCGTGGTGGTCGTTTTGCCGTCGGAGCCGGTCACGGCGATGATGCGGCAGGGGCAGACCTCGAAGAACGCTTCCATTTCACTGGTAAGCTCCGCGCCCTTTTCGCGCAGCCGGCGCAGCGCCGGGATATCCGGGTGCATACCGGGCGTGCGGAAGACGATATCAGCCTGCACATCGTCAAGATAATGCTCTCCGACATGGAGCACGGTGCCCGCCCGCTCCAGCTCCAGAACCTCCGCGTCGAGCTTTTCCCGCGGCGTTTTGTCGCAGGCCAGCACGTGCAGTCCGCGCGCAAGGAGCATCCGGATGAGCGGCCGGTTGCTCACGCCGATGCCGAGCACGGCGATTTTTTTATCAATCAGGGAATCAAAATACTGGTCGACAAGATGATTCATATCCAAAAGCCTCTTTTAAAATTTCCTGCCTGTATTATATCCGCGCGGGAAAGAAATTGCAATCCATTTGACTTTTTCCTGCAAATAAAGTACAATACTTCCGCGACCGGGTCGGACAGTCGCGGGCGCAGCGCCGAAAGGCCGCGCATGAGGAAAGTCCGGGCTCCGCAGGGCAAGGATAACGGGTAACGCCCGCCCAGAGCGATCTGAGGAAAAGTGCAACAGAAATAAACCGCCGGAGGCGGCTCGCGCCGCCTCCGGCAAGGGTGGAAAGGTGCGGTAAGAGCGCACCCAATGGCGTGCGAAAGCGTCCATTGCTGTAAACTCTATCCGGAGCAACACCGCAGAGGAGGCAAGGCCTGCCCGGCTGCTTCCGAGAAGGTGGCTGGAGCGCACCGGCAACGGTGCGCCTAGATAGATGACTGTCGATTACAGAACCCGGCTTACAGACCCGATCGTGAAAAACGCCTCCGCTGAAAAGCGGAGGCGTTTTTTCGGGCTGCCGACAGGCAGGCGCTTATTTGCCGCTTGCGCCGTAGTTGGACAGGACACGGGCGGAGGGGTCTTTTACATCGCAGCCCTTCCACGCTTTGTTCGGCATCCAGAAGTCCTTGACCATGTCCGCCTGACCGGGATAGTGTTTCTCAAAAATATCGCGGTACAGAAGGCTTTCCTTTGTAAACGGCTTTGCAAACGTGTATTTTTCGCAGCCTCTTCCAAACGCTTCATCGGAATAGAGGCTTTCGGCATACGTCTTCAGATCGTCGACCATGGAGTGGCCCACGGCGTCGGAGAAGGCAGCCTTCTGCCGCCAGAGAATATCGTCCGGCAGGATATGATCGTCCGCGAACGCCTTACGCAGGAGGTATTTGCCCATGTCATACGTGTTCAGCTTCAGCTCCGGACGGATGGACATGACGTATTTTACAAAATCCAGATCGCCGAACGGGACTCTGGCTTCGAGCGAGTTGACGGAAATGCAGCGGTCGGCGCGCAGGACATCGTACATATAAAGCTCATCCACGCGCTTTTTTGCCTCCTGCTGGAAGGCCTCGGCGCTGGGGGCAAAATCGGTGTATTTATAGCCGAACAGCTCGTCGGAAATTTCGCCTGTCATGAGGACGCGCACGTCCGTCTGCTCGTGGATAGCCTTGCAGCACAGGTACATCCCCATGCTGGCGCGTATGGTCGTGATGTCATAGGTTCCGAGCAGAGCGATGACCGTTTCGAGGGAGTCCAGCACCTGCTGCCGCGTCATGGTGACCTCGGTGTGCTCCGCGCCGATGAAATCAGCGGTTTCCTTCGCATATTTAAGGTCGATGGGATCCAGGTCCATACCGATGGCGAACGTGCGGATCTTCTTGCCGAGGAGCTTGGCCGAGATCGCGCAGACGAGGCTGGAATCGAGGCCGCCGGAGAGCAGGAAGCCGAGCGGCGCGTCCGCGTCGAGCCGCTTTTCCACGGCGGAGATCAGCTTTTCACGGATCTTTTTGGTGACGGTATCGAGATCGTCGTCGGAATACTTCGCAATGGTCGTCAGATCGGCGTAGCGGACGAATTTGCCGTCCTTATAATAATGTCCCGGCGGGAACGGGAAGACGTGCGCGCAGAGGCCGACGAGATTCTTCGCTTCACTGGCGAAGATGATAGAGCCGTCAGCAAGATAGCCGTAGAACAGCGGACGGATGCCGATGGGATCACGCGCGGCGACAAGGGAATCGGAAGCCGAATCATAGATGATCATGGCGAACTCTGCGTCAAGCCCGGCAAACATCTCGGTGCCGTATTCCTGCCACAGGGGAAGGATAATTTCGCAGTCGGAATCGGACGCGAAGACATAGCCCTTGGCTTCGAGCGCCTTTTTGACCGGGCGGAAGCCGTACAGCTCACCGTTGCACACGGCCATATCGCCGCCGCGATGGAACGGCTGCATGCCCTCCGGGTGCAGGCCCATGATGGCCAGCCTGTGGAAGCCCAGCATACCGCTGCCTGCGGGCTCAAGCCGGGTGTCGTCCGGGCCGCGGGATTTCGTTTTTTCAAAATACGGGAGAACCTGTTCCTTTTTGAGACTGGGGGACGTAAAACCAAGAATTGCGCACATAAAAAGCACCTCCGAATCATTTGCGCAGCATTGCCTAAAATAAAATTTTAGGACGAATTGCTGCCGATCCGCGGTGCCACCTAACTTACTGGAATACCCAGTCTCTTTTCCGGGACTCTGACAAGCCCCTGCGCTTTAACGCCGCGCTGCGCGTCTTCCCTACTGCGGTGTTCCGGTTCAGGTCGCTGCTAAGAAGTGTTCGTTCACGAAGGCGTTGGCACCGGGATCCCAGCATCCCCGGCTCTCTGCGGCCATGTCCCGCGTTACTTTTCTTCCTCATTGCATTTGGCGATATTCTTTTATTGAGTGAAGCTTTAAATGATGGAACAATTCTACACCCGGCATCCCGATTCGTCAAGCGTGCAGGTTTGACAAACTATATGCCCGCCGGATTTTTATTTTTGTACAGTTTGAATTTTCGCAATACGTGCGGCAAATTCCGTGATCCGTGCGTCGATCCCGTCCGCAGTCCGGACGGAGCCAGGGTCGTGCGCCGTCTGCATGAGGCAGAAGTCCGGCGGCAGGATGGCCGTCTTGTTCAGGCACATTGCGCCCAGCAGCTGCCGCGCGACGATATCGCTGCCGGAATAGCCGGAAACGACAATGCCGTACAGATATTTCTGATACAGATCCTGCTTGACGAGCAGATTGGTCAGGCGGTTGAACAGCGCCATGATATTGGCGCTGACCGCGTCGTTATAATTCGGGCACAGGAAGAGCATCGCGTCGCAGGCGCTGATGGCGGGCAGAACCTCGTCGGAGATGCTTCCGCCGTAGAAACAGCGGCTCTGCGCGGCAAAGTGCAGGCAGGCTTCATACGAGCAGCCCCGGCAGTCATGGATGGAGCCGTTCTGCAGGGAAATGGTCTTTGTCTCGAACGTGGCCGGCAGACGCGCAAGCACCTGTTCGCCGAGCCAGACCGTATTGGAGCGCTTGTTATCCGACGCGTGGAGCATGAGAAGCTTTGGCCGGGCAAAGCACGGCGGCTCATACTCCAGAAGCCGCTGTGCCAGCTGGCGCAGCTGGTGCGCATAGGTCTGCTCCCAGCTCAGGTTCAGGATCCCAGCCTGAATATGCTGGTTGTAAAGAGAATCCGTCCCCTCGACGAGCGGCTTGCCGGGAAACGCGCAGCCTGCCTGATTTGCCGCAAGAACCAGCTCCCGCGCGGTCTGCTTCGTATAAAGCTCCCCTGCCCCGTCGACGATCACGCCGCCATAGCTGCCGGACAGACAGTCCGGATGCTTCCGAAGCGTCCGCAGCAGGCGGCAAACCGTCTCATCCGGGCCGTATTCATCCAGCGCGGCGGCAAAAAGCAGGCGGCAGCCCGCCGCCTGTTCGATTCTCTCCGGCGGAAGCTCCTTCACGCGGAGCCCGGCCAGCGCCTGCGGCAGCAGGCGCTCCAGCCGCGCACTATGGCCGATGCGCACCAACGTCAGTTCCTGTTCCATGTCAGTATTCGAACGCCTCCAATGCGGTATGCGTCGTTTGTAATTCTTCCAGAAGCGCGGGGGCGATCTTCTCCCGGATGAGGCTGACGCCGAACGGCGTCATGCGGCTGCGGCAGCCGAAATACGCGCCGCCGAGCGGCACCGCACCGAAGTGCTCCTGCCCGCGCACAAGCCGCAGAATACTCACTGCGGCTGAGGACAGTGCGGGGGCCAGATACGGCTTGAAGCCAAGCTCCCGCACGCGCAGATTCGCCGTGCGGGTCTGTTCGGTCAGCCTTGCGGAGAGGGCCGCGTCATAGTCCGGGCCGCAGCTGTTCGCGCAGACGAGTCCCTGCCCGTGCGGGCCGTAGACGCGCAGCTTCTCTTCATTTAATCCCAGCTGCCGCGCGTAATACGCGCAGCGCGCGGCCATCACGCCGAGGCCGAAGCCGCGCACCTGCTGCGGGAAAAGACCCATTCCGTCAAGCCTGCCGCCTTCGCTGCGATTGCTCTCAAGCAGCACCGTGCGGCACAGCGGGTCCACCGGGTCGCTGACCACACAGAAAAACCCCTTGTAGCGCGCCTCGCGCGCTTTTTTCGCGTACAGCGCCACCAACTCGCGGTTGAGTCGGTACTGCGCCATACGCACGTCGCCGTCCTTGACGGACGTATCCGGCACGAAGCGCGACGCGCAGAACAGAAACACGTCACCGTCAAACAGCTTCTCCGGCGGGATGATCTCCACGGACGGCATCGCGTCGTAGGGGGAGGGCAGGCTGATCTGGTTCAACTCAAATTCCCAGCGCTCGACCACGTTCTCCCGCAGGTCGCAGATGCCGATGGACGAGACCACGTCTCCG
>ENA-UEPJ01002874-UEPJ01002874.1-human-gut-metagenome-genome-assembly--contig:-NODE-2874-length-16638-cov-31.289082_pt1 | contig 16638 bp, 21 predicted proteins | sample MGYA00242890_ERZ507896 | MGnify/ENA primary metagenome ERZ507896 (study PRJEB26167, sample SAMN06115508) | human gut metagenome | host: Homo sapiens | place: China:Qinghai | collected 2015-08-20... | reverse complement strand
TACTTTTTAATACTTATTACAACACATATGCCCGAAATTTTTATGCATTTTGCCATATGACAAAAAGCACTTCACCCGACTAAAGTGTTAGTTCCGTCTAATTGTCTATACAATTCTACAATTATTCACGTTTTCTTCCCGATTCACACACAATTTTTCCGTTTTATTAACTCATTTTGCCCGAAAAGTGGACGAAACCGACCGTTTGTCCGCGGGACGCGGACACTTCCGAAACGGCAACTTACTTTAGTCCGGTAAAGTGTCCGCGGGTGACGGACACGGCGCGTCCGTTCCGACCGCGACTGCCCTCCGGTGTCGTCCGCTCCGCGGACTGCCTGTTATTTATATGTGTAACGTTAGTAATCGTGAGTGATCGGGCGGTTGTCTGCCAGTGACCGCCGGAGGTGGTTGCCCTCCGGGTGGCGGACAATGGGTGTAGGGTTTATGTGTGTAGGATTAGTGATATAAATTTTCTAGAATTTTTTCTAGAAAAAGTATTGATATATTTCTAGAAAAGTGGTATTATAATATCAGAAACAAGGAAAACCAATAATACAAAATAGAAATGGAGGAAACAAAAAATGAAAGAAATTAAGAGACAAAGTGGCTATGAAGTTGTAGTAACAAAATATGGAAAAGAGATTGCCAGATATAAAGTTGATTCATTATTAACAGCAAATGGATTAGTAAAAACTTTCTGTTCACAAGCTATGAAAGAAAATAGTGAAATTTTCTTTTCCATCTATGAAAATGGAATAGAAATAGTAAATGGAGAACATTTTTCGGAAGATGCTTTTTATTACTACTCAGATCTTAGACCGGAAATATTTGCTACTTACAAGATGACTTGCAATAGATAACATTAAAAAATGGAGGATTTCACAATGATTAAAATTATGCTTATAAAAAACGAATTATCAAAGGATGAGAAAGATTTTTGAAAAGATGAATCCGGGATTCAGTGTAACGGGGGACGTATTATGTTTGGATTCAGATGATGGTAGTGGCGAAAAATATGTAGTTTTTAAAGGTCTGTATACTAAGACGTATTCTTGCCGCGAGTGCAAAGAATATTATGAATTGGCATATGTGGATGGATATATTAGATTTGATAAGGAAACTTTTGACCTTATATAATAAATAACACACTGACCTATCGGTACTACGGAGAGAAAGAAAATGAGAAAGATTAATGAAGTTGGGGAGGGTCTACTGTTACTTTTATCGTCTTATATGAAAGTAAATTTGATGGCGAAAGTAGCATCTGAATTATCTTCATGCTCAAGTGATGAATTTTTAAAAAGATATTGTGAATTGGATTCATCTTTTGAAGATTTATTAAAAGAGTTTAACATTGATTTATAAAGGAGGAAATTATATAAATAACACGCTGATCTATCGGCAATACGGGGAGAAAAGAGGATAACATGAGAATTAATCAAAAAATGACTTATGAAGAACTTGTTAAAATGCAAAATAGCCTTGCTGACCTGCCTTTCTATGTAACAAGAAAAGTAGGAATGGAGTTTAAAGTGTATGCCTATTCTCACTCGTCTATGACCAACGGTTACATTCGTAAAAATGCAACCTATAATCCGAAACCATATAAAGGACGTTTTGGTGTAGGGTTTACTGTAAAATCCAACAATTCCGCAAGCACTCGTTATGCTTATTTAACTTATTATATTGAAATCAAACATTCAGTTATCTGTTCTGCTAACGATAATTGTACGTTGTGTCCATTGTATACGATAGAAAATGGAGAGCACTGTTTATATTAAGGAGGTCTCATCATGAGAGTAAAAGATTTTGTAAAAATGTATCGCGGTATGAAGTGCTTAGAAGTCGAAATTTATGCTATTGTTACCGTTTTTAATGAAGAATATCACGTATTAGTAAGGGAATTTACCATGGATTACGCAAAAGTCTACAGTGAAAGAAAAGAAAATTTCATGTCTGAGGAAGTTTTAGGTTTCGAAATTGAGTCCGGTAAATTAAAACTTTTTATTAGGGGGTGCGAATAATGCCAGCGTCAAAAGACTATAGTATCTACCAGGAACTCGACTTATCCCTCGACCAGATCAAGCGCGAACTTCCACGCGTTGCGCAGGCGGCAAATAGCCGCCTTGCCAAACTGGAAAAAATTCACGCGCGTGACCAGTGGGCATACGGTCGGGTAAAAGAATTTTTTGCGGCGCAGGGTCGTGAGAAAGATAGATTTCTGAAAGGCGTAAAACGATCGGAGGAATCTATTCGGCAGGAATGGGATACGATGGTTGCTTTTTTGAACGCGCCGGAAACAACGTTGGAGGGTTATAGAATAAAGGAGTTACAACGCCGTTTTGATAAGTCTGGAAAAATTGCTGAAGAAGTTGACGAAAGCAATTACAAAGACTTATATCGGTTTTTGACTTCCAACTTATATAAGAAGAGTCTGAGAAGAGAGTTAGACTCAAATCAGATCATCGATGATTTTCTTCTGAAAATGAGTGATAATACTTATGATTACGAAGATATCATGGATGAGTATAAAGAGTATCTGGACGGCTACATCACAGAAGAAGAACTTTTTGCAGAAACTAGACTAAAATTGAAGTAGGTGAAAAAAAATGTACGAATTAGAAGTGCCTGTTATGATAGACGGGAAAGAGAATGTTTCACGTGAAACAATTTACACGGTCAATGATTTTCCGTTCTCGTCTTTCCAGACTGTACGCGAATGCCGCAAGCGTGGAAGAAAGAAAAATCCCATCGTCTATTATGACGTGGAAATGGCGTTTGATATCGAAACAACTACGTTAGAAAAACTCGATTACGAACGCTATAACAAAACGGGCGAAAAAGTAGTAAAAGGAACCGCCTTTATGTATCAATGGCAATTTTGTGTCAAAGATACCGTGTGTTTTGGACGCACATGGAACGAGTTTCTTTCATTCTGTGAAAAACTGCATTTATACTTGCAAACATCGGACAAAAAACGTGCAGTTGTTTACGTTCATAATCTTTCATATGAGTTTCAATTTATGAAAGATTTTGTCGAATTTGACGAAATATTTGCACGTGACGCGCATAAAGTAATGAAATGTTATGCATATAAGTACGGGATTGAGTTCCGCTGTTCGTATTTTCTCAGCAACATGAGTCTTGCGAAATTCTGTGAAAACAGTGAGGGTGTAACCCATTATAAACTGGTTGATACGTATGATTACAAAAAACTACGTACACCAACAACACCTCTTACGGACGTTGAACAGGGTTATTGCTATAATGACGTTCGCGGATTATGCGAGTGTATCTGCGCCCTGCGTAAAGAAGACAACCTCGCGGAAATCCCCCTTACCTCAACTGGCTACGTCCGCCGCGAGTTCCGCCGTGCCATGCAAGCCGATTCGGCATATTACCCGGATGTATTTCGTGATCTTGTGCTCACATTACCGCAGTATCAACTTTGCAAAGATGCTTTTCGAGGTGGAAATACCCATGCAAACCGTGTCCACGCTGGTCACACGATTACGGCGAAAAACGGTGAATCAGCGGTTGTTATGGCAAGTATGGATATCTCAAGTAGCTATCCTGCGCAGATCGCAATGGGTTACTACCCCATGAGTGCGTTTCGTGCGGTTGAGATTACGTCTCAAGATCAATTTGACAACCTTTGCAATACCCGTTGCGTAATCATGCGGGTACAATTTTCGAACTTGCGTATAAAAGAAAATATTCCCGTTCCTTATATTCCATTATCAAAGTGTCAAAAGCACGGAAAAGATTGCATAATCGACAACGGGCGCGTGTTATCTATTGATTGTTGTGAAATCGCCATAACAGAGATTGATTTAGCAATCATAAGAAACCAGTATGCTTACGACTTTTTCACCGTTTCGGAGTGTTACGTAGCCGCGCGTGGCAAATTACCGGATAGTATGCGGGAAACGATGATGTCATTTTTTATCGCAAAAAGCCAGTTGAAAGGAAATCTAGATAAAATCTATGAATATATGAAAAGCAAGAATAAATTAAATAGTACGTTTGGTATGTGTGTGACAGATTTACTACAGGACGAATGGGTGATGAATCAAACCACGGGGGAATGGACACGGGAAAAAGTGGATGCGGAAAAAGCACTGAACACGTATTACGATGGAAAGAATAGTTTCCTACACTATCAATGGGGTATCTACGTTACCGCCCATGCAAGAAAGCAGTTACAAGATATGCTGGACGTGGTTGGAATGGATGCCGTGTACTGCGACACCGATAGTATCAAGTTTTTATATCCGGACGTACACATTCCAGAATTTGAAGCCAAAAACAAAATACTGGAAAAACGTGCGATTGATAATGACATTCCTGCGTTTTGTGACGTTGGTGACAACCGTTATATTCTCGGTGTCTGGGATATGGATGATCTGTACATTCAGTTTAAGACCCTTGGCGCGAAAAAATACTGCGGCGTTGAATGGGACGAAAAAGCGGCGCAATCTGGCAAAGACCCCGTGCGTTTTACGTCTACTGTCGCTGGCATGAATAAGAAACTTGGAGCGGAAAACTTAAAGTGCTGTAATAATTTTCGTCTCTGCCGCCGGATGGAAAATGTCGGACGAACGATCAGTTGCTTTAATAACACCAAACCGCATTACATCAAAGTAAACGGGGAAGAAATTTTGACAGCAAGTAACATCGGAATTATTGATACCACTTATACCTTAGGAGTATCAAATGAATACTATGAAGTGTTGGTAAACTCTCAAGACGGAGTGATACCGGAATAGGAGAATAAAATGAGATTTTTTATCTTTTTTATGTTACTTTTAATCGCAACGATCTGTGCTTTGCATGAAGAGGAAATAGACCTTGCTATTCTGCTTTTATTTATGGATATCTTTTTTCTTTTTCTTATTTAAAAGTATTGACTTTTTGATAGAATAGTGATATTATAATACTTGTAATAAATAATAACCACATAAAGTAAAGGAGAAAAAACATGGTACGAACAAAAATTGAAAAATGGCAGTACGCTGTCATTGACAGAAAAACAAGACAGGAACTCGGTTTTTTTGAGTTTGACTCAGAATTAAAAACGCAGAAAGCCAAATTAGATGCTGTCATCGCGGCAGGACTGCCGGGAGATTCCGTTTGCGTCTTAATTGACACGGTTTCCGCCCGCTACGAGATGCCGGACGAACAGTTCTTTGCCGAAGCAAAGAGACTGGACGATTAATCAGCGCACAACCGCGGTCTGGAAGTGACCAGATAAGACGGAAACGATCAAAGCAAAGCGCCGCGGTTCTGCATAACAAAACAACTTAAATCAAAAGGAGAAAAAATCATGAGCAAAGCGAAAATGAAATTGAACAACGTTACTGTAAAATACGCAAATGAAGAAGACGGCAAAAGCGTTCTTTCCGCGACTATCTCTGCCGATCAGCAGAAAGCAATCTTCGAAAAAATTATCGAAGAGTTCGGTGACGATGCCGCCGCAGAAGCAAAGTGGATTCCGGCGAAAGAAACTGCCGAATCTGAGCTTTACGTGAAAACTCAGACGAATTATAAAGTAGCTTTCTATGAGGACGGCGTAGAAAGCGACACAGTTTCCAGCGTTGACGAACTCGGTAAAGGCGCAGTTGTTGACCTCTTCATCTCCATCGGAGAAAGCAAGTTCCGCCGCGACAAGGGCTTTACCGCTTACCTTTCCGCAGTAAACGTCCATAAATTCGGCGACACGGAAAAATTTAATCCGTTTGCTTAAATATATGACGTTAATACGCGCTCCGACTGGTGAACGGTGAATTGTGTATATTTTATAGTTTACATATCTTGTGTGAGATAAATTCCATACGTGTAAAAGAGCTACGTTTTCCAGCGCAGCTCTTTTTTATACCCAGCGAAGCTCTGCCCTTACTGCCGTCCATCCGCAGTCAAACGTGCGATCATCGTGCGATTAACGTGAGATTGTCTGCGGTTTTGCTGGCGGGGAACTGGCGGTTAACATAGATTATGCGGGACGCGGTGCGCGGTTGTGGAAATGCTAGAAAGGAGGAAGTGAAACAAAATGTTTCACGTGAAACAATGATTTTTTGGAATGATATCAAATGGGAAAAACTTTTTGCAGATTATGGCGTGAAATTTGAATCGGTATCGGATGATGGCAAGCCGATTCAGTATTACAATCCGATTCGGTTGTTTACGGAGCCGGACGTGGACGGGGAGTTCGCAGGCGTGGCAATTACGTGTTCCAACCGTAGCGCCGGAAAGACAAGTGCGTTCGCCGCGGCAAGCTGTATCTTGTGCAAAGAGTACGGATTGCAGACCGGATGGATTTTCCGGACGAAAGGGGAAATGACGGGAGCGGCGGCGATGTATGAGGATATGTTGCAAATGTATCCAAAATTGGGTAGTGTGATTACCTATAAAAATCTGGATAAGAATGGAAATGTCGTGCGGTATTTTCTGGACGGGGAGCCATTCGGATGTGCGTTTAGCTTTGGAAGTAAGATGGACAGCGTGAAAAAATTATCGCCGTATTTTCGGGATATTTACTTTTTGTTTTTTGATGAGTTTTCCATGGAGAGTGGACAGTACGTAAAAGGAGAGAGCGAAAAACTCCAATCGTTGTTATTGACGATCAGCCGTGGAAACGGAAGTCAGTCAAGATGGTTTAAACTGATTATGGCATCCAATAATATTTCGTTGCTCAATCCCTATTTTGTATTTTTTGGCATCCACAAACGGTATCAGAAAGAAACCAAAATGATGCATGGAAGTGGTTTTGTGTGCGAATTTACGCACAATGACAGTGCTAGTAAGGCGATGTGGGAAAATACTGCTCTGAAAGCATTCCGCGGCGGACACTATATGAAGAGCATGAGTGTAGGAGATCAGATGTTGATTGATGATGCCGTGTTTGTGCAAAAGCCGACCGGACGGTCGCGGTATCTGTTTACGATCGAACACAGCGGAAAAAGTTATGGGGTGTATGAGTATTACGAAGAGGGTTACATCTATATTACGCATAACTATAACCCGTCTTGTAATTTTGTTGCGGTGTTCCGTGACGGAGATCATACGCAGAACACGGTGATGTTGGAACACTATGATTATCTATTCGAAAATCTGGTTGACGCGTACCGGAAAGCATACTTGCGATTTGACGATCTAGACAGCAAAAATATGGCGGTTGAGTTATTGGGAATTGATCTTTATAAATAGTTTGCGTATGACGGACAAAAGTACTTGACAGACGGACAGAAAAGAGGTATCATGAAAATACGGGGAAACCTTTTTTAGAGGGGTTGCCACGGTTGAGTAAGCCGCCCTGTCCTTGGCAGGTCAAAAGGTTTCCTTGTTTTAATGGGCAGGAAGAAAGGAGCAAAGATGGCAAATATCGTTTTTAATATGATCGTCGGAATGATGAAAAAAGAAAATGCATATCTTGCTTATACGGTACGATATAAAGGTGATGAGAAAGACACTTTGATTATCGTCCCACATGAAAATTATGAATCTCATATCCGTTACTTATGGGATTATTTTTTCATGGATGGCAACTCTTATAACAGTAAATCGCCAGTTCGATTCATTCATAACTTTATTATGTGTGATAAAGTTAGTGAGATTGAGGATTGGTTGAAATGGAATGATACGGAGGTGGAAGAATGGATGTGACGATGGTAACACAGTTAATTGGCAGTCTCGGTTTTCCAATCGTTTGTTGCGGCGCGCTTTTTTGGTATCTGGTGAAAGAAAAAGACGCACACAAGGAAGAAATGGAAGAATTACGGAAAAGTGTAGAAGCGAATACAACCGCGATTAATTCGCTTTGCCAGCACTTAGGAGGTGGAAAGAATGAGTAAAATCGAAAACGCAGTTGCATGGGAGGAACAGATCGCCGCCGATGATCGCCACGGTTACTCACAGGTACACCGGAATGGACCTGATTATGATTGTTCCTCATTCGTGGGAACGGCACTCGCACAAGCTGGGTTTCCAGTCAGTCAGTACAGTACCACAAGAAATCTCGGCGAACAGTTGGAAAGATCTGGTTTTGTAAAAGCTAAGAAACCGTGGCGGCGCGGTGATATCCACCTTGCGGCTGGTCATCATGTTACGATGTCGGTTGACGCGAACCGCATTGTCCACGCAAGCCAGTCGGAAAACGGCGGGATTGATGGGCAGACGGGCGATCAGACCGGAAAAGAAATCTGCGTTCGGTCTTATTATGATCTCCCGTATGAGAATACCGTCCATTATCGGTATGCGGGAAAAAACGACAAACCACAGAACGTTATGGAAAGCTCAATCAAAACAGAATCCGCGCGTAGTTTTGACCGGAAAATTGCAGGAGCGTATCATACCAATGACCGCTACAATCTGCGTGTTGGCGCGGGAATGGATAAAACGGTCATTTTAACGTTGCCGACCGGAACCAGTGTTAGAAACTACGGGTATTATACAGGAGAATGGTATCTTGTGAAAGCTATCGTTAATGGAATTGTCTATACCGGATTTGTAGCAAAAGAGGGTCTGACACGTGGCTGATCTGACGCTTGCTTATAACACTTGTATCGAAATTTGTAATGCGCCGAACGTTGGTTACTCACAAACTTATCGCGAGGGGCAAACGGTCGGAGGTATTACGTACTATGATTGTTCGTCCCTCATGAGTTACTGTTGTACGGTCGGCGGTTTTTTAGCATCTAACCCGTGGTTTACAACTCGTAGCATGGATGGGTATCTGATCGGCGCGGGATTCCAGAAAGGAACCGCAAACCAGCCTTGGAAAAAAGGCGATATTTTGTGGCGTTCCGGGCATACCGAAATGGTATATGACCCGGCAGACGGCGGCGGATATACCATGGGAGCGCACACAGACAGCTACCCACTGGAAAGACAGGTGTCTATTAATACGTTTGTGAGTCCATACAGCGCATGGACGTATCTGTACCGATACCCAGTTGAGGTACAAAGCGGTATCAGCCACTATGTAATTGCCGCCATCTGTGGCAACTTCTGGCAGGAGTCAACCATCAATCCTGGATTGTGGCAAGGCACGATTGTCGGCTCGCCCGGTTATGGTCTGGGTCAGTGGACGGATAACGCCGACACGAATCGGCGTACGCAATTATTTAACTGGCTGGACGCGAACGGCTACAGCCGAGACGATGGCAACGCACAGTTGGAATATCTAATCTATGAAAACGTATGGTATTCCGTAGGAGCCGCAAGTGCTTACGAAAATCTGCAAGCATTTTTGCACAGTGACAGTACCGATCTGGACGCACTGACCGCCGCCTATATGAAAGGTTGGGAGGGTATCAGTGACGATGGAACGCTTAGCTTAAGGCAGGAAAAAGCGCATGAGTGCTTCAATTATATTTCCGAACACGCAAAAGATTCTGCAATTACCGGATGGATTGTGGGAAATCGCTATCTATCCGATTCCGAACGATTGAATAACGCTATTATGGTATATCGGTATCTGGCAAAAGGTGAACAACCAGAACCACCCGAGCCGCCGCATCCTATGAAACCGAAACGGCATAAAATGCCTATCTGGTCATATCCCAATTTAAAAAGGAGGTTTTAAAATGACACTAGAAGAGTATTGGACAGAAATTGTTGCCGACATTGGAAACATCGAAACGCATGGCGACGCGATCGCCGCCATCAGCGAAAAAATCAAAACCGAAGATACCGACATCGGAGCTCTGATGTCAGAACGTGACGCGCTGGTCGCAGAACGGGACGAACTGAAAGGAAAGTATGATGTCGCCGTTGCTGAAATCAAAAGCCGCTGGTCTGATCTTTCCCACGGCGGAAGTATCACAAAAGTAACCGAGTTTGGCGGAAAAGTGCCGGAAGCAGAAGACACCGCAACAAGTATCAATGATCTTGATATGTCTCAGCTCATCATGAGCGGAAAAGGAGAGTAACAATGGCAAAACTTGACATGACAAATATTAACATGCTGAACGCCGTTCGGCAGACGATGAGTGTTGATTACCGTGACAGAGTTCCTGTGGCAACGCGTGATAATATCGCGGATATTGCAAAAACGTTAATTGACCCGTATAATCCGATGGCAAGAAACGAACTCGTTCCGGCACTGGTGAATCTGATCGCTAGCCAGTCCATCAGTACCGAAGCGTTCCGCAATCCTCTGCGTGTACTGAACAGTAACGCTATGCCGTATGGAAACGGTGAACAGGAAGTTTATGTAAACTTTGCGCAGGGATATGCACACGATGCCAATATCAGCATCGAAGATGCGACCGCCATTTATGACAGCTACATTATGGCGCTGTATCATGTAATCAATTTTAATAACGATTATCCGGTAACGATCTGGTTTGAGGATATGCGCGGCGCGTTTCTCGATGATTACGGACTCAGAAGTCTAGTGCAGGCAAAAGTGGAGAGTGTCGTTTCCGCTTGTAACTGGGATGAGTTTACGACAGCGAAAGAGTTGATTGCATCCGCAAAGAGCGCTGGACAGATTTATCCGGTTCATGTGGATGCGGTTACAGATCAAGCATCCGCGAACGCACTGGCGAAACAAATTCAGTCCTATATTGACAAGATTCAGTTCCCGAACCCGCTGTATAATTTCGCTGGCGCGACATCGGCGGCAAAAGAAGATACCATTCTTCTGTTTGTCGACCCAGATACCAAAGCCGCGATGAACGTTGACAGTTATGCAAGCGCGTACAATCTCGACCGGATGATTCCGAAAGCACAGCAGATTTTAATTGATAACTTTAACGATGCTAACGGTATCGTGGCTGTACTGGTTGACAAACGGTTCTTCAAAATCCGAGAACAGTACCGCATGATGATACAGGATAACGTTAATCGCGGACTGCGTTGGAACAGTACGTATACAGTAAAAGAGATGTTCTCTTATTCCCTGTTTTATCCGATCATCGTGTTTACGACCGAGACGGTTGATGTTTCTTCCATTACCGCAAGTGACGTGGGACTGGTGAAAGCTGGAACAGATGTCAACTTCGGTAAAAGTTTTTCGGTTAGTTCTACTGGCGTAGCTGATAAAGCGATTGATGTGAAAGTAGAGGGCAACTCTTCTGCCGATACGTTTGTTATTCCGGGTACAACAATTCTTCGAATTGCAAAAGATGAAAAGAATTTGAAACTGAAAACAAATAAAACAGAGAGCGTGCGGGTTGTGATTACCAGTCGGTACGACTCTTCCAAAACGGCAACCATTTACTTTACGACCGATTAAGTAAGAGGGTGGAAACATGGATAATTTCATTCCGATGCCGCCACAGGAAGATGTGGCGGCGGTTTCCCCGCAGACCACGGTTATTTTGGCTAGTGGTATCGAATGGGGAAATGATTACGAACACGTAAGATATTACAACGACGGAAAAGCAGGTTGTCTGGCGCACGTAAGAGAAAAAGCAATCCATACTTTTAAGCAGTCCGCGCCCGTGAGATGGGGAGAACTGACTTATAAGGGAAAAGGGAATGAGAGTGATTTTCTGAAATGCAATTATATTGCTTTTCAGAACAAACCCTATACGGAAGAATGGTATTTCGGTTTTGTGACGCGCGTAGAATGGTTGAGTGACGGAAGTTTTAAAATCTATTTTGAGCCGGACAGGTTTCAAAATAGTTTTTACGATGTTGTATTACAGCCGTGCTATGTAGAGCGTGAGCATATTGACAAAAAAGCTGATTTTGCCGGAATCAATCTTGTTCCCGAAAATCTTGAAACTGGGGAATACGTAGACAATCCGGCTGATCAGAAACTTTTGAATCTCGGTCCGATGCAGTATTGTTTGAGTGCAACTGCGGATGAAAACGGAACGAATATCATCCCTATCGTCAATCAAAACATTTTATCTGGCTTAACGTTTACGCGGAAAACAAAATATACGGACTTAATCACGGTTATACAGAATTACGTCAAAAGCGGAAACGGTGATGCTATTGTTAATGTCTACCAGGCACCAGAAGCGTGTTTCCAAACCGATACATCTGTTTACACACAAGAAACGGTGCAACCAGTCGCACTAGATGGCTATATCCCAAAAAACAATAAATTGTTTCAATACCCTTATTGTTATTGTTTAGTCAATGATGGCTCGGGTATACAGCACACCTTTAATTTCGAATACGGTAAAAATGGAGCATTAACTATGCAAGTGTATGGCGTTATGTTTAATATTCCGGCAATCTTTGTGGCTCCTCGTGAATATAAACGTACTGGTGGGTCAAAATCCCCATACGGTTTTATCATCAATAATTTCCCACAGTGTGCGTGGACGAATGACGGCTATCAGGCTTTTCTAGCGCAGTCTAGTCCTTTGTGGGACTATTCCAAAAAGCAGAATGCAATATCGCAGATTGGAAATTTAGCCGGAGGATTATTAGGAACATTAAGCGGAAATTTAGCCGCTGGCGTTGAAAGCATTTATACCGCGGCAACCGGAACATATCTACTGAACGAAAACATTAACGCACAAAAAGAAAGCCATGATTTAATTCCCCCTACAGCAAAAGGCAATTCATCTGGAAGTTATGTTGCTACCGCATTGTTTGGAAGTCAAGTTTACTGCCATGTTATGAGTGTTACCGCTCAAATGGCGAAAACGATTGACGATTTTTTCTCTATGTACGGGTATGCAACGCACAAAATTAAAGTGCCTAACATCACCGGACGGTCAAAGTGGAATTTTGTCAAAACCGTAAATTGTGGATTACATGGAGCGTGCGTCACTGATGACATCAACTTTTTGCAGGCGATGTTTAACCGCGGCGTTACGTTCTGGCATACGGACGATGTCGGAAACTATGGTCTTTCTAATGATTAAGGAGGTGATATCATGTATAATAACCCGTATCGGGTGAGCAACAAAGAAGTTTGGGGACACTGGGAAAATAACCCGAACACATCACCGGAAGAAAAACTATATTTCCGGCACTTTTTTGACAAGTTCGTAAATCTTGCCTTATCACGTTATGAGTATGACGGGTTGCCGGATGAGATTCCGCCACGGATGCTCAACTCCTATTTGTTATGGCAGGGAATGTGCCTGTTCAAAAAAGAGCCGATCACCGGACTTTTCGGCGTTTTCGGTGTTAATCTGGTTGGGGAACCGGATATTTATGGTATCCCGACCGATTGGATTGCTTATGCTATGAATGGTCAGTATTATGAACAGACAGATAAGGAAGAAAGCGCGCTGATTTTCGCCCGACCTTTTGCCGTGCCGGAAATTCTAAGCATTATTCTGCACGCGCAGAGTTTGGCGGAGAAAAAAGCGTCAACAAGGGTTAACGTAATACAGCAGAGGACACCAGTAGTTATCAGCGGGGATAGCACGCAGAAGTTATCCATTGACAATTTTATTCAAAAATGGGTAAAAAACATTCCGTTTATCAAAGCCAAAAACGATCTGCGAAAACAGATTCAGATTGATACGATTGATCTGAAAGTACAGCCAATTTTTAACGAACTTGACACCGCCGCGCAGAGAGAAGTAGCAGAATGTCTAGCTGATCTCGGTATCGAAGCAAGCGGCGTAGAAAAACCGGAACGGCTGGTTTCCGCAGAAACGAGTTACAACGATGGAGAGATCGAGTTGACAAGAAACGGAAATCTGGCTACTATTCAGAGGGGATTAGACGCTATCAATGATATGTATGGTCTTAATATCCATGTACGTTTTAATTCTAAGATGGTAACACCGATTAACCGACCGGATTTTTTTGGCAACAAAGAAGATGATAAGGAGGTGGATAATGTTTCTTGAATATGACTACGGAACCAAAACCCTGACGAATACCATTGAACAGTTGGTCATTGCCGATAACGTCATCCATCCCCTCGAAAAGCAAAACATTGACGGTATGATCGAAAAAGCGGTTGCGTTGGTGTTCAATTTTGATTTTCCTTTCTATGCGGATGCCGATTCCCCGGAATATGCAGCTGTAAAGCTGGCATTCGAAAAAACGTTCTGTTTACAGTATTTCCGCGAGCAGATCGGGTTAGAAACTATCGGAGAATTTCAGTATCATCTAAAAAAGATTCTTACGGTCAATATGCCGTACTATGAACAATTGTACCGGAGTATTACTTTTGAGTACGACCCGCTTATCACTCATAAGAGTACACGAAAAGTAACGAGTACAAAAGACGATACTCGAACAGGTGTGATCTCGGGAGACAGCACAGCGAAAAACACAACGACAGCCGATACAAATAACAATACCCAAAATATCCATTCCGACAACCCGCAGATTAATTTTGCCGGAACGAATTATGCGTCTACAATGGATAGGGGACAAAATACCATCCATAACAGTGCGGTAAGCAATGGAGAGAATACAACAAAAACCAATAGCAATGACACGTATCATGCAGATAATAATGATACGATTGAAGATGAGGGTTTTGACGGTAGTTACTCATTAGAAGTACAGAGATTCCGCGATACCATCCTAAACCTTAACAAGCGTATCTGTGATGATTGTAAAGAATTGTTTTATCAATTTTATTAAGGAGGAATAGCAATGGCAGACAAACCAAAGATTCCAGATTTTCCAAATTTGCCCGACTTTGGTCAGATGATTACGCAGGCTTGTGAGGTTGTTGCAAGTGTGCGGGGGATTCCGTATGATTTCAACGGGACGTTGAGTCTAGAAAATAAATTTGTTGTGCTGTTTAAGACGGTGAAAGAAATGTTTGACGCGCAGGACAATCTTGTAAAAAGTTACAAGGCGTTATATGATTTTGTCAATCAGTATTTTACCAATCTTGATATTCAGACAGAAGTCAACAAGAAAATAGAAGAAATGAAAGACAGCGGCGAACTTCTGAATTTATTAAAACCTACTGTAAGCAATGAAGTATCAACATGGTTAACATCTAATATCACGAATCCATCAAATCCGCCGATTGATAAGTCGTTGACGGTAGAAAATGCCGCCGCGGATTCTAAAGTAGTTGGAGAAAGATTATTGAAAGATGGAATTTCATATAGTAAGCAGTTTAGTAAGTCTGCATTCTATAAAGGTTCCTCAATCAGTAGTATAACTGATGTAAATGGAACTTCATATATTTCTTTTGATAACTATAATAAGGCAGAAGCAGGCACAAATACTCATTTAATTGGAGTTACGTCTAGATTTACTATTCCAATAGACAATCCAAAAACTGACACACTAGACGTTTATTATTTAGTTGATGCAAGAAACACTGGAATTGTCGGCGGATATTCTCTTTCATTATGGCTATCGTCTGCATATGATTGGAATAATGCTAATGTATGCTATGGGGGCTACATTGATTTTAAACCCGGAAAAATCTCTTTGAACAAAATGACACTTCCTAAAGGTGGTTCAACTTCTGATGTTATTAACTCAGCTATAGTAAGAATTGATAACACTTTACGTGTACCGAACACTGTTAATATCAAATTCATGCTATTCACTGATAGTACACTGTACGACTTGTGGAATACTATTAATGTCGTTGATTATACAACTGACCTTTGCTTTTGGGGAGATAGCTTAACAGCAGGAGCCGGAGGTTCTGGGACAAGTTATCCTAACGTTTGTGCTTCTGAATTAGGAATTACTTCTTTCAAAAATTGCGGTGTTGGCGGAGAAAATGCTAATACCATCGCTTGTAGACAGGGTGGCGATTCACTTATTCTTAAACCAAGCAACGTAAGTGAATATTCTTTATCAGAATTAACAGATATTTACGGAACTCAATGCAACCCATTAAGACAAGGGTCTGGAAGTAATTCGGTTAATCCGATATACATTAACGGCGTGAAATGTACCTTGTCAATATCACAAACAAGCACAACTGACCCGAATGCTAAATACACGATTACAGGGTATAATGAGCCGTTACTTGCAGAAACACCAGTTAAATTCTCCGGATGCGACATTAAATCTAAAATTACTGTTATTTTTGTTGGACAAAATGGACCGGGTCTAGCAGAAAGATTAAGCATCATTGACTCAATGATTAGTAAAATTAACGACAAATATATAGTTATGGGTCTTAGCTCGGGAAGCTCTGCTAGTAGAGCAGATGAAGAATTACAAATGCTTAGCAAGTATGGTGTGCATTATTTTAACACAAGGCATATGCTTAGCAAATATGGCATGAATATAATGAACCTAACACCAACAAGCTCAGATGTGGAAGAAATAAGCAAAGGAGAAGTACCGTCATCGTTACGTTCAGATTCAGTTCATCTTAACGCAAATGGATACACGGCTTTAGGTAAAATGCTTTCTCAAAAAATCCGTGCTTGTGGATACGTATAAAGCCTTTCTATCATAAACTATTCAATTTACACACATAAACACGCCGCGCCGTGTCCGTCACCCGCGGACACTTTAGCAGACTAAAGTGAGTCCCCGTTTCCGAAGTGTCCGCGACCCGCGGACAAACGGGCGGTTTTGCCCGCTTTTCGGGTGAAATGAGTTAATAAAACGGAAGAATTGTGTGCGAATCGGGAGGAAAACGTGAATAATTGTGAAATTGTATAGACAATTAGACGGGACTAACACTTTAGTCGGGTAAAGCGTTTTTGTCAAGTTGGTAAAATGCATAAAAATTTCGGGCATATGTGTTGTAATAAATATTAAAAAGTG
>ENA-UEPJ01002867-UEPJ01002867.1-human-gut-metagenome-genome-assembly--contig:-NODE-2867-length-16662-cov-5.689539_pt1 | contig 16662 bp, 10 predicted proteins | sample MGYA00242890_ERZ507896 | MGnify/ENA primary metagenome ERZ507896 (study PRJEB26167, sample SAMN06115508) | human gut metagenome | host: Homo sapiens | place: China:Qinghai | collected 2015-08-20... | reverse complement strand
ACATGTTAATACAGTTGCTCCGTTCGGAACCTTTAGAACCAAGATTAGAAAATGGAAAAAGATTGCACTATAACTTCAAGTTTGCCAACTTGCTCTTTGAGAGAGGAGAAATCCATTTCTCAAAGGGCTTTTTCTATTTATACGGATATTCGCAAACTACAAGATAAAGCTAAAACTTCATATACTCTAAGCACAAGGAGGTTGAGGTTTGGCTATGAACAACAGTTTAGCAGAAGTATACCCAGAGCTTATTACGGAATGGTCGGAGAAGAATTTACCGCTTACACCTGATGATATTACCTTTGGTTCAAATAAAAAAGTATGGCGGAAAGGTACTTGCGGACACGAATGGCAGACAAGCGTTAAGGCTCGTTCTAATGGAGAAAAATGCCCGATATGTTCCGGTGCGAGAGTGATTGCAGGTATTAACGATTTGGCGACAACAGACAGTCAGCTTCTTAGCGAATGGGATTATGAACAGAATAAACTGAAACCTACAGAGGTATCACGAACTTCGGCAAAGAGAGCGTGGTGGAAATGCAGGCACGGTCATTCGTGGAGTATGAAGATAAATGAAAGAACGATATTGAATAAAGGCTGTCGATTTTGTGAGCAGGAGTATTTGTCATTATTTCCTGCTTTGGTTGTCAGCTATTATTCTAATAAGAAAGGCTTGAAAGCAGAACTTGGTTCTGACCGATTGCTTGGAGTTCCGCTTGAAACATACATACCTTCAGAAAAGTTGGCTATTGAGTCCGGAAGTGCTGATGAGAATATAGAAATAATGAAAGCATATATGTGTAAGCAACGAGGGATAAGGCTGATTAAGCTGCCGATGAAAGGCACAGAACTGGATTATGCCAATAGCTTAAAGAAAGCTTTTCAGAGCGTACATATATTTATTTCTTCCGATACCGAGGAAGATGTGGAGATAATAAAAAATACATTTGAAAGATGGAGGGACAGCCAATGAGAGAGAAAACCTATCATCTATACTTAAATGAAGAAGAACGAAGCCGAGTGATACAATCGCTCATTGAACTGAAGAACAATTTAGCAGCTCAGGGACGATACACCGATGCAGTAGATGATGTCCTCTGTAAAGTGCTTGAAGCAAAGAAAAAGAAATTGAAAATTGAATACATTTAGAACGTGTTTTGCCGTCTGTTTCCTAACCGGAGCAGGCGGCTTTTTTTATTTCAAAAATTTTTTTGAAAAATTTTTGGAAAAGCGGCGATTTTGGGTGTGCATTTCATACCCCTTTGTCCAAATGAGTGAAGGGGTTCATTCCAGATAGCAAAAACGGAAGCCTTTTCACTTGAAAATTGAATAAGTCATTCACTAAGACTTTACTTCTGATGATAGCCACTTTAGCAGGTACGCCGTGATTTCTGTATTTCAGAATAGCGAGAACTCCGGCTATGAGTATCAGGTTGCCCCTGATATGGCGATGACAGTCAGAATGATAATGATACTTCTCTACGGAGCTGGCGGAGTACCCGGCAGAGGTTAGAATCCTATGATACAGATAAGCAGTCTGTTCCTTAGTGACTTCCCATAAGCATTTTGCTTGGCAAGGGGTGTTGAGAACAAATATTGCTATGACCGATTAGGAAATGAGTCGGTCAGGTACATAGCCATAATGCGGTGGCTATGAATTTTCAGAAAGGAGGGCAAAAAGAAGTGTCAAACTGTAAAACGATTTCCGTATGTAACCAGAAAGGCGGAGTCGGAAAGACCACCACAACAGTTAATCTCGGAGTCGGGCTTGCAATGCAGGGCAAGAAAGTATTGCTCATAGACGCAGACCCGCAGGGCGATTTAACGACTTGTCTTGGTTGGCAGGATACAGACGGTTTGGGTATCACGCTTGCAACGAAACTCACAGATGTAATCAATGAAACGATGACAGACCCTATGGTTGGTATCCTGCACCACGAAGAAGGTGTTGACCTTGTTCCGGCAAACCTTGAGCTTTCAGCAATGGAATTTAACCTTGTAAACGCAATGAGCAGAGAAACTACACTCAAGAATTATCTGAGTCAAGTGAAAAACAGATATGATTATGTAATTATAGACTGTATGCCTTCACTTGGTATGGTTACTCTTAATGCTTTATCGGCGGCAGACAGTGTTATCATTCCGGTTCAGGCTCAGTATTTGCCGGCAAAGGGTATGACACAGCTTGTGCAGACTATTTCAAAAGTAAAGAAGTATATCAATCCGGATATTAAGATAGACGGTATGCTGCTTACTTTGGTGGATAGCCGAACAAACCTTGCAAAGAGTACGGTTGAAGCACTCAGGGCAAACTTCGGTAATCAGATAAGAATGTATCGAACACAAATCCCGATTGCCGTAAAAGCCGCTGAAACTTCTTCCAAAGGCAAGAGCATTTATGCTTATGAGCCAAATAGCACAGTGTCTAAGGCATACGCTGAATTTACAAAGGAGGTGTTAGCCGATGGCAGGAAGAAAGAGCGACTTCACTCTCACGAAGCTCGATGATTTATTTACCACTCAGGCACAGAGAGATGAAGAACAGCTTTCAAAAATCCGAGATATTCCGTTAGAGCTGATTGATGATTTCCCAGACCATCCGTTTAAGGTCAGGGACGATGAAGATATGATGCAGCTTGTGGAGAGTGTCAAGGAAAGAGGGGTTATTACTCCGGCAACGGTAAGGCAGAAAGAGGACGGCAGATACGAACTTGTTTCAGGACACAGACGAAAGCGAGCTTGTGAACTGGCAGGATTTGAAACACTGAGAAGTGAGATTGTAGACCTGAACAGAGATGAAGCGACCATTTTAATGGTTGAGAGTAATTTTCAGAGGTCAGAGATATTGCCGAGTGAAAAAGCCTTTGCGTATAAAATGCGTTTGGAAGCAATGAAAAGACAAGCAGGCAGACCAAGAAAAGAAAATGTGTCCCCAGTGGGGACGAATTTACGAACCGATGAACAAATTGCACAGGAAACAGGGGACAGCAGAAATCAGATACACCGATATGTGCGTCTGACAAACCTTGTTCCTGAACTGCTTGAATTTGTTGATGAGGGGCGTATCAAAATGCGTCCTGCCGTAGAACTTTCCTATCTTGATGAAGATTGCCAGCGTGATGTGGTTGACGAAATCGACCTGAATGACGCTACCCCGTCACACGACCAGACAATCCGTATGCGAAAGTTATTCAACGAGGGCAACCTTACAACCGAAGCAATCCACGCTGTTATGTCTGAGGAAAAGCCGAACCAAAAGGAAAAAATCGTGTTGAGGGGTGACAGAGTAAGACAGCTTATCCCGAAAAACATTCCCGTCAGTCAGACGGAGGATTTTGTTTGCAAAGCATTGGAGCATTACAACAAGTTTTTGCGTAATCGTGCAGAACGTGACAGCAGATAGCCGGAGTTACAGTTCCCCTTTCTCACACTCTAACCCCTTAGTTATACTTTTACCTACCGAAAATGATATATACTATCTCACTTGAATATAACTATCTCAAAGTATATGTCTATCTCTAAGGGGCAATCGCACAATATGAACGGACTGGAGGTGTATGGTAAAATGAAAAATTAACGAAAAATCCGCATTTGTTTTTCGGCAGGTAAATCTTGTCGTAAGAGAAAATCCACAAAGGCACATCGTAGAGATACGGTGTGTTTTTCAATTTTTACAGGAGGAAACGCAATGATAAAGTCAAAATTCAAAAGAGTCACGTCGCTTTTCTTGGCGACCCTTATGTGTGTGACCACTTTTGCAGGCATTGGCTCGATAACAGCATATGCTGCTTCGGGAGAAAAAGCCGATGTTTATATGGTCGATTTCCCTCGTGATGGCGATGCTAATTACGATGGGGTATGGGGACACAGTAATTTGACCTTGAAAAATGGTTGGCATACCGGACGTTCTAATTTTACCAATCTTAAGGCTATTGGCTCATACTCAGGCAATGTTGCTTATTGTATTGAGCCGGGAATTTCGCTCAAGGTCGGTCAGACAATGAATAAGTATGACGAAAATTATTTTAATAACCTTGCATCCAACGGGGTTATTTCCGGAGATGAAATCCGTCTTTTCGTTGGTCGTATTTTACAGTATGGCTACCGTGGGACAATCTCGACATCTTGGAGGTCACAGAATGAAGCAGCAGCAAACAGCATTGCACAGGCTTATGCCACACAGCTTCTTATCTGGGAAACTGTTATCGGAGAGCGTGATGTGAACTTCAATCATGTAGCAGCCAGTGGTTGCAGCAATGTGAAAGATGTCATCAATGCAAAGCATCCGCTTCGCAATAAGATTTTCAGTTATTACAACAGTATGGTGCAGAGTGTACAGAACCATGCGACCATACCGAGTTTTTGTAATAAATCATCCGGTTCGGCAAAGACAATAGAACTTGAGTGGAACGGAAGCAAGTACACAACTACTCTGACAGATTCCAATAATGTGCTGTCCAAATATAATTTCAAAGCAAGTATCAGTGGAGTGAGCTTTTCAGTGAATGGTAACAAACTTACGGTTTCTATGGATACTGCACCGAGTAAGGAATTTACCATTACCGCAACCAAGAAAAATGCAGTCCGCAGAGGTGTGGTTGTATGGTCAGAGGGCAAACACGGTCAGAATTCCAGTGTGCAGGATGTTGTCAGCTATGCTCAGGAAGTAAGCGACAGTATCAACGGTTATGTGAAGATGAAAGTCAGCTATGGTTCTTGTCAGATTGTAAAGACCAGTGAGGACGGCAAGGTTGACGGTATCAACTTCACGATTACCGGAAACGGTATCAATCAGACGGTTACAACAGCCAATGGCGGTAAATTCCAGATTGATAACCTTATGCCGGGTATCTATACTGTAACCGAGCAGGCATACGATAAGTACGAGCCGCAGGAAACACATAGAGTTACTGTTGTGGCAGGGCAGGTTGCAAAGGTCAATTTCAATAACAAATTGAAGCGTGGCGACCTTCAGGTAGTGAAGTCCTCAGAAGATAATCTTGTTGAAGGTATGAAGTTCCATCTTTTCGGTACTTCTCTTTCCGGTGCTGCTGTTGACCAGTATGCAGTTACAGACAAAAACGGTGTGGCAACTTTCAAAGATGTGCTTATCAGTGGTTCTGAACCATATACCCTTGAGGAAGTAGACACGGCTATCCGTTATGTTGTGCCGAAAAATCAGATTGCACCAGTGAAGTGGAAAGAAGTAACCACAAGAAACTTCAATAATATTTTGAAGAAGTTTACTGTAACAGTAACAAAGAGCGACGCTGAGAAAGGCGAAGCACAGGGCAATGCCAAACTTTCGGGAGCAATTTACGGTATCTATAAGGGAGAAACGCTTGTAGATAAGTATGTTACTGATGAAAACGGTCAGTTCACTACCAAAGAATATGTTTGTGATACCGACTGGACAATCCGAGAAATCACACCGTCAGAGGGATATTTGCTTGATAAGACTATCCATGAAGTAGGTGCAGACCCGAAACTTTATGAGGTGGAACACAACCTTACTTCCAATGATGTAACCGAGCAGGTAATCAAAGGTAATGTGGCTATCATTAAACACACTGACGATGGAGAAACAAAGATTGAAACACCTGAAAAGGGTGCTTCCTTTGAGATTTATCTGAAATCTGCCGGAAGCTATGACGCAGCCAATAAAGACGAGAGAGATACTATCGTTTGCGATGAAAATGGCTTTGGTCAGACAAAAGATATGCCGTATGGTATTTATACTGTACACCAGACTTCTGGTTGGGAAGGCAGAGAGATGATGGACGATTTTGATGTGTTCATTTCACAGAACGCACAGACGTATCGTTATCTTATCAATAACCGTAACTTCGAGAGCTTTGTCAATGTAGTTAAGGTGGACGCAGAAAGCGGAAAGAGTATTCCGTATGCAGGAGCAGGATTTAAGATTTACGACCCGCAGGGTAATCAGGTCAAAATGACCTTTACTTATCCGACACCGACCACGATTGATGTGTTCTATACCGATGCAAATGGTTCTCTTGTCACACCTGAGAAACTGGATTACGGCAAGGGGTATTCTATCGTAGAGGTACAAGCTCCATACGGATATGTACTTGATGATACTCCGGTATATTTTGATATTACCGAAGAAAATTCCACAGAGGAAGGCGGCGTAACTGTTGTGAAAGTCAATAAGCCGAATATGGCACAGAAAGGTACTATCACGGTTGAAAAGACCGGAGAAGTATTTAGTGGTGTCAATGTAAGTGGTTCTGAGGACAGTGATGTTATTTATCAGCCTGCTTATGAAGTGGCAGGACTTGAGGGTGCAGTTTATGAAGTCCGTGCTGCGGAAGATATTAGCACACCGGACGGTACACTCCGCTATTCAAAGGGCGAAGTGGTAGATACTATCACAACAAGCTCCGATGGATTTGTTAAGAGCAAAGAACTTTATCTCGGAAAATACGAGGTCAAGGAAATTACCGCACCTGATGGAATGGTAGTGAGTGGCGAAACACATACGGTTGAGCTTACTTATGCAGGTCAGAATATCTCTGTTACCGAAACTTCCACATCATTCTATAACGAAAGACAGAAAGTTCAGGTAAGCCTTGCAAAAGCCATTGAAAAGGATAAGACATTTGGTATTGGCGACAACGGAGAAATCAAAAACATCAGCTTTGGTCTTTATGCCGCAGAAGATATTGTATCTGCAAGCGGTACCGTTATTCCGGCTGATGGACTGATTGAGATTGTCAGCATAAATGAAAATGGAACTGCTGTTATGAAGTCAGACCTTCCGTTTGGCAAATACTATGTCAAAGAGAATGCAACCGATGAGCATTATATTCTCTCTGATACGAAGTATCCGGTTGTGTTTGAATACGCAGGTCAGGATACCGCAACGGTTGAAATTAAAGTAAATGACGGAAAAGAAATCAAGAATGAACTTATCTATGGTTCTGTATCAGGTAAGAAGATTGACGAGAATGGAGAAGCACTTGAGGGTGCTGTTATCGGTATCTTCAAAGCCGAAGAAACAGAATTTACAAAGGATACTGCACTTATGACGACTATCTCTGCAAAAGACGGTAGTTTTTCTTTTGAAAAAGTACCTTATGGCAAATGGATTGTAAGAGAAATCGAGCAGCCAAAGGGATTTGTTCTTGATGAAAAAGCGTATGAGGTCAATATCAGCAAAGCCGAGCAGGTAGTTGAAATTGAGATTGTCAATGAGTATGTTCACGGCAATATCAGACTCACGAAGGTGGACGCTGAATATCCGGATAACAAGCTTACGGGTGCAACCTTTGAGGTATATAAGGACACCAATGAGAACGGAAAGATTGATGATGGCGATGAACTTATCGGAAATCTTGAAGAAACCGAAACCGGAATTTATGAGATGAAAGAACTGCTTTACGGAAAATATATTGTCCGTGAAACAAAAGCACCGGAGGGCTTCCTGCTTGATAAGGGAGAATACTCTGTTTTCATTGAGAAAGACGAAACAACTTATTCCGTTGAGAATAAGGCAGGTGTCGGATTTATCAATGAAGCTATGCGTGGAACACTGAAAATCGTTAAGACATCTTCAGACGGTAAGGTCAAAGGTTTTGCGTTCAGAGTAACCGGAGCAAACGGCTATGATATGACATTTGAAACAGATAAGAACGGCGAAATCGTGATTGAGGGACTTCGTATTGGCGAATATACCGTATCCGAAGTGGCAAACAATGCCTCTGCCGCATATATCACACCTGCCGACCAGAATGTTACTATCAAACTTGATGAAACAGCCGTTGTAAAAATGCACAATGAGTTGAGGGATACTCCAAAGACAGGAGATGATACCAATATGAAACTTTGGTATGTCCTTGCCGGACTTTCTGCTGTCGGTATCGCTGTAACGTCTGTTGTTGCACACAAAAAGAAGAAAAAGGAGGGTAACGAGTAATGGAAGCAAAGACAATTATCGCTATCGCATTAGTCGCCGTTATTGTCGGCGGCTTTATCTTTCTTCAGGTTAAAAACCGTAAGAAGTAAGTAACAAGCGAACATTAACCAGTCGGGGCAGAGCGTAAAAAACTCTGTCCCTTTAATTTTTGGAGGAACATTATGAAACAACAGAAAACGGTGGAGAGCCGAGTGCTTGAAATCTTAAAGAAATGCCCGATGTCGAGGTATGATGATATGCTTCTTATTCTGCATTATTACAATCGGTACGGATATATACCTGCTGGAAATCTTCCGCTTGAGGATATTGTATTTAATTACCGAGCATACGGACTTCCTTGTTTTGAAACCATACGCAGGGCAAGGCAGAGAGTACAGTCCCTTTTTCCTGAGTATTCACGTAATCCGCAGAAAGAAGAACAGAGCGGCAGTATTTCTATTGTGATCAACATTAGCTAAGGAGGTATCTTCGTGAAAGACAAAGCAACTTTTCAGAATAAGGTCAAGGTGCTGAATAAACTCTTTGACTCCGGTTGTGATACGGAGAAAAAGTTGCAGCAGCTTGATATGGAAGCAATCCTGAAAATTCCGAATATCACGATTCCTGATATGGGTGTGATTATGGAGCTTCAGAAGAATACAAAGTCCGGTAAACTCTTTTCGTATTTGGGCGGCGGTTCTGATGAAGCAACAAAAATGAGAGGTAAGGAAAATGAAGCAACAGGAGAATAGAGCAGAGCCGCAGGAAAAGCAAATTCGATTTATAGACAGTCATTACAATTTGAAATTCTATATTCCCGATGGAGGGAAAATCAGGATTACTTTTCGTGATGGACACACAGCAGACAGAGTGTGCAAGTATATTGATGACTACCATTTGTATGTCGGAAATTGCTGCTATCATATATGTGAGTTTGCTGAAAAAATGGAGCTTAATGGAAGCAAAGTTGAACCTATCAATCAATCCGAACCGTCAAAAAACAAGACCAGAAACAGAGAAAAACAGCGATAAGGAGGTGCAAGAGTAATGGCACGAAAATATGACCTTATTTCTGAGCTTTACAACCGCACCTGCAAAACGGTTGTGTCAAATCCTCAGAACTGGCAGGCATTCTTGGCTTCGGCTTGCCGAAATTATAAGTTACGTTATGACGAGCAGCTACTTGTATATGCACAGCGACCTGATGCAACGGCGGTTCTTGAGATAGAGCAGTGGAACAAAATTTTTGGCAGATGGGTCAACCGAGGTGCAAGAGGTATTGCTGTTTTTGCTGATGAAAACCGTTCACGGCAAAGACTGACACATTACTTTGATATTTCAGATACTCACGAAAGCAGATATTCAAGAACAGTCCCGATTTGGGATATGCGTCAGGAATACGAAGCTGATGTGATTGAAACATTGGAAAGCACTTTCGGAGAGATTGAGAATAAGAGTAGTCTTGCCGAAGCAATTATGGGAGCAGCAAGAAATGCGGCAGAGGATAATATCCCTGATTATCTGCAAGACCTTTACTATGCAACCGAGGGCAGTTCCTTTGAGGAAGTGGAAGAGGATATTGTGGCTTTCATTTATAAAAATGTTGTAGCAAACAGTGTGGCATATATGATGATGTCAAGGCTTGGCATCGATACGGACGGTTATTTTGAACTTGATGATTTCAGAGATGTTACCAATTTCAATACGCAGGAAACACTCAATGCACTTGGATTTGCTACCAGTGATATTGCAGAAATGGGATTGACGGAAATATCTAAAACAATTACTGCACTCAACCGTCAAAATCGCATAATTGTCGGTCAGGACAGAAATGAATACAATAAGGTTGAAAATAACGACGAAAGGAGTTTGGACAATGAACGAACTGACCTACACGATGGTGGGCGATTACAGCCTTCCGAACCTGAAACTTCCACAGCAGCCGGAAGTGACTTTGGGCAGATACGCTCAGATGAGGAGAGATTTTCTGAAGGAACATCACAGAGTCCTTTACTACAATCTCCTGACGAGGGGCGAACTGACACAGCACTTGGCGGAAGTGGAACAGAGAGCCAGCAAGATGGAGGAAACAATTCTGAGCCAGATGGCACAGAAAGAGGGAGTGACCGAACAGATGAAAGCGGAGGATATGATGAAATGGGTTCGTCTGATGAACTCCCTTCGCAATTCGGCACAGGAAATCGTGAAAGCGGAAGTGATATTCGCTTAGAGTATTACGACAGAACACACGAGGATAAAAGCCTTCCGTTCTTTGGGCGTGATGAAGTAATCAATGAAATTCTCAGAACGACACCACATTTATCAGCAAGTCTGGAAGAAATCAAAGATTATTATGAACGTAATCCTGATAACAAAGACCGCACAGAGTATATAAAGAGTATTTTCAATAATGATTATACCGAGCTTACTTTAGAGGATGGCAGGACAGTAGGGTACAAGACCTTTGAAAACGTTCTGCATTTGTGGGAGGGCAAATACGACAGCAGAACCGCACAGAGTTTTTATGATTGGGCTGTTATTGCTCGACATTTTGAAGCTATGCGATTATTGGGAGAATTAAGTGACAGCATAAAACCATTACCGTCAATGGACGGTCAGATGACATTCATATTAGACGGTCGGGCAGAGGAAAAGAAAACCTCTGCCTTTACTTTTTCTCAGGAGATTATCGACGCTGTTCTTGCGAATGGAAGCGGATTTTCTGAGGGTAAAATGCGTATCTATGAGCAGTTTGAAAAAAGCCTTTCAGCAAAAGAAAACGCAGACTTCTTAAAAAATGAGTACGGTTGGGACGGCTCTTATCCAGTAATAATCGGAGCAGGAATTGATGAGAGTCACGATGGAAAAGGTATTACGATTACGAAAGGTATCGGTAAAGAAAATCCACATATCACGCTTTCGTGGTCGCAGGTGGAGAAACGTATCGGGGAACTTATCCGAATGGACAGATACTTAAATCCAAAGGAAAAAGAACGCTATCCTCAGTGGCTTGAAAGTCAAGAGGAACGCAGAGCCAAAATCGAGGAAACGAAAAGAAACCGTGAGATACTCTCTAATGCACCACCGGAGCAGGAACTAGCCGAAAAAGAACCTGAAGAAGCGGAAATATCGCAAGATGTGAAATATGAATATCATCTTGGCGATAAGGTGTATATCGGTGCTTCTGAGTACGAAATCTTATCTGTTGATGATGAGAGAGTAATGCTCTATGACTATGATATGCCACTGTTCAATAAGGAATTTTCACGCACAGAGTTTGACAGAAAAGTGCGAGAGAATCCGATGAATGAGCATTTGATTGTAAAGGAAGAACCTGCCGAAGAAAGAAATGAAACGGAAGAAGTTCAGACCAATATGGGCAGTATGCCGATTGAAGATTATCGAGAGATAGTAGCTTCGCAGTCAGGTTTTGACAGCTATGATGAGATGTATCATCAGGGGTATCGCATAGGAAACGGTTATGATAAAGAGCCTGAGCCGGTAGTTCCCGCTTGGGAGCAGAAGAAAAAAGTCAAAGGCTTTGACTTGCACCCTGATGTATCTATGGCAGAACGCCACACCTTTAATCTCAAAGAAAATGAGGTTGAAACAGTTGGTAAAAAGGAACGCTTCCGCAGAAATATTATGGCGATACAGCTTCTTAAAAAATGTCAGGAAGAAAACAGATTTGCCACTCCTGAAGAACAGATTATCTTATCAAAGTATGTTGGTTGGGGTGGGCTTTCAGAAGCCTTTGATGAAAATAATTCAGCGTGGGCAACGGAATATCTGGAACTTTCTTCGGTATTAACACCGGAGGAATATGCTTCGGCAAGAGAAAGCACGTTGACTGCGTTCTACACGCCGCCCGAAGTTATCACAGCCATTTATAAGGCAATGGAGCAGATGGGCTTTAAGGAAGGCAACTTGTTAGAGCCGTCCTGCGGTATCGGTAATTTCATCGGTATGCTGCCGGACACAATGCAGGACAGTAAGATTTACGGTGTGGAACTTGATACGATTTCCGCAGGGATTGCACAGCAGCTTTATCAGAAAACAACCATTGCGGCACAAGGATTTGAAGAAACCAATCTGCCGGACAGCTTCTTTGATGGAGTGGTTGGCAATGTGCCTTTTGGAGATTTTAAGGTGTCGGATAAAAGGTACGACAAGCATAAGTTCCTGATACACGATTACTTTTTTGCCAAGTCCCTTGATAAGTTAAGACCCGGCGGTGTGATGGCACTTGTAACGAGCAAAGGCACAATGGATAAGGAAACTTTAGCAGTACGAAAGTATATTGCACAGAGGGCAGAGCTTCTTGGAGCAATCCGATTGCCGAATAATACCTTTAAGGGTAATGCAGGAACGGAAGTCATTTCGGATATTCTTATCCTGCAAAAGCGTGACAGACTGATAGATATTGAGCCGGATTGGGTTCATCTTGATACCGATGAGAACGGAATTAAGATGAACTCTTATTTTGTGCAGCACCCCGAAATGATACTCGGAGAAATGAAAATGGTATCGGGGCGTTTCGGTATGGAAGCAACTTGTGTGCCGTATGAAAATGCAGACCTTGCAGCACAGCTTGATGAAGCAGTAGCAAACATTCACGGAGAAATCACGGAATATGAAGCCGAGGAAGAACTGGAGGAGGAAGATAATTCTATTCCGGCAGACCCGGCAGTGAGAAACTTTTCATATACGGTGGTAGACGATAAAATCTATTATCGTGAAAATTCCCGTATGACTCCGGTGGAAGTGTCGGCAACCGCAGAGAACCGAATTAAGGGTATGATTGCTATTAGAAATTCCGTCAGAACGCTGATTGAATTGCAGACAGAAGATTACCCTGACAGCGAAATCAAAGCGGAGCAGGAGCGATTAAACAGACTTTATGATACCTTTTCAGGTAAGTACGGACTCATTAACAGCCGTGCAAATACCTCTGCTTTTTCGCAGGACAGTTCATTCTCTTTGCTTTCCGCATTGGAGATAATCGGAGAGGACGGAGAACTGGAACGTAAGGCTGATATGTTTTCTAAGAGGACAATTAAGCCGCATACTCCGGTTACTTCTGTTGATACGGCAAGCGAAGCGTTGGCGGTATCTCTTGGAGAAAAAGCCACGATTGATATGGACTATATGATGGAGCTTTCCGGTAAATCGGAGAATGAAATCTTTGAGGACTTAAAGGGTGTTATCTTCCTAAACCCGCTTTATGAGTATGGAAATTCTTACGAACCGAAGTATCTGATGGCTGATGAATACCTTTCGGGTAATGTCAGGGAAAAGCTGAAGATTGCAAAGAACTCGGCAGAACTCTATCCGGAAGATTATAAGGTCAATGTGGAAGCACTTCAAAAGGTGCAGCCGAAAGACCTGACTGCAAGTGAAATTTCCGTGCGACTTGGTGCAACTTGGCTGCCACCGGACGATGTGCAGGAGTTTATCTTTCATTTGCTTGAAACACCACGCTATGCACAGTGGAATATCAAAGTTCACTTCTCTCCATTTACGAGTGAGTGGAATATTGAGGGCAAATCTTACGACAAAGGAAATGTAAGGGCATATAACACTTACGGAACTTCCCGCATCAATGCCTATAAGATTATTGAGGAAACGCTGAATTTAAAAGATGTGCGTATCTTTGATTATATCGAAGATGATGAGGGAAAGAAAAAGGCTGTCCTGAATAAAAAGGAAACAGCGATTGCTCAGTCGAAGCAGGAAATGATTAAGCAGGAATTTCAGGACTGGATATGGTCTGACCCAGAACGAAGGGAAAGGCTTTGCAAATCCTACAATGAGAAATTCAATAGCGTCAGACCTCGTGAGTATGATGGAAGTCATATCATCTTCAATGGTATGAACCCTGAAATTGAACTCAGGGAACATCAGAAAAATGCGGTTGCCCATATCCTTTACGGAGGAAATACGCTTCTTGCACACGCAGTCGGAGCAGGAAAAACTTTTGAAATGGTAGCGGCAGCACAGGAGTCGAAAAGGCTTGGACTTTGTAATAAGTCACTGTTTGTTGTACCAAATCACTTGACCGAACAATGGGCGGCTGAGTATTTGCAGCTCTATCCGGCGGCGAATATTCTTGTCGCAACAAAGAAAGATTTTGAAACCAAGAACCGTAAAAAGTTCTGCGGCAGGATTGCAACCGGAGATTATGATGCAGTTATCATCGGACATTCACAGTTTGAAAAAATCCCGATGTCCATTGAAAGACAGAGGGCAATCTTAGAACAGCAACTTGAGGAGATAACCGGAGGAATTGCAGAACTCAAGCGAAACCGAGGGGAAAACTTCTCCATAAAACAGCTTGAAAAGTCAAAGAAATCCATCAAGCAGAAACTTGATAAACTCAATGACCAGACGAAAAAAGATGATGTTGTAACCTTTGAGGAACTTGGTGTAGACAGGCTTTTTGTTGATGAAAGCCATTATTACAAGAACCTTTATCTTTATACAAAAATGCGTAATGTGGGCGGTATCGCACAGACGGAAGCACAGAAATCTTCCGACCTCTTTATGAAGTGTCGTTACCTTGACGAGATTACCGGAGGGCGAGGAACCGTATTTGCAACGGGTACACCTATCTCAAACAGTATGGTGGAACTCTATACGATACAGCGATATTTGCAGTACAACACGCTTGTGAAAAATGGGTTGCAGCACTTTGATGCCTGGGCTTCCACTTTCGGAGAAACCATTACGGCAGTGGAACTTACACCGGAAGGAACAGGATACAGAGCAAAGACAAGGTTCGCAAAATTCTATAACTTGCCGGAACTAATGGCGATGTTCAAGGAGATTGCGGACATTAAAACAGCAGATATGTTGAACCTGCCAGTACCGGAAGCAAAGTACCATAACATTGCAGTAAAGCCGTCGGAAATGCAGAAGGAAATGGTTGCTTCCCTTGCAGAGAGAGCCGAGCAGGTGCGTGGCGGCGGTGTGGATTCAAGCGTAGATAATATGCTGAAAATCACGAATGACGGAAGAAAACTGGCTCTTGACCAGCGTATGCTAAACGATATGCTGCCTGATTTTGAGGGCAGTAAAATCAATGCCTGCGTCGATAACATCTATCGGATATGGGAAGAAAATATCGACAAAAAATCGGCACAGCTTGTGTTCTGCGACCTTTCCACGCCGAAGAATGATGGCACATTTTCCGTCTATAACGACATCAGAAAGAAGCTGATTGAGAGAGGTATTCCTGAAAGTGAAGTGAAGTTCATACACGAAGCCGACACGGATATGAAGAAAAAAGAACTGTTCCAAAAGACCCGCAAGGGAGAAGTCAGAGTGCTTCTCGGCTCTACTCAGAAGATGGGAGCAGGGACGAACGTGCAAGACAAACTTATTGCACTTCACGATGTGGATTGTCCGTGGCGACCTTCAGATTTGGAGCAGCGTTCCGGTAGAATTGTCCGTCAGGGCAATGAAAATCCGCAGGTAGAGATTTATCGCTATGTAACAGAGCAGACCTTTGATGCATACCTCTATCAGCTTGTGGAAGGTAAGCAGAAGTTCGCAAGTCAGATTATGACGAGCAAATCTCCGGTCAGGTCGGCAGAGGATATTGATGAAACCGCACTGTCCTATGCAGAGATAAAAATGCTTGCAACAGGCAATCCGTATATCAAAGAAAAGATGGACTTAGACATTCAGGTGCAGAAGCTGAAGATGTTAAAATCCAATTTCTTATCGGAGAAATACGGACTGGAGGATAAGGTCATCAAGTTCTATCCACAACAGATTGCTTACTTAAAATCCCGTGTAGAGGGACTTACAAAAGATGTTGAAACAGCAAAATCACACCCGAAACCGATAGACGAGCAGCCGCTTGGAATGATGGTATCGGGTGTTTCTTATTCCGAAAAAGCCGAAGCAGGTCAGGCAATCATCAATGCCTGCAAGTCAATGAACAGTCCTGATGCGATACCACTTGGCGAGTACCGTGGCTTTCAAATGGAACTGTATTTTGATACGGTGCAGCGTAATTATGTTGTGAAATTAAAAGGCGAAACGAGCAGAGATGTACCGCTTGGCGATGATTCTCACGGTAATATCGTGAGAATAGATAACGGCATAGAACGCTTTGAGGAAGCACTTGCTGATACGAAAAACAGCCTTGAAAATACGGAGAAGCAGTTTGAAACAGCGAAGCAGGAAATCGAAAAGCCGTTTGCAAAGGAGGAAGAATTGAGGGCAAAAACTGCCCGACTTGATGAGCTGAATATCCTGCTCAATATGGATAAAAAAGAAAATGAGATTGTCGGCGGAGAACCTGATGAGGGCGAAATGATTGAAAAGAAGTCAAGAAATTTTGAAAGATGAGTTTAGAATTGCGGTATGGAAAAATCCCATACCGCAGATAGTATGTTAGGTAAGATGGTACAAAGTTATACTGTCAGAAATAATATTTTCAAAAAAATTAGAAGATGTTAATCTGTCAGTTTGTTTTCTTCACCCCAAACACAAAGCTGATCTAACACTACCATTAGTGACTTGCCACGTTCCGAAAGACAGTATTCCACCTTGGGTGGAATTTGAGGATATTCAGTACGGATAATCAGTTTGTCAGATTCTAGTTCCTTGAGATTGCTACTTAATGTTTTATCGGAAATTGTTTTCAGATAACGCTTCAGCTCATTGAACCTTACAGTTTTAAATTCCATTAAACAATAAAGAATGACCATTTTATGTTTGCCGGAAATCAGGGA
>ENA-UEPJ01002860-UEPJ01002860.1-human-gut-metagenome-genome-assembly--contig:-NODE-2860-length-16695-cov-12.261283_pt1 | contig 16695 bp, 12 predicted proteins | sample MGYA00242890_ERZ507896 | MGnify/ENA primary metagenome ERZ507896 (study PRJEB26167, sample SAMN06115508) | human gut metagenome | host: Homo sapiens | place: China:Qinghai | collected 2015-08-20... | reverse complement strand
CCCGGCCGGGGGAAGATGTCACCGCAGGTGACAAAAAGGGGAATCTGGCATCGCGCAGCGATGACTGAGAGGGCGAGCCCGCTAAAATAAGAGCATCTGCATAATGCCAACCGCCGTGCAGCAGCGGAGCGGTCTCATTGCCTTTATTATAACGTTCCGCCGGCGATTGCGCAATCTTTTTATTTGCGGTGGCTGCGGCGGTAGAAGCGGGTGCCGGAGCCGCGGTCGGAGAACAGCTCCAGCAGGATGGAGTGGGGCACCCGGCCATCGATGATGACCGCCTCGTGCACGCCCTGATAGATGGCGTCGGCCATGCCGCCGATCTTGGGGATCATGCCGCCCGCAATGACACCGGCGGACTTGTAGCCCTCGATCTCGGACACCTCCACCTCGGGGATGAGGGTGCTTTCGTCTTCCTTATCCCGCAGCAGGCCCGCGATATCGGTCATGGACACCAGCTTCTCAGCCTTGAGCGCAATGGCGATCTGCGCAGCGGCAGTGTCCGCATTCACGTTGTAGGCCTGACCCAGATCGTCCATGCCCACCGTGGCAATGACCGGGATGAAGCCGCCATCCAGCAGGCTGCCGATCAGGGTGGCGTCCACATGCACGATCTCGCCCACATGGCCCAGCTGGGGGTCCAGCTCGGTGCAGCGCAGCATCTGACCGTCCATGCCGCACAGGCCCACGCCGCGACCGCGCAGCTTTGCCACCAGATCCTTGTTCACCTTACCGGCCAGCACCTGCTGCACGATCTCCATGGTGGCGTCGTCGGTCACCCGCAGACCGTTTGCGAAATGGCTTTCCACACCCACCTTTTTCAGCATCTCATTGATGGCCGGGCCGCCGCCGTGCACCAGCACGACGCGCACACCCAGCAGGGTGAGGGTGACCAGATCGTTCATGACGGCATTTTTCAGTTCTTCGTTGATCATGGCGTTGCCGCCGTACTTCACGACCATGGTCTTTCCGTGATACTTCTGGATGTAGGGTGTCGCCTCAGAGAAAAGGCGCGCCATTTCTTCGTTTTTCATATACTTTCTGTTGCTCCTTGCCGTTAGCAGCCTTGCCCTCTCCGTCATCGCTTGCGCGATGCCACCTCCCCCAAAGTGGGAGGCTTTGGCAGTTCCCGCAGCGTTCACGGTTTTGCCAAAGGCTCTCCCTTCGGGAGAGCTGGCGCGCAGCGCCTGAGAGGGTTATCAGGTGCGGTAATCGCCGTTGATCTTGACGTAATCGTAGGTCAGATCGCAGCCCCATGCCTTGGCGGATGCATCGCCGGTGCCCATGTCCACCTTGACCAGCACATCGTGCTCGGCCAGAACTTTGGCGGCTTCGTCTTCACTGTAGGGGTGGTAGGCGGCGTTCTCGCACACATACACCTCGCCCGCCTTGCTGGAAAGCCGCACGCAGACCTTATCAATGGAGAAATCGCCGGGGGTGTAGCCGATGGCGCACAGGATGCGGCCCCAGTTGGCATCGCGGCCAAACACCGCTGCCTTGAACAGGTTGGAGCACACCACGCTGCGGCTGACAGCACGGGCGGTCTTCAGGTCGGGGGCGTGGGTCACTTCGCAGGTGATGAGGTGGGTGGCACCCTCGCCGTCACCGGCGTGCTCGGCGCACATGTGCTCGGCAATGGCAGTCAGCGCCGCCACAAAGGCGTGGTAGTCCGCGTTCTCCTCGCAGATCTCCGGGTTGCCTGCAAGGCCGGAAGCCATGATAATCAGGGTATCGTTGGTGGAGGTGTCCAGATCCACGCTCATCTGGTTGTAGGTGCCGGGCACCACGGTCTTGAGGGCCTTTTCCAGCAGGATGGGTGACACCGCCGCATCGGTAGTGTAGAAGGCCAGCATGGTGGCCATATTGGGGGCGATCATGCCGCTGCCCTTGCCAATGGCACCCACGGTGCAGGTCTTGCCGCCCAGCTCGAACTGGATGGCGTATTCCTTTTTGTGGGTGTCGGTGGTCATGATGGCGGTGGCGGCATCGGCGCTGCCCTGCTCGTCCGCAGCCAGCTTTGCGGCGGCGGCGGGAATGCCCCGGGCAAAGGGGTCGATGACCATGGGCTGACCGATGACGCCGGTGGAGGCGGGCAGCACGTCCTGCGGATCGATGCCCAGCTCCTTGCCCACCAGCTCACAGCATTCTTCGGCCAGAGCCACGCCGTTGGCGGCGCAGGTGTTGGCGTTGCCGCTGTTCACAAGGATCGCCTGTGCATAGCCGTCCTTCAGGTGGGCACGGTCCACCTTGATGGGTGCACCGCAGACTTTGTTGGTGGTGTACACACCGGCGGCGGCGCAGCGCACCTCCGCCTTGATGAGTGCCAGATCGTATTTTTCTGCATGGTTTGCGCGGATGCCGCAGTGCACGCCAGCCGCTGCAAAGCCCTTGGGCGCGCAGATGCCGCCCGCAACTTCTTGATACTGCATAATGATCTTCCTTTCCCACAAAGAAATACTTCTCACTCGAACGGGCTAGCCCTCTCAGGCTCACATACGTTCGCCAGCTCCCCCAAAGTGGGAGCCCTTGGCAGTCCACGCAAACTTCATCTTTTTGCCAAGGCCTCTCCCTTTGGGAGAGGTGGATTTGCGAAGCAAAGACGGAGAGGGCGAGGACGCTGCCCGTGTACGAGCCATCTTTATTCCAATCCTTCGGTCTCTTCCAGTCCCAGCATCAGGTTCATGCACTGGACGGCGGCACCGGAGGAGCCCTTGCCCAGATTATCGAACACAGACACCAGCATCATTTGGTCGCCGGCGGCGTTCACGGTCAGGTACAGCTCCATGCGGTCGGTACCGGCCATGGCGTTCGAGTACAGGCCGTTCTCCGGCAGGGTCTCGTTCAGCCCGTGCACCTTGACGGTGGCGGCGTCCTTATAGTACCCGGCAATGCCTGCAGCCACCTGTTCGGCGGTGGTACCCGCCAGCGTCAGATCCAGCGGCACCAGCACCTGCATGCCGCAGTAGTAGTCACACACCACCGGCACGAACATGGGGGTGTGGGCAAGGCCGCTGATCTTCTGCATCTCGGGCAGATGCTTATGGGCAAGGCCCAGACCGTAGCTCTTGGGCGCATCCAGCTTGCTGTGCGCCGGGCGGTCGGGGCTCTCGTACTCGGCGATCATTTTCTTGCCGCCGCCGGAGTAGCCGGAAATGCCAGTGCAGCTGAAGGGATACTCTGCCGGGACAAGGCCCAGCTCCACCAGCGGGCGGGCAATGCTGATAAAGCCGCTGGCATAGCAGCCGGGCACCGCCACACGGCAGGAATTTTTGATTTTTTCCTTCTGGCCCTTCAGCTCCGGGAAGCCGTAGTCCCATGCGGCATCGGTGCGGAAGGCGGTGGAGGTGTCCAGCACCTTCACGTCCGGGCGCAGCAGGGGCATGACCTCTTTGGATGCCGCATCCGGCAGACAGAGGAAGGCGAGGTCGGCGGAGTTGATCACCTTCGCACGCTCGTTCACATCCTTGCGGCCCTCGGCGGAAATGGACAGCAGCTCGATCTCCGGGCGTGCAGCCAGCCGGTCGGCAATGCGCAGGCCGGTGGTGCCGGAGGAGCCATCAATAAAAACTTTCACGCTCATGCGTTATTCGCCTCCCAGGCATTCAGCTGTGCAGCGGCCAGCTCGATCTGGTTCTTCACGCTGGCTTCGCTGGGGCCGCCGTAGCTGGTGCGGCCCTCACAGCACCTGACCAGATCGATGGCCTCGTAGATATCCTTTTCAAACAGGCTGCTGTAGCCCTTGAACTCGTCAAGGGTCAACTCTTCCAGAGTCTTGTCCTTTGCGATGCAGTCCGACACCATGCAGCCGGTGAGCTTGTAGGCATCCCGGAAGGGCATCCCCTTCTTGGTGAGGTAGTCGGCGCAGTCGGTGGCGTTGATGAAGCCCTTGGCGGCGGCGCGGCGCATGTTGGCCGGCAGGGTCTTCATGGTGTCCAGCATGGGGGTCACGGTCTTGAGGCACAGCTCAAGGGTATCCACTGCGTCAAAGATGGCTTCCTTGTCCTCCTGCATGTCCTTGTTGTAGGCCAGCGGAATGCCCTTCATCATCACCAGCAGGGTGTTCAGGTCGCCGTAGACGCGGCCGGTCTTGCCGCGGATCAGCTCGGTGACGTCGGGGTTCTTCTTCTGGGGCATGATGGAGGAGCCGGTGGTAAAGGCGTCATCCAACTCAATGAACTTGAACTCCCAGCTGCACCACAGGATGATCTCCTCGGAGAGACGGGACAGGTGCATCATGCAGATGGAGATGGCATTGGCCAGCTCGATGCAGAAATCACGGTCGGACACGCCGTCCAGACTGTTGGCGCAGGGAGCCGCAAAGCCCAGCTTTTCGGCGGTGAACTGGCGGTCCAGCGGGTAGGTGGTACCGGCCAGAGCACCGGAGCCCAGCGGGCACTGGCTGTCCATGCGGGCGGTGGCGTCCTCGAAGCGCTGCAGATCCCGCAGCAGCATGGAGGCGTAGGCCATCAGAGCGTGGCCAAAGGTGATGGGCTGGGCACGCTGCAGATGGGTGTAGCCGGGCATGACGGCGGTGGTGTTCTCACCGGCCTTTTTGCAGATGACCTTGATGAGCTCCACGATGTAGGCCTGCAGGGTGTGGCTGTAGTCCCGCAGGGTCAGGCGGATATCCAGCGCCACCTGATCGTTGCGGCTGCGGCCGGTGTGCAGCCGCTTGCCGGCGTCGCCGATGCGGGCGGTGAGGGTCTGCTCCACAAAGGTGTGCACATCCTCGGCGTTGGGGTCGATCTCCAGCCTGCCGGCTGCCAGATCGTCGGCGATGGAAGCCAGACCGTTGAGGATGTCCTCACAATCCTTTTCGGAGATGATGCCCTGCTTTGCCAGCATGGCGGCATGGACGCCGCTGCCGCGCATATCCTGCGCAATCATGCGCTGGTCGAACCGGATGGAGGAGTTGAAGTCGTTCACGCGGGAATCCACGGCCTTGGAAAAACGGCCCTTCCAGAGTTGTTCTGCCATAAAATTGTCCTCTTTTTATTTACCTCTAAAAACGGCAAAGCCGCCGCAGGGGAAAACGCTCCTGCGGCGGTGCCGCCGGCAACGATGCCGGTTGGATGAAACTTCCGTGTGAAAGTGTGAAAACACACGAAAGGGAAGATGTTACAGCCGATTACTTGATCTCCGGCCAGTTCTTGGACAGCTTTGCGCGCTCCTTGATGGACAGGCCGAACAGGTTGATGAAGCCGGCGGAATCTGCCTGGTTGTAATCATCATCCTCGCCGAAGGAAGCGGTCTGCTCGTCGTACAGGGTGTACGGAGAGGTGACGCCTGCGTTGATCATGTTGCCCTTGTAGAGCTTCAGCTTCACATCGCCGGTGACGGTCTTTTCCAGACTGTCGGCGAAGGCGTCCAGAGCCTCGCGCAGCGGGGTGAACCACTGGCCGTTGTAGACGATATCGGCATACTTCTGGGCCAGCTGAGCCTTGAAGTGAGAACTTTCCTTATCCAGAGTGATGGTCTCCAGAACATTGATGGCCTTGTACAGGATGGCACCGCCGGGGGTCTCATAGACGCCGCGGCTCTTCATGCCCACCAGACGGTTCTCCACGATATCCAGCAGGCCGATGCCGTTCTCGCCGCCCAGCTTGTTCAGATGCTCCACCAGCTCCACAGCGCCCATCTCCTTGCCATCCACAGCGGTGGGGATGCCCTTTTCAAAGTGGATGGTCACATAGGTGGGAACATCGGGAGCCTGCTCGGGGCTGACGCCCAGCTCCAGGAAACCGGGCTTGTTGTACTGGGGCTCGTTGGCGGGGCTCTCCAGATCCAGACCCTCGTGGCTCAGGTGCCACAGGTTCTTATCCTTGGAGTAGTTGGTCTCGCGGTTGATTTTCAGGGGGATGTGGTGAGCCTCGGCGTAGTCGATCTCCTCGTCACGGCTCTTGATATCCCACTCACGCCACGGAGCAATGATGGCCATATCCGGGCACAGGGCCTTGAGGGTCAGCTCAAAACGCACCTGATCGTTGCCCTTGCCGGTGCAGCCGTGGCAGATGGCGTCTGCGCCTTCCTTGATGGCGATATCGGCCAGAGCCTTGGCGATGCAGGGACGTGCAAAGCTGGTGCCCAGCAGGTAGTCCTCGTACTTTGCGCCGAACTTCAGGGTGGGGAAGATGTAGTTCTCCACGAAGTCCTTCTTCAGGTCCAGCACGTACAGCTTGGAAGCGCCGGTAGCCTTGGCCTTTTCTTCCAGACCGTCCAGCTCGGTGCCCTGACCCACGTCACCGGAGACGGCGACGACCTCGCAGTTGTTGTAGTTTTCCTTCAGCCAGGGAATGATGATGGAGGTATCCAGACCGCCGGAGTATGCCAGAACGACTTTTTTGATGTTTTCCTTTTTCATGATGATTGCTCCTTTTAAAAATACACTTTTGTTTTCTGATGCGGGCATCCCTCCCGCACCCTCTTGCATCTGCGTTTCTGTTGATGCTTTTATTATACGCCGCGCGGCTTTTCCGTCAATGCCGAAAACCGCCAAACCTTACACGGATTTGACCTCTGTTTTGGTTCAATTTGTATCTTTATGCGTTATTTGCAGAATATATTCATATTTTATGCATTCAGGCAGTATATATTCGCTGGGTTCTGCATCTCCTGCACCTGCGTCAGCCTGCGGTTTATCCTTTAAAGGCTCCCGCCGCAGCAGGGCAGTGCTCCTGCGTGCAAAAAATCTGTCCGATTTTTTGTTTTTTGCATTGCAACTAAACCGCAACTGTGTTATTGTTACATTAGTGCAGCTTTTCTGCTGCACGGGGGATTGTTTTATTTTTTACAGGAGGTTTTTTTATGAGACTTAGAACTCGCGTGCTCAGTTTCATGCTGGCGGGCAGCATGATGCTGAGTGCAACACCCGTTTCCGCTTTTGCGGGGACACCCGTTCTGGGGGAGGGTACAGTTTCGCCCACTGCGCTGAGTGAAACGAACTCTACCGGCACGCTTGCCTTTGATCAGTATGGCTATCCGTACGATTCCACCAAGGGCAATGAGTACGAAACCAACCACAAGACCATGACGGTCGTCAGCTCGGACGGGAGCTGGGCCTACCAGAAGTTCACAAATTCGCAGGGAGATGTCTATATCCTTGTGCTGGCCGCCACCTTCAGTCAGGACCTGACCGGTCAGACCATCAACTGTCAGGTCATTTCCAACGCACCCACTCTGACTGGCGGCACCTACAATGGTATTGTTCAGCTGGGCAGCACCAACCAGAAGAGCGATGCATCCGGCTGCACCTTCAACGCTCCCATTGCAGTGCTCGCGGCAGGCACTACCCTGACTGGTTGCACCTCCAACAGCTCTGTGCAGTGCGCAGCCGCGGACATTACTCTGACTGGCTGCACAATCAACCGCAAAAGCGACGACAGCACTGTCCTCTGGCTGAGCAAATATGACGATAGCAACACCGCTGCCGGATGTTCCATGACCCTGAACAACTGCAATGTTTCCTGCGGTGTTCTTGTGAGCGCGGATGGTAAAGCCACCATCAACGGCGGCACCTATAACATCCCCGGCGAAAAAATGGGCATCGTTGCAAACGGTACCGTCCACATCACCGGCGGTGAGTTCACCACCCAGATCGTTGCTTCCACAAATGGTTCTATCACCATTGAGAGCGGCACCTTCAACCTTGGTGATAAAAAGTTTATCTCTGCCGCTGGCGGTGATATCACCATTGAGGATGGTACCTTCGACTCCTACCTGCAGGCACAGACCGGCAGCCTTACCATCAAGGGCGGTACCTTTACCGGTCTGGTCGGTGCCCTCAATGGCAATATCACCATTAAGAACGGCACCTTTACCGGCCAGGCTGTAGCTCTCTCTGCAAACGCTCCAAAGTACACCGGTGTTCTGAACATCACCGGCGGCGTGTTTGCCAAGGAGCCTCAGGGCGCAACCGGCAGCCTTTACAAGCTTTCTGCCGAGGGCGCTTCCTTTAACGGCATGGCAAGCCCGGTCTACGTTGCAAACCAGACCGCTGTTCCGCAGATCGAAATAACCTACTCCGCCAACCCTGCGCACAAGGTCATTGCATGGCGTTTTGATATCGACAACAGCATTAAGCAGCACGGCAACAGCGATGCGACCGACCCCCGTGCAGCCGTGCTGCTGGCGCAGGCCAATTATCAGAACAGCGCAGATAACCGCACCATCCGCTTCGACTGTGTTCCCTCTATCAAATACAATGGTTATACCATGGGTGCTCTGAACGCCGATACGGTTTTCTCTCCGGTTCTGGATGTTCTGCCCTCGGAGCTGACCTTCCATGCGGCCACCGAGAACGGTCCGGCTTCTGTGGAGCTTGGTGCCGATATGCCCGCTGACCGCATTGATATCAGCTGCTTCTATACCAATGTTGCCACCAACGAGGTGTCTGAGGAGTATCCCACCGAGGCAGGCACTTATCAGATCAGTGTGATCCTGAAGGCCAAGGGTCTCAGCGATGAACTGAAAAATAATATTTACCAGAACCGCGTTGAGTGGAACGGCGCTTACCATCAGCTTTCTTATGCCAACGAAAGCACCGGAAACACCCTGACCTCTCTGACCTCTGAAAACTGGCGGTTCCAGATCAGTACCAATACCGTCACCCTGACCGTTGACGCAAACGGCGCACCGGTGATCCCCGAAAATGCAAAGGGCGTGCACTATGAGAACAACACCCTGACCATCGACGAGCACACCACCGCGCAGTTTGCTCAGGGTTCTACCGTCAAGTGCGATATCGTCAACAACGGCACGCTGGACGGCGGCCTCTTCACCGGCACTGTCACCGGCTCCGGCAGCATCGCACGCGGCCTGTTCCTGCACGACCCGAAGGCTGCTTCGAACACCATGATGCTGTCTGTTCCGGAGAACGCATCCCTCAACGGCATCACGGAGCCGGACGCTACCGGCCTTACCACCCTGTATGCGGTCAACGCGCTGGACGGTAAGGACAACACGCTCCTGTTCATTGGCGATTATATCGGCACGGACCCGCATAAGTTCTATGGCTGGGATCTCGTCTACTCCCTCGGTGACGAGGAGAACTCCGGTGTCGATCATATCGGCCACACGCACTTTGAGCAGCCTATGGGCGGCCCCATTCCGGACGGCATGAACGGCGTGAGGTGCACCTTCCTGCCCGTCCTGGAGATGAACGCCTCCGACCTGACCATTACCGCCGACAAGACGGAAAGCAAGATCACCGGTGCTGTTATTGAATCCGTGCAGTACGTGGATGAGTCCGACCCAGATGCTGCGCCGTCCACGGTGTATCCCACCAAGGCGGGCAAGTACAAGGCGATCGTCACCCTGGCCTGCCCGGGCGATTCCACTTATTCCAAAGACCGTGTGGCCCGTACCGGCCACCTGTGCTACCACGTCCCCGAAAAGCTGGAGGTATCCTTCACGGTTGACAGTGAGCCCGTGCCCGTAGTTCCTCCCACGGACAGCACCGGCACCGTTGTAATTCCCCCGGACAAGACCGAGGTGAAGGGCGACGGCTGGACTGCCAAGAAGGATGACGAGGGCAAAACCACCGTCGAGATCACCGACAGCAAGAACCTCAACAACACTACCCTGAAGTGCGATCAGATCACCATTAACTCTAACACTCCCGTTTCCAACCTCACCACCAATGCGGAGGTGACGGTTATCAGCGGCAGCACCATTGAGGGCGGCACCTTCAGCGGCAAGGTCACCAGTGCCGGTGAGATCAAGGGCGGCACTTTTGAAAAAGACGTCACCACTACCGGCACCATTACCGATGGCACCTTCAGCGGCAATGTGTCCGGCACTGGCACCATTGAAGGCGGCACCTTTACCGGTACGGTCGATAGTTCTGTTACTGTCACCGGCGGCGTGTTTACTGAAAAAGCCGCCGAAAACCTGAATGCTCAAACCACACCTGTCACTGTTACCGGCGGCGCTTCCATCAACAATATCAAAAATGAAAGCGGAAGTGAAGATAACAAGACCACCGTTCAGGTCGTTGGCGAGCCGCAGCTGTCCCTTGCCTACACACCTGATGAAGGCCGCACCTTCTACGGCTGGCAGAAAGATGCCGATATCATCGTCAAGGGCGAGAACACCAACAATACCAATGTCAAGGTTGATTCCAACGATTCCGAGCCTGTTTACACCCCTGTCGTCAAGCTGATCAAAGACGATTTGGACAACTTCAATCTGACGGAAGTCTTTGGGACCGAAGGCTATTATCAGGTGGTAGATGGCGAGCTGACTGGCGATTGCCTTGGCAACGAACTGCCTACCGAGCCCGGCACCTACGCCCTTGGTGTAAAGCTAGCGAACGCCGAGCCCACGGAAAACACCATTGCTCTTGCTCTGTATGCTGATGAGACTGCATCCGTTGGCAACCGCGTGCTCATGAAGGACGGCGTGGGCTACTATGTGCCCGAGCTGCTGCAGGTCGGGGACTCGATTACTGTTGGCAGCCCTGACGCAGCCACCGGCTCCGGCGATTCCGGTGCTGGCGGTGCGGCTGTGGCCGTGATCGGCGGTGCTGCCATTGGCGGCGCAGCCTACCTCATCGGCACGCAGGTGTACCTGACCAGCGTCCTGCCCGAGGGTGCATCCATCCCCACCAACCGCCAGCAGCTGGCCGACCTGCTGTGGACTGCCGCAGGCAAGCCCCAGCCCGCCAGCACCGCACTGTTCACCGACATCAGCGCCGAAGCCTCCGACAGCCAGAAGGCCGCCCGCTGGTGCGTGGAGCAGGGCCTGCTGAAGGATACCGGCAGCACCTTCAAGCCCGACAAGCACACCTTCCGTCCTCAGGTCATCAAGGCATGGAACGACCTGCAGGCAAAACTGAACCCTCAGAAGTAATTCTGAATCATCCCTGAAACGCAAAAAGGCCCTGCCGGGCAAACCGGCAGGGCCTTTCTGTTTCTCTGCACAAAATTCTGCGGCGGCATTTGTGGAGTCTGCCCATTGGCTGCGGCCCGCACCGCAAAAACAAAAAGCCCGGGACCCTTTTGTGAGCCGTCTGGCCCTGAAAGAGTCCCGGGTTTCGTTTTGTCTTTATGCGCCGGAAAAGGGCCCGCCCGCCGCGCTCCATGCGCGGCACAGCAGCTCCTTTTGCGCCTTGGGCAGCTTTTTGAGCGCAGCTTCCCGCCGCAGGGCGCTGCGCTTGTCCGCACAGCGCTCCACGTAGGCAAAGGCTGCTGCACCCTTGGCCCGGGTGTAGCGGGCCCCTCTGCCGCTTTTGTGGGCCTGCAGGCGGGCGGCGGGGGCGTTGGTCCAGCCGGTGTACAGCTGGCCGCCGGTACACCGCACCATGTACACAAAAGCGGGCTTGGGCCGGGCCGGATGCTCAGATGCGGCCATTGTTCTTTAACACCTGACGGCAGGCCGCAAGGGCGGTCTCCTTATCCTTGGCCGTGATGAGGAAGCGGCTGGCGTGGCAGAAGCTGATGCCCGGGATGCCGCTCTTCTGTTCAATGACCTCCTGCGGCTGACCGGCCCAGCTCTGGGGGAAGGGGAGCTTGGGGCGCTTGGTCTTGTGGTCGGTGACGCACTGGGCGCTCCAGCCGCCGCGCTGGCTGGGGTAGACAACGAACAGCGCATCCGTTTTGTACAGGCCGTTCTTCCACGGCAGGTAGCAGGGCAGCACCACGATGCCGTCCCGGGAGTTCTGATAGGCCTGCTGCACCTTTTCGTCGGCGCGGTTCACGGCGTTGGCGCTGGCGATCTGGTTTTCCAGGATCTGCTTTGCCACGGCCACGGCCTTGAAAAAGCAGGCGTCCTGATCCTCCTTGGAGTCCCACACCGGGTTAAAAAAGCCGATGGCATCACACAGGCTGTTCTGCTCGCCGGTGTTGTCGTTGAGGTCCAGCGGCTGGATAAAGTTCTCGTCGATGAGCCGGGCCTGCCGCTCGCCCACAAGGCCGGGGCCCAGCACCCGCCACAGCAGGCCGAAAGCCGCGTAGGGCACACCGTTTGCGCGGTACTCCCGGGGCTCCTGATGATGGTCGAACATGCCATAGCCCACATCGTACACGATGCCGTCAAAGCCGTCCGGCACCACAAAGCCGCGGGTGATCTTGATATCCGGGCGCAGGATCTGCAGCAGCGCAGTGGCAAACACATCGTCGGCGTGGAACTTGCCGGCATGGGTAAAGCCGTTTGCAGGAATTTTCATAGATGTACCTCGTTCCCAATAAAATCTCTGGCAACAGTATACCACACTTTGCCAAAAGGGACAACGAAAAGCCCCGGCTGTCGGGGGACAGCCGGGGCAAAGGAAACGCATATTCAGATTTCGAGTTCTTTCTTACTTGGTGACATCAGGGAAGGTGCTTGCGTCGCACGGAGTGATCTTGCCACCGAGAATGATCGCTGTAACATTTCCACCTTTCGTCCGAGTAATGCCGAACAGCTGGCCTGCTTTATAGTTTCCCCAACCCTCCGGCGCAAACGCTGTCATGTAGGTATAGAAGTCGCCTCCGACCTTGACATTCTCCATCCTTTCTGTATATATCGTTGCTCCATTACCGGACTGCACATTCTCTGCCTTAAAGGCTGCAGGCTTCACTCCATCAATAAAGGACACCATTTCCTTGGTTTCCGTCATATCGGCAAGTGTTTCAGCTTTGCCAGCAGCAACCTCTTCGGCACTACCATGGTTTACTTCAGCAAATTTTTCAACCGTCATCCAGCCCTTGATCTTGCTCACTTCGTCCGGTTTCTCGGCAGACACTGCAATATACAAGTCCTTGCCATCAGGAGTATAGAACGCTACAAACTGATTTGCAGATTCCTGTTCCAGCAGGAGCATTTTCTTTCCCTGTGTGGCATATGCGATTGCATCACCCGAACCATCCAGACCGCTGAACCGGAAATTATCCTTGTTGATGCCAGCGAAGGCCTTCTTGGTCAGAGAAGTTTCCCAAGTAACTTTTGTCGGATCAGCAGGGATCACAGAATCGCCCGGCTTGTCGGGTTTTTCATCGCCGCCCTCAGGCTTGCCGGGTTTTTCATCGCCGCCAGTACCGGGCTTCTCTTCGCCGCCCTCAGACGTGCCGGGCTTGCCGCCATTATTGCCGCCGTTGCCGCCATTGCCGCCTGCGCCACCGCCGCAAGCGGTCATCATGGAAACAGCCATTGCTGCCGCCAGCAGAACGGCGGCGGCTTTTTTGTACAATCTCATAATACAAGCCTCCTGTTTTTTTGTTCCGAAGCACCCCAAAAATATGCTTCGCACTCACATCTTACCCCCCCCCCGGCATCTTGTCAACCAATCTGAAAAATTTTGTCATTTTGCCCGGAACAGGTGACCGTTTTTTGCCATAATAACAAGAAAAAAGAGGCCGCTGCACCAAATGCTGTGTGCAGCAGCCCCTTCTTTGAAAGGTTTCCGGTATTCTGTTTCAGTTTCAGGATTCAGAAGCGTTTCCGGCAGCAGGGCTGGAAGGCTCGAAGATATCACCGCCACTGCCGCCGGGGCCACCGCTGTTACCGCCGCCGGACGCATAATGTTCCGGCGCTTTGAACAGCTGGTCGTCCACCGTTGAGCTCACGTCAATATTCGTAAGCATTGCCTCACCGCCAGCATTGATCAGAATATATTTCAGCTCATTGCCCTCATAAAGAAAGCTGCGGGTCAGAAATTTTCTGTTCTCATGTGTTTTGATGGTTTCCACATAATAGCTTTTGCCATTGAACGTATAGGGTTCATCCGCTTTGATCGAGCCCACATTCTCCTTCGTAGGCAGTTCAAAGAGATACTTTGCAAAATTATCATCAATATTCTTCGCTTCTGCGGAACCCTTTGCCCACTTATACCATGTATCTTTATCATACGCAGAATCATACGAAGACTTGACGTAATAATCGCCCTGTGCGTCCTTGATGATCTCGACCGTCCGGTCATTGTAAGATTCTTTCAGATAGTACTGTTCGCCCTTGACGCAATAGACCACATTGTCCATCTCGCCAACGCCTTCTGCCGTTCCCTTGAAGGTGTACTCTTTGCCCGTGATACCCTTGCTCTCAAAGTATTTCTTTGTCTGCGAGGTCTCCCAGCTCAGGGGAGTGCCGCCGCCACCGTCGCTGCAGGCCGCAAGCATCGCCAGCACCATTCCGGCGGCCAGCAGGGCCGCTGCAAAACGCTTCCCGATCTTCATCGTATTCCCTCCTGTTTCCGGATGGGGAAATTCCCATCTTTTTCCTATATTACCCCCCCCCCGCAATTTGTCAACCGGTTATCCGCAGAAAGATCCACTTTTTCCCAGAACAACAACAGCCCCGGGGCGGCAGATGCCGTTCCGGGGCTGAGGATTGATGCAGTCAGTGCATTTGTTTTACTTTTTCTTTGCGGTGCGGGCAGGCTTGGCGGCGGGCTTGCTCTCGGCCTTTTGGGCCGGGGCGGTCTCCGGCTCGCCCAGAGCCAGAATGCTGCTCAGCTCCTTCTGCACGGCGGCGTTGTTGTCGTCGGTGACGGCCAGCACATCGGAGTAGAACTGCTCCATGCCCTCGCGGGTGGAGAAGGTGGCAACGTACATCTGGTTGCCCATGGCGCCGCTCAGCGCGTCCGGGATGCGGTCCACCATGCGCATGTTCTGCTGGTACTTCTGCATGATCTGCTCGTGGCTGTACACAAAATGCTTGCCGTCGCGGCGGCCTGCAAACGGGCAGTAGAAGTGCTCGCCCACCGGCATATCGGTGCCGCCAAAGGCGATCATGTCCGCCCAGATCTTGTAGACGTTGGTGGAGCGGGCAAAGTTGATCATATCCGGGGTGAATCCGCCGCAGGGGCGCATGTTGACTTCCAGTGCCACGATCTGGCCCTTTTTGCCCATGCTGGCCTGATTCTCGGTCATGCGGAAGAACTCAAAGTGGATGAAGCGGCTCTTCACGCCAAAGCTCTTGACGGCGGCACGGCCTGCGGCGCGGGTGTCCTCGGGCAGGTCCTTGATGATGTAGTAGATCGAGTTGTCGTTGTCGTTGACGATATCCATGATGGACATGGGGCTCACGTTGCCGGCCTCAAAGATGGGGTTGCCGTTGGCATCGATGATGGCATCGTAGCTGTTCACCTCGGCCCGGACGAACTCCTCCATGATGTACTCCACATCCGGGTGATGGGCCGTCTTCTGCACGAGGAACTTTTTCAGGTCCTCGTCGCTGGACAGCTTGTGGGTATCGGATGCGCCCACGCCGTTATCCGGCTTTACCACCACCGGGTAGCCCACCTCGTCGATGAACTTCCGGCAGCCCTCGTAATCGTCCACCATGTGGTAGCGTGCGGTGGCGATGCCGGCCTTCTTGTAGTACTCCTTCATCTTGCTCTTGTACTTGATGCGGGGCATATCGGAGGTCTGGAAGCCGGTGGTGATGTGGAAATCGGTGCGCAGGGCTGCGTCCCGCTCCAGCCAGTATTCGTTGTTGGACTCCAGCCAGTCGATGCGGCCATACTTGAAGGCAAAGAAGGCCACGGCGCGGTAGACCTCGTCGTAGTTTTCCAGACTGCCCACCTTGTAGTACTCGTTCAGGCTGTCCTTCAGCTCCGGCTTCAGCTCATCGTAGGGCTGGTCGCCGATGCCCAGCACGTTCATACCGTTGTTTTTCAGCTCATGGCAGAACTGCCAGTAGTTGGTGGGGAAGTTGGGCGAAATAAAAATGAAATTCTGCATGGTTTTACGATTCCTCTTTCCTCTATAAGAAAACCCTCTCAGTCAACGCTTACAGCGTTGCCAGCTCCCCCGAAGGGGGAGCTTTTTCTGCTTTTCCGTCAGATGCATCAAAGCTCGCCCTTCGGGAGAGCTGGCGCGTCAGCGCCTGAGAGGGTTTGTTTTACTGCTGTCCCAGAATATACGGCATGTAATATGCAGTCTGCTTATACCACCAGTTCCAGTCGTGGTTGACATCGTGGCCCCACAGGTCCACCCAGATGGGGATGTTCTTGGCCTCGAAGATGCGCTTGAGGAACCATGTGGTATCCGGCTGCTCCCAGTCGCCCTGACCACAGCAGATGACCGCCTTCTGGCTGCGGTACAGCTGCATGTAGGGGTGATCCTCCGGGAAGTTCTTCATGTAGTCCACAGGCGAGTTCATGTACACCAGCTCGTCCATATAATTGCCGAAGCCGTAGTGGGCCGTGTAAATGCCGCTGAGGGCCAGACAGCCGCAGAACACATCCGGGCGGCGCAGGTACAGGTTGACCGCATGGGTGGCGCCCAGACTGCAGCCAAAGGCAATGACGCCGGGCAGGTCGTCCCAGCCGTTGCGCTCCTTGGCCAGATACTGGATCTTGGGCACAGCCTCCTCCACGATGTAGCGCAGCCACTGCTCATAGCGGCGGATGCGCCAATAGGGGTCGCCCTGCGTGTCGGACCAGGTCTCCTTGTCCATAGTATCGATGGAGAGGACCATGATCTGCCCGGACTCGATCCACGGGGCAAGGGTATCGTTCATGTGGAAGTTCTCAAAATCGAAGAAGCGGCCATCCTGACAGGGGATGTACAGCATCGGGCGGCCTGCGTGGCCGTAGATCTTGCACTCCATGTCACGGCCCAGCGCCGGACTGTAATCCTTGAAATACTGCATTTCCATGGTGTTTCCTCCTTTGTTGACGATGGTCATTTTTAGCGTGCTTGCCCTCTCAGTCATCGCTGCGCGATGCCAGATTCCCCTTTTTGTCACCTGCGGTGACATCTTCCCCCGGCCGGGGGA
>ENA-UEPJ01002859-UEPJ01002859.1-human-gut-metagenome-genome-assembly--contig:-NODE-2859-length-16699-cov-14.270304_pt1 | contig 16699 bp, 13 predicted proteins | sample MGYA00242890_ERZ507896 | MGnify/ENA primary metagenome ERZ507896 (study PRJEB26167, sample SAMN06115508) | human gut metagenome | host: Homo sapiens | place: China:Qinghai | collected 2015-08-20... | reverse complement strand
TTCTTCTTCTTGTTCGTGATTTTTCTTTTCCAACTCATACAAAAGTTGCATATCCATTTTTTTCTTATAAAGTCTGAAAAGACAGAAAAAGATGCATCCTGCAAAAATAAGATAAAGTGTTTTTGCCCACCAAGATAACCAAATCGGTGGTGTAATATGTATCGGGAGAGTATTGATTTCCTCAGTCCATTCTTGGTTACGAATCCTGGCTTTTATTTGGAATTCATATTCTCCCGGAGGAATATTACGGAATAATACTGTATTTTCATCAACAGTGTACCATGAGTCATCAAACCCTTTTAAGCGATATGCATAGTCAACTAAATTAGCTTGGGAATGATCTTGTACACTGTATGTTAGATTAAAAGTATTTTGTTTATAAGTCAATTTTATACCTTTATTATCTTGTCCATAAAAATTTATAGTATTATTATCTTTATATGTAGATTGTCCGTCAAATACTTTTATTTCGGTAATGATAATAGGTGATACTTTACGTTTGCTTAGAACTGCGCTCGGATCAAAATAACGAGCTCCATTTATAGATCCGAAATAAATAATTCCGTTTTCGTCTTTGGCTACGGCTGCACTGGCAAAATTACCCATCGGGACTTTTTCGAAATAATTGTAATTTATAAATTGTTCGGTGTCTGCCGTGTAACAGCTTATGCCGGCATTGGTGCTAAACCAGATATTTCCTTCATTGTCTTCGGTAATTGCCCGGATGTGAGCATTATGAATGCCGTCTTGCCGGTTATAAACTTTATATTTTCGGTTTTCGTTAGCAGCAAAACAAGCTAATCCGTCTCCGGTTGCTATCCAAATTCTGTTTTTTGAATCTTTGAAAATATGATTTATACAATTGGAACAAAATCCGTTATTTTCATTGAAGTGACCGATAAGATGCATATTTTTTGTGAAAATAGACAATCCTTGTCCGAAAGTGCCGACCCATATTTGACCTTTATTATCCTGAACAATACTACGTATCATATTTTCAGGAAGAGGAGAATTTATTGTAGTATAATGATGTGTATTTTCTTGAGTTTGAGTATTGACGATGAATATTCCGGAACTAGTCCCTATCCACATGTTGTGTTCCTGGTCTTCATAAAAACAACGGGCGTCATGAGTCGTAGCTTCTTTTAAGTTGATATGGGAAAAAGTATTTTTCTCGTTGTTATAGACATCTACACCTCCCATGAATGTACCTATCCATATATTATTTTGTGAATCGCAATATTCACTTGTAACAGAATTATGGCTTAAATTTTTGTTTTCTTCGGTGTAAATGGCTGTACGATTGCCTTTTTCAAAAACATTAATTCCTCCGCCGTCAGTGCCGATCCATAATTTATTATTTTTATCAATACATAGGCTCAGTACGATTCTGTTGTTGAGGTTGTTTTTATACTCTTCGATCGGAGAATAACTATAAGTTCTAAAAAATGGAGGAATATGACCGATAAAATCAACACCTCCTCCGTAAGTCCCGATCCATACATTTTTAAAAGAGTCTTGAAATAAACATCTTACTGTCGGATTGGATAAACTGTAATTATCGCTTCCTACTGTGATATGTTCGGGGTTGATCTGGTTTTGTGATAGATAATATTGGTGTTTGATATCTATGATAAAAATTCCATTTAGCTCTGTAGCTATCCAGATTTTGTCATTATCCATTTGACGAATATCAAAAACAGCAGATATTGAAGGTATATTTGTAAATTGATTTATAGGGAAAAATTGCTCTGTTTTCGGGTCGAATAAGGCTGCACCTTTTTCAGTTCCTACCCAAATGTTATTCGAATTATCTTTGTATATGCAATTAACTCGGTTACCGGGTATGCTGTTCCTATTTTGGGGATTATGTCTGAAATTCTTTATGCTTTTGGATTTCAAAGAAATAATACTCATTCCGTGTTTTACATGCCCGATATATATATTCCCGTTTTCATCTTCTAATACAGTCCAAGTATTATTGGAGGGTAAATCGGGGAATGTGTTGGTATTGAAATGAACAAACTCTCCGGTATTTTTATTGAAATACTCTATTCCCCGATAGTAAGTACTGAGCCATAGATTCCCGTCTTTTGCAGGGGAGATGTGTGTGACATCGTTTGTAATGAGGCTGCTGGGTATCGAATCGTTATGTGAGAATACGGTTAATTCGTTTTTTTCATAATTATAAGCGTTCATTCCCGCTCGTTGAGTAGCTATCCATATAATAGGCTCTGAGGGGTCGGCATAAATACAGTTCAATTCGTTCCCACTGAGATGATTGGTATGTTTATAATAATTAATAAAACGACTGCCGTCAAATTTATTTAGACCTTCTTCGGTAGCAAACCATAAAAATCCGTCTTTATCTTGAGTAATATTTACGACATAGTTGTTTGATAGACCTTGTTCTATTCCCAATTGTTTGACATAATGGTTTTGGGAATATAAGAAAGTGGAAATAATAATACCGAGACTTATTAATAAAATTTTCATGATTGGTATGTATGTTAGAAATAGGTAATTAAGGCTGTATAAGCCGTTTGTGATGTTTCTATGTAGTTTAAAAATAAATTCGAATAGTTATAAAGCAATCATTTTCAGAATAACCGAAAAAGTTCTATGCGTTATAAAATTCCTTTTGTCTATGCTAATTTACGAATATATCATTTAATCCGTTCTATTTTTTGATGAAATAAGAATATTTTGCATGATTTACTATCTGTATTTGAATGATTTGATATATTCTGTCTTTAAAAAAGAATTCGCTGTTGGTCGTTTTTTTAAGTCAGAAAAACACATTATGCATGAATTGCTATCTGTCAATGCTTAATTTTTGTCTTGTTACTTTGTCGTTGAATCGATAAATTTGTCATAATTAAATTTTTAATAGAGATTGCAGTAATTCTCTATAAAATTGTTTTCTGCTATTATAGTGATTGCTGTCCGATTAAGTTGTTTTACTATAATTTTTGTATCATGAAAAAAATGTGTGTTTGTTATGTGGAACGTATCTTCTCTGTATAATCGGTCTTGATTTTTAACTTGGTTAGATGGTGATCGATTGTCTTTGTATCGATTGATTGCATTATTAAGTATTTGGGTCTCCGCTAATGGCGATTATTTGGTAAATGAGAGTTTTTATAGAAATAGTAATTAAAAATAAAAAATATGGATGTAAAGAAACTGTTGATACTTATTGCTTTGACTTTGCCGGGTTGGCTATTGGCTCAAAATTATGCGGATTATAAATTGTATGCATCCTATAATTTTGAACAAGGTACGGCTGAGGACAACCAGTCCAATACGAGTATGGAGCTAAAAGGGGCGAGAATAGTCGATGATCCTGTTCGAGGAAAAGTGCTTTCATTCGACAGGGTTAAGTCCCAGTATGCAGTGATAACGCCTGCACCTGTCATAGGAGATACGTTGTCACTTTCTTTCTGGTATAAACGCAGCTCTTTCGATGGAGATGAGCTATGGAAACAGATTTTTGAATTTTATAGTTCCACTAATGGCAGCAATATTTATTTGATGCCGATATACGGGTATGATGATAATTCAAGTGGTATTGTTTCCTGTGCCAATAAGATTAATAATGGTATTTGGGAGCCGTTATATGGTCCTCGAATAGAAAAGGATAATACATGGCATCATATTGCGTTGGTAGTTGCCGGAGTTTCTTGGAATTATTATCTGGACGGTAAGAAAGTTGGTTCGAAAAAGATCTTGTCTCCTATATCTTTGTTGGATCTGACACATCTTTATTTCGGTGTTAATCCCGATCGTTCACCGCATCCAAGCACCGGATCGATAGATGATGTTAACATCTATCATTATCCGTTGAGTGCGAGTCAGGTAGCTCAAATATATGCGGGCGAAGCCATAACGGAGCCTCTTCCGGAAGGCCCTATAACTTTCCTTTTCGATAATGATTTGAAAGAGGAAGGCGGACGCATCACTATCGAGGGGTCAGGATATTCATTTGAAGAGGATTCACAGAGGGGTCAGGTGGTAAAGTTGGAAGCAGGCGGACAGTTGCAGTTTTCCGATAATATCATTCCCGATGAAGCTTCGACGTTGAATTTTCTGTATAAGAAAGAGTCTATTGACGATGCAGATCATGGCAAATATATTTATCGGGCTTTTAAGGATGAAAACAACGGTTATGGCCTTAAGATAAAGGTTGACGGGGATGCAGCCTATGTGGTTTTGGAGACCATCGTAGAAGGGGAGAAGACCGAGACGGTGGGCAGTGAGCTTTTAGAGTCCGGGAAATGGAATGCGATAAGTGTAGTGCATGCGGTAACCCCCAGAATCATTATACGCGTTTATCAGAACGGTAAGCAGACGGCAGCGAAAGTAGCGGTAAATCCTTATAATTTAGGTCTTGATAAATGGTCTTTAGGTAGCACTGTTGCATCAGAGAGTGCCGGAGGGCTTTATGATGAGTTAATGGTCGATGATTATGCAATGGATGTCGAAGATGTTGCCTATTACTATTCATCAACGCTTATGTCTCCGGTCGAAATAACCGTCAATTGTTCAAATAAATATCAGACAATACGGAATTTCGGATCGTCTGATGCCTGGAATGCCGATTGGTTGGGGCGGCTTTGGCCTGAAGCGAAGAAGAATCGTTTAGCTGAACTGCTGTTCAGTAAAGAGCTGGATGAAAACGGAAATCCGAAAGGGATGGGCCTCTCTTGCTGGCGGTTCAATATCGGTTCGGGTTCGGCAACGCAAGGCGATGATGCAGGAATGGGCGATTCGAAACGTACCGAATGTTTTTTGAATCCCGATGGAACTTATACATGGGAGAGACAGACCGGGCAGCTCTGGTTTCTTAGAAAGGCGGCATTAGAATATGGCGTAGAAGACCTTTTAGGATTTATGAATTCTCCTCCTATATATATGACGAAACACGGTTATGCTTATAATAAAGATAATGGATCGAACTATATTCTTGCGGAAGATAAATACGACGATTATGCGTTATTTGCAGCAGAGGTTGTCGATCATTTTGACAAGGAGGGTATTCATTTCGATTATATCAGCCCGATGAATGAGCCACAATATGCTTGGGCAGGAGGGCAAGAAGGATCACCGGCTACCGATCAGGAGATTGCAGATGTGATAAAGGCTATGAGCAGTGCGTTTGCGGCAAAACAGTTGACGACACAGTTGACTTTCGCAGAAGCCGGTTTTCTTGGTAGTGCAGAGTCTCAGATTCCGAAATTTTGGGGGAATGAACAGCCGACGATGAAAGTAGCGGGATTGCCGAATGTTTCTAATATCGTATCTGCACATAGTTATTGGGCAGATCAGGATGCTCAGGGCATGTATGATACCCGCGTTAATTTTAGGAAAGCTATGGATGCCGTGAATCCTCCACTCGAATATTTTCAGTCGGAGTACAGTCTTTTGGACGGCGGATACAGTTGGGGGCATCCAGGTTCAGAAGGGGGATTCAGTGAAATAGAATGTGCCATCTCCCTGGCCCGTATGCTGCATGTCGATCTGGTGGTAGCTAATGCTACCGGGTGGCATTGGTGGACAACTTTTGAATCGGGTAGTCATTACGGAGAAAGCCGCTTTGCTTTAATTGAAGCTCCGACGGTAGAAGGTCTTAATGATGGCTTTATTCACGGAACAAAGCTTCTTTACACATTAGGACAATATTCCCGATTCGTACGTCCTGGAATGAAGCGGGTGGAAGCGAAACGGTCAGATAATTTAAGTGTTGTCGATGCGTTGAAGAACGATATGTATTCTTCGTACATTAATGAAGCAACGCAGCAAGTCGTAATTATTGCGACAAATTCGAGAACTGTGAAAAGACCGTTTACGTTTAAGGTAGAGAATATATCCGGTAATACAGACTTGGAGTTTACTCCTTATGTGACTTCAGAGGGTGACAATATGAAAGCTTATCCTAAGATTAAAGAAGGCGATGTGTTTAAGATACCCCCTCTTTCAGTGGTGACATTTGTGTCGGGTTCAGGAGATATTTCTTCTGTTACAACGGTAAAGGAGGAAGATAAGAATAGGGATATTCATATTCAGCCGAATCCTGTTAGGGATGAAGCTACGGTTAGTAGTGGAAGTCCTATGAAAAATGTCACTTTATATGATGTTTACGGAAAACTTGTTTACCGGCAATCGGATATAAATGAAAAAATCTGTAAATTATCTTTGTCTGGCTTATTACCGGGAATGTATGTTGTAAAAGTGGAGACAGATAATGGTTGTAAAACACAAAAGATGATAAAAAAATGATTTATAGAAGTCCGGAATTTCCGGACTTCTTTTTTATCGGACATCATATAATTATTCCGGATTCTAAACATTTTATCTCATAGTTTGTTTTAAGTAATAAATCGACATTTATTTACATAATAAAAATAGAATTATGGGAAAAAAAGGAGTTGAAATTCTTACATTGGATGTAAAGAGTTTGATCGATGTTCTGAATCAGGCATTGGCAGAAGAATGGTTGGCATATTATCAATATTGGGTAGGAGCACGTGTAATGAAAGGTCCGATGCATGATGACATTGAAAAAGAATTATTGAAACATGCAGATGAAGAACTTGATCATGCAAAACTGTTAATTGACAGAATTATTCAGTTGGATGGTACTCCGGTTCTGTCGCCTGAAGAATGGTTTAAATTAGCTCATTGTAAATATCTTCCTCCGGTAGATCCTAATATTGAGGCTATATTGAAACAAAATCTCGGATCAGAAAGATGTGCTATTCAGAGATACGAAGATATCGCTAATTTCACTAATGGAAAAGATTTTACGACTTTCAATATCGCTACTCATATTCTTGCAGAAGAATTGGAGCATGAAGAAGATATTGAGTCATGGTTGGAAGATATGCGTATTTTCCGCCAAGAAGTTTGCAAAGCTTAATATGTTGGGGTGTTTTTGATGAAGAAAAGACTTTGTCTGAGTGATCGGGCAGAGTCTTTTTGATATTGTTTGCAGATAAAAATCCTGATTTATTTTATAAATATGAAAAATAGTTTTTAAGTTTGTATTCGTAAGCTTTCTAATACCGAATAGAGAATGACCTTGATAAATAATAAAAATGTATTTGTTCGTATATTTCGATTTTATGTAGACGGATTCAGAAATATGACTTTGGGCAAGACCTTATGGACGATTATTCTGATTAAATTATTTATTATGTTTTTCGTACTGAAACTATTTTTTTTCCCTAATATTTTAAATGCAAATTTCAATACTGATGAGGAGCGGGCCGAGCATGTAGGTATGGAACTTACGTTTCCTGTTCCTGAAAGTAGATAAATACTATAAATTATAAACGTCTGAGTTATGAATGATCTATTTTCTGTTGTGGATTGGTCGAGGGCGCAGTTTGCTTTGACGGCCATGTATCATTGGCTTTTTGTTCCGTTGACGTTGGGGCTGGGAGTTATTGTCGGGATTATGGAGACGATTTATTATCGTTCTGGAGATGAACGGTGGAAACAAATGACAAAATTCTGGATGACTCTATTCGGAATAAATTTTGCCATTGGCGTTGCAACCGGTATTATTTTGGAGTTTCAGTTCGGAACGAATTGGTCTAATTATAGTTGGTTTGTCGGTGATATATTCGGAGCTCCGTTGGCTATTGAGGGAATTATGGCCTTTTTTATGGAATCGACTTTTATTGCAATTATGTTCTTCGGATGGAATAAGGTGAGCAAAGGCATGCATTTGGCTGCTACTTGGTTGACAACTTTGGGTGCTACGATTTCGGCTTTGTGGATATTGGTGGCCAATGCTTGGATGCAGTATCCGGCAGGAATGAAATTTAATCCTGATACCGTCCGCAATGAAATGGATAGTTTTGCAGATGTCGTATTATCACCGGTTGCAATCAATAAGTTTTTTCATACCGTATCTGCAGGTTGGGTATTCGGGGCTATATTCGTTGTCAGTATTAGTGCTTGGTATTTATTAAAGAATAGAGAACGTTTTATGGCTGTCAAAAGTATGAAAGTCGCTTCATGGGTCGGGCTTATAGGAATGATTGTTGTTGCTTATACCGGAGATGGATCAGCATATCAGGTTGCAGAAAAACAACCGATGAAACTTGCAGCTATGGAAGGGGTATATCGTGGAGAAAATAGACAGGGATTGGTCGCTTTCGGCATTCTTAATCCTGAAAAAAAGAGTTATACGGACAATATCGATCCGTTTTTATTCGAGGTGAAAATTCCCGGACTTTTGTCTTTCCTTGCTACTCGCCATATTGACGGTTTTGTACCGGGAATTAATGATATTATCGATGGTGGGTATGAGATGAAAAATGCAAAGGGAGAAGTGATTATCGCCCCTTCTGCGCAAGAACGTATCGAAAGAGGGAAATTGGCTATTAAGGCATTGTCTGATTATAAAGTAGCTCAAAAAGCTGGAGATAAAGCAGCCATGGAAGAAGCGGGAAAACGATTGGAAGAAAATTATTCTGATTTCGGATATGGGTATGTGACTGATATGGAACAATTGATACCACATGTTCCTTTTGTTTTCTATTCGTTTCATATTATGATTACATTAGCATTCTTCTTCATTGCGCTTTTTCTATTGATATTGGCTTATATCTCTAAAGATAAGTTAGATAAAGCTAAATGGGTATTATGGATCTCTCTCTTATCTCTTCCTTTGGGATATATCTGTCTGGAGTCGGGATGGATTGTTGCGGAGATGGGACGCCAGCCTTGGGTGATACAGGATATTATGCCGACGTTTGCTGCAGTATCGAAAATTCAGACATCTGCAGTACAGACGACATTTTGGATGTTTGCCGTTCTTTTTACGGTATTGCTTGTTGCCGAGATCGGGATTATGTTGAAACAAATAAAAAAAGGACCTGTTCAAAAATAGAAGATTATGGAACTGAATGAATTTTTTTACCAGCATTATTGGTGGTTTATTATTTCGCTGTTAGGGGCGTTGTTGGTGTTCTTACTTTTTGTGCAGGGTGGGCAGACTTTACTGACGACTATTGCCAAGAAGCCGATAGAGAAAACTATGCTCGTTAATTCTTTAGGTAGGAAATGGGAGTTTACGTTTACGACTTTGGTGGTGTTCGGAGGGGCTTTTTTTGCATCATTCCCATTATTTTATTCTACGAGTTTCGGAGGAGCATATTGGTTATGGATGGCTATTCTTTTTAGTTTTATCATACAAGCTGTTTCTTACGAATATCGTTCTCGTACAGGGAATCTTTTGGGAACGAAAGTGTATGATATATTTTTATTGATTAACGGTGTTGTCGGAATCATTTTATTAGGAGTTGCTGTCGGTACTTTTTTCAGCGGAGCTGATTTCAAAGTTGATAAAGAAAATCTAATGGATATATATCAGCCTGTAATTTCTACGTGGGTAAATCCGTATCATGGATTAGAAGCGATAGCCGATTGGCGTAATCTTTTGTTAGGAGTGACTGTTTTCTTTTTGGCAAGAGTTCAGGCCTCGCTTTATTTTATGAATAATATTGCGGACGAAACGATCTTTAATCGTGCCCGTCGGCAAGTATTGATTAATGCAGTTCCTTTTGTCGTGTTGTTCCTTATATTTGTCGGTGCAACGCTTACAGCCGACGGTTATGAACTGAATCCTGTAAATGGAGAAGTGTTTGTGAGAAAATATAAATATTTCTTTAATTTGATAGAGATGCCTTGGGTTGCGGTTATGTTTCTGATTGGTGTCGTGTCGGTATTGTATGCAATTATACGAGCAGCATTTTCCAAGACATGGATTTGCGGTATTTGGTATAGCGGTATTGGGACAGTGTTAGTCGTTTTGAGCCTATTCTTCTTGGCAGGTTATAATAATACTCCGTATTATCCTTCTGCTGTTGATTTGCAAAGTTCTCTGACGATTTATAACAGTTCATCGAGTCTCTTTACCTTAGAAGTAATGACTGTCGTCTCTTTCTTAGTTCCTTTTGTTTTAGCTTATATTGTCTATGCGTGGAGAGCTATGGACAAAAAGCCTATTACCGAACAGGAGATGGAAAGTGGGGAACATACCTATTAGAAGTTTGTTGTATTAGAAAAACGGAATCGCCGAAAACCATTTAGTTTTCGGCGATTCCGTTTTTCTAATAACAAGTATTTATCCGATTTTTATACCCGAAAATCCCATGAAAGCCATAGCTAAAAGTCCTGCGACTACTAAAGCGATAGGAATTCCTTGCATGGCTTTAGGAACTTTAGTCATACTCAATTGTTCCCGAATGCCGGCGAATAAAACCATTGCTAATGTAAAGCCGATAGCTGTCGAAATGGCAAATACGACAGATTCCATCAGATTATAATCTTTTTGTATTACCAAAATAGCAACTCCCAGAATAGCACAGTTGGTAGTAATCAAAGGAAGAAAGACTCCTAATGCCTGATAGAGTGGAGGTGATACTTTTTTCAGAATGATTTCTACCATTTGTACCAATGCCGCTATTACTAAAATAAAAATTATGGTTTGCATAAATTGCAGTCCGGCAGCATCCAGCAGATATTTTTGCAACAAGTATGTGACGATTGTTGCAATTGTCATTACAAATGTTACGGCAGCCCCCATTCCGATTGCAGTACTGACCTTTTTAGAAACCCCCAAAAAAGGGCAGATCCCTAAAAATTGAGCCAATACGATATTATTGACGAATATGGCGGTAATGAATATAGATATATAGGTAATCATCTCTTATTTGGTTTTAAGTTTGTTAACAATGAGAATGAGATATCCCAGCACGATGAAAGCTCCCGGAGCAAGAACGAAGACTAAAGCTCCGTATTGTTCGGGGAAGATTGTAACGCTGAATATTTTTCCTGTACCTAAAAACTCCCGTACAGCACCTAAAAGAGTCAGTGCTCCGGTAAATCCCAAACCGATACCTACACCGTCGAGCATCGAATCGAATGCGTTGTGTTTTGCCGCAAAAGATTCGGCGCGACCTAAGACAATACAGTTTACTACAATTAGAGGAATAAACAATCCGAGACTTGCGTATAGTGCCGGTACATAAGCTTTCATGCACATTTCTAAAATAGTAACGAAAGCTGCGATTATCACAATAAATGCCGGAATACGGATTTTATCGGGAATAAAGTTTTTTACTAAAGATATAGCTACGTTCGAACAAATCAGAACAAATGTTGTCGCCAGTCCCATCCCCATGCCGTTTTCTGCAGATGAGGTCGTTCCCAAAGTAGGACACATCCCCAATAATAGGACAAATGTCGGATTCTCTTTAATAACTCCGTTTAGTATGATACTCATTTTATTCATAATATCATCTCCTGTTTATTTGGTATGCGCTTTATATGATGCACCGCTTTGAGCATCGGTACGATTCATATAAGCATTATAAGCTGTTTGTATGGCATCCAGAAATGCTCTTGAACTAATAGTTGCAGCAGTGATGGCATCTACACTTCCGCCATCTTTACTTACTGTCAGACGGTCGGTTGCCGGGTTCTTACCTAAAATATTTTGATTGTTTTTGTCTGTTCGAAACCATTCATCCATTTTAGATCCTAATCCCGGAGTCTCTGCATGTTTCAAAACTCTATAATTACGTATTGAACCGTCTGCATTGAAGCCGACCATAATTTTTATTTCTCCTCCAAAACCCTTTTTCGTGATTGCTTCTACTGCCGCACCGACTTTTTGTCCTCCTTTTTTTGCCGGAAAGACGGTAACTTCCAAACTGTCTGCTCCGATTTTCAGCAAATATTTATCCTCAATCGGTGAATTGTCAAATTCCGGAGCTACCATTTGTATGGCCTCTATTTGTTGTTTTTGTTCTGCTTCGGCAATAGGTTTTTTAGTGATGTTGTACACATATCCCAATGCCGCTCCAATAATCAGAGTGGTGACCGTCAAGACGGTAAGCATATTTAAAAATGTAGATTCTATTTTAGCCATGTTTTACGACCTCCCCGAAACGTTTAGGTTTGACATACATATTAATTAGCGGTGTGAAAGCGTTCATAATCAATATAGCGAACGACATTCCTTCAGGATAGGCAGCCCATTGGCGGATAATGATTGTCAAGAGACCGATGGCAACACCATAAATAATCATTCCTTTGTGAGACATCGGTGATGTAACATAATCGGTAGCCATGAATATCGATCCTAATAACAGCCCTCCGGTAAGAAGTTGGGTCATAGGATCTATGCCTATTAAAAGAGAGAAAATTGCGACGGTTGCCAATATCGACACAGGAATGTGCCATGTAATGATTTTTTTCCATAACATATAGGCAAAACCTAAAAGTAGGGCGATTGCCCCGATTTCACCGAGACTGCCTCCGACATTTCCGAGTAATAAATCTAAAGTCGTGTTTTCTATCGGCATACCTTGTTTTAACATACTAAGAGGTGTCGCACCTGTTGTCGCATCCAGGTAGTGTGTGTTGAATGCCTCCGGTTTGGGCCATGTTGTCATTTGTACGGGAAAAGAAATCAATAGAAATACCCGTCCTACTAATGCCGGATTGAAAATATTGTTTCCCAATCCTCCGAACGACATTTTCCCGATCCCGATAGCGACCAATGCTCCTATGATAATGATCCATACCGGAAGGTTTGAGGGGACATTGAATGCTAATAAGACCCCGGTAAGAATTGCTGATCCGTTAGAAATAGTTACTTTTCCTTTTAAAATGTATTTTTGAATCAGGTATTCAAATAAAACACATGCCAATACCGATGTAACAGTTACGATCAATGCTCCTAACCCGAAAAAATAGAGTGCTACAAGAAATGCCGGGATCAAAGCAATCAGAACGCCGTACATACATCCTTCTACAGAATTTCCGCTATGAATATGCGGTGAAGGTGATATTATAAATTTTTTATCCATAAATTAAAGAATTTCTTTTTGTTATTTTTTGACAACCCGGTTACGGATAATATTTCCGACTTTACTTTTGCCTAAACGAATAAAATCGAGTAAGGGACGGTGTGCCGGACATGTGTAGCTACATGAACCGCATTCGATGCAATCCATGACATGTTCTTTTTCCGATTTTTCCCAATCGGAAAAGTCCGATAATTTCGCTAAAAGATTAGGTTCGAGTCCCATCGGGCATACAGCTACACATTTTGCGCATCGAATACATGGATACATTTCTTTTCTTTCGGCTTCTCGATTTTGAATCAGGAGAATACCGGAACAGCCTTTTGTTGTCGGTATATCTGTCGATACTACCGCTTTCCCCATCATAGGACCTCCGGATACGATTTTTTCGGTATCGTCAGGCAATCCTCCGGCAGCATCGATTAGTTGTCCGATAGGAGTTCCTATTCGTACTAGAAAATTAGACGGAGATTTTAACGATTTCCCTGTTACGGTTACTATACGTTCGAATAGCGGTTTATTCTTTTGTATCGCTTCATATACTGCAAATGCCGTTCCTACGTTTTGTACTACAGCTCCGGTAGAGATAGGCAATCCGCCACTTGGAACTTGACGGCGGATAATGGCATCAATCAGTTGTTTTTCACCTCCTTGCGGGTATCTTACTTTTAGTGGACAAATTGTAATTCCGGAATATGAAGACACCAGACTTTGCATCTTGGATATAGCGTCTTTTTTATTATTTTCTATTCCGATTACCGCATGTTCTACTCCAACCGCTTTTTTCAATATCATGATTCCGACGAGAATCTCTTCGGTTTTTTCCATCATCAATTGATGATCTGAAGTGAGATAAGGTTCGCATTCTACGGCATTTATAATCAGTATCGATGCTTTCATCCCCGGAGGCGGAGACAGTTTTACTTGAGTAGGAAATGTTGCTCCTCCAAGTCCTACGATACCGCAATCACTGATTCGTTGTATTATTTCTTTTTCGCTAAGAGTACACTCTTTTTTCAGAACTTTGCTACGGTCGATACTTTCTTCCCATTCATCACCTTCAACATCAATAAATATTGCCGGGCGTTTGTAACCTGACGTATCGGTAATCTGATCTATTTTTGCTACTGTTCCGGAAACAGAAGAGTGAATATTAGCGGAAACAAAACCTCCGGCTTTTGCCAATAACGTTCCCACTTTTACCGAATCACCTTTGTTTACGACAACTTGATCCGGAGCTCCTATATGTTGTCCTAAAAGAATTACAGCTTGTTTGGGAAGAGCTGCCGTTTGTATGTTTTTTCCGGCAGATAATTTATTTTCCGGTGGATGTATTCCACCTATCCGAAATGATTTTAACATATATAATTATGTTTATAATTGGATTCTGATTTGATAATTCGTAATGGTTATTTTCAGCTTTATGCTTCGGCAGTTACCGTAGTTTCTGCCGGTTTTCGGAGAGGAAAGTTTATTGTATGAATTGCCCCGGTAGGACATACGGCTTCGCATTTACGGCATAAACGGCATTTGTTATCATCTATATATGCGAGATTATTTTCTACAGTAATCGCATCAAACGGACATTCTTTAGCACATTTTCCGCAGCCTATACATGCGGCGGTACAGGCTTTTCGTGCTATACCACCTTTGTCTTTGTTCATGCAACTGACAAATATACGGCGTGATTTAGGCCCTTTTTTCCGCAATTCGATGATCATTTTAGGGCACGCTTTTACACATGCACCGCATCCTGTACATTTTTCTTCATCGATTTCGGGTAGCCCAGTTTCAGGGTTCATATGTATAGCCCCAAAAGCACAGGCTTTTATACAATCTCCGTTTCCCAAGCATCCGAAAGAACATCCGGTGTCGCCTCCATAAAGCGAAGCTTCGATAGCACAACTTTTAGCCCCATCATAAGTATTCGTTTTAACTCTGTTGTTACAAGTGCCGTTACAACGGATTACAGCAACTTTAGGAGTGCTTTCGATTACTTCTTTACCTAAAATTGCAGCAACTTTGGCCATAACGGGAGTACCCCCTACGGGGCATAGAAGTTCGTCCAATGACTCAGCTTTGACGCAAGCATCAGCGAAACCTTTACATCCGGGGTATCCGCATCCTCCGCAGTTAGCTCCCGGAAGCACCTCTTCTACTTGTCCGTTTCGAGGATCTTCGTACACCTTAAATTTTTGTGCGACAAAATACAGGATAACAGCACTTATTGCCCCGATTGCTCCAAGTGAAAAAGTCGCAATTAATACTAAATTCATGTGTTTGTTCTATTTAAAGTTTAAGTCGTTCTGTTTATTCTTTCTCCAATGTGAATATGAAATCTTTTCTTAGTTTGCTTTTACGAAAATATAGAACTGTGTAATAGGGTATTAGAGCTATAATGGATAAAATACCGGATAGCAATTCATTTACAGAAAAAGCGTATGCAATGCAAAGTATGCCGAAAAGACAAAAAAACGGATATATGATTGCCAGTTTTAAAGCCTTTCGGCTCATTGTTTCGTTTCCGACTATAAAAACACGCTCCCCTATTTTTATATTGCATCCCGAACAAACCGTTTCAATAATTTTTTCTTGTTGATCTGCTATCGTACAAGCTGCTTTGACATGACATCCTGAACATGCGGAATGTTGTATGATTTTTACATAAGCAATACCGTTTTCAATTCGTTCTACGATACCTTCGTGTTTTATAGTATTATCCATTTTGCTATCTCGACATTGCAATTATGGGGCAAATATAGGAAATTTTTATTTCTTTGTATCTTATATTCGTACAATAAATGTGTAAAAAATGACGATTTTTATTTGAGAAAATAATTTTAGCTTATATCTATATTATATTAAAAGCCAGTCTGAATTTTTTATCAGGTTATAAAAAAAGAATCCGATTTAAGTTTAAATTTACGGTATTCCATGAAAAAATATTCGTATCTTGCAACGTTTTATTTTAATAAATGATTTATGAAAACATACTTGGTAACGGGAGCAGCCGGGTTTATTGGTGCAAATTTTGTAAAGTACATGCTTAAAAAATATGAAGATATTCATATTGTTATTTTAGATAAGTTGACTTATGCCGGTAATTTAGGGACGATAAAGACCGAATTGAAAGATCCTCGTGTAAAATTTGTAAAAGGAGATATCGGCAATGAAGAATTGGTTTCTTATATTTTTGCGGAAAATGATATCGATTATGTTGTCAATTTTGCTGCCGAGTCTCATGTAGACAGAAGTATTACAAACCCTCAGTTATTTTTACAGACGAATATTTTGGGAACTCAAAATTTGTTGGAATGTGCTAAAAAAGCATGGATGACAGGTAAAGATGCAGATGGTTATCCGACTTATCGCGAAGGTAAAAAATATTTGCAGGTATCTACTGATGAGGTATATGGATCATTAAATAAAGATTTTGTAGATCCTCAGCCTTTGGTTATTAAAGATGAAGCGGTGAAGTCTGTTGTGAAAGGACGTTCGGCAATACATACTTACGGTAAGTATTTTTTTACGGAAGATACACCTTTAGATCCGCGTTCTCCATATTCATCTTCAAAGACAGGTGCCGATTTGATTGTTAGAGCATATCATGAAACATATAAATTTCCTGTAAATATTACTCGTTGTTCGAACAATTACGGTCCGTATCATTTTCCGGAAAAATTGATACCTTTGATTATTAAAAATATTCTTGAAGGTAAAAAGCTGCCGGTATATGGTAAAGGTGAGAATGTTCGCGATTGGTTATATGTCGAAGATCATGCTAAAGCAATTGATATGGTATTGAATTCGGG
>ENA-UEPJ01002842-UEPJ01002842.1-human-gut-metagenome-genome-assembly--contig:-NODE-2842-length-16781-cov-17.949114_pt1 | contig 16781 bp, 17 predicted proteins | sample MGYA00242890_ERZ507896 | MGnify/ENA primary metagenome ERZ507896 (study PRJEB26167, sample SAMN06115508) | human gut metagenome | host: Homo sapiens | place: China:Qinghai | collected 2015-08-20... | reverse complement strand
TGTGTATATCAGCCACGGATTTTGCGAACTACATCAACACCAAGAACAGCATTCAGCCCGGAGCCGTTATCCCAGCGAACTAGCAGATTACCTGCGTCATCGACCCCTCGAACCGTGCCGCGAGTACCTATCGGCGGCGCTTGAAAATCGTCCATTGAAACCAGTTCCACACTGCAGCCGACTGGGTACTCTCGGCGGTACTGTTCGATTGTTTCTTTACTTGGAAATCTCATGGTTTGCACCTCCATTTCTGAAAGCCGATGAGCCCGTAAGGTTTCTCAGAAGAATCTTCCGCTCGGATTTGTACTCCGAACCGATAAACCCCAGCCGCAGGAGAAAGCAGCGGAATGCGTACTTGTCGTTGTCTGTTTCCTTTTCTTTAGCCGTAACCCTCTTTGCATTGGCGGCGAGTTCGCAGATTGCCGAAATGAAGTGCGTGTAAGCCTTAAATTCGTCAGCGCCGCATTCTGCGAACCAGGGGAATTTCACCGCGCTGTCCGTGACCTCAATCGGCAGGCTCTCCACCGCTAAGGCTCTGCGGATAAGTCTGCCTTTTGCTTCGAGCAGCTTGGTAAGGTTATCCACCGCCGTACCCTCAAGCGGAACTTCCACCGTAAGCCCCACAGATTCGCCGTGTTCGGCGCTGTCGGTGTCTGCGGATACTTCCTCGCTTGCCGTTTCCGGCTGCTCTGTGGCACTTGTATCGGCAACCTCGGCGATGAACCCACGCTCTGCAAGGAACTCAAGCAGGTTCTCGATTTCCTCGCTGTCGGCTCTGTCGTCAAATTCAAGGTTGCCCTCGCGGGTCACCGTGAAATAGTCGATTCGGTAAGCGTAGGTCGGGGTTCTCATGTAAACCGCGTCCGCTCCCGTGAACTCGCTGATGGCTTTCACAAGCGGTTTTCTGTCCTGCGTGTTGTAGTAAATTGTCATTGTATGTACCTCCATTTCCTTTCGGTACTACACATTTTACTCGAATAGGGGGATAAGTCAACGGGTTTTAACAGAAAGCCGCACATTCTGCGTAATGCACAATGTACGGCTCAACTATTAGTCTATAATGTAAACTCTGACTTCCACGCCGAGTTTGCGGCAGTTGTCAATGACAAATTTCGTACCTCGTGATTTTCCATCCCAGAACGCAAGCACGATATCCGAATACTCGATTATCGTGATGTTCCATTTCAGCGGAGCGCTCCTGCCGTATTTCGTGTATTCCGGCAGGAACTCCGTCAGCTTGATTCCGTTGCTTTTCGCGTACTCCCTCGCCGAAGTATCGACCCCTTTTGCGCCGCCGGACACAATTTCCGTGGTGTTTTCGGGAAGATATCTGCCTAAATCACTCACGCTCAGCCCTCTTGAACCAATTACAGCTACTTTCATGTTGCCCTCCTTATAAACGCATTATGAACGCACTTTGAACCCACTACATACATTATAGCACATTATGATGTTAAAATAAACACATATCGGATATAAACAGGAGGAGTTTTATGGCTATCAAGAGTTTATCCATCAGAATTGACGATGAAATGCTCGACAAACTGCATTATGTCGCCGATTATGAGGCTCGTTCCGCAAATGGGCAAATCATCGTTCTGATTCGTGAGTGCATAGAAAAGTTTGAAGAAAAGCACGGAAAAATCGTGCTTGGCGATGAGCCGGGTTCAGCTAATTCCGACAAGAACTGACCCATGCAATCCCCGAAAGCACAAAGAAAACACACGGCAAAGCAACTCCGTTTCCCCACAGCTTGTACTCGGAAGAGTCGCTGTGGGGATTTTTCAGCCATGCGCGGATCTGCTTTTCGGACTTCGGCTTGACTGCGCCGCCAACAATTTTGCGATGAGTTTCAAACACATCTTTCCAGAACGTCAATTCTTCATCTGTAGGCTCGTCCGTTCCGAGATCTGCGCACCACCAGTCGGGAAATCCCTGTAAACGTGCGCACTCGGTCGGAGTAAGCCTGCGGACTATGTACTCGGATGAATTCACGGTAGGCGGGTCTTTGTAGTCGCTTGCCACAAGCGTATTTGCAAGGTTTTCCTCGGCTTCGGTGTGGTAGGAATTCTTGCTTGTGCTGTACACAAGAGTTTCAGAACCTCCTCCGTACATTCCACCTGCGGCTCGGAGCGCACCGCATTTATCGTTTTCGCTGTACTTCGTGTAGCTGTTCTGCGAAAATGCTACTGCGTGGCGGTCGGTGGCATTCAACGTGAATGAAACATCCTCATTCACTCCGCTGCCTTGCGGTCCGTTCTTATCGGTTCTGCCTATCATTGAACCCTGGACGGCTACGACTGCCACGCCGCCTTGGTTTGAATCGGGAGAATTACCGCCCGTATCTATCGTCCGTGATGTATCCGTTTCATAGCAGTTATGGCGTGCGTTTTTCGTGCCGTCATATGTGAAACGAACATCAAAACAGCGAGTATCTTCAACCACAAACGGCTGATTGTTGCCGCCCATGCCGTAAGTTGAACTTACAGTCGGAGCGACCTCAAGCGGACCAGTGTACCTTGTGTCCTGCGAATGATTTTCATATACCGCCGAGTCCATAACGCAGGGCGGGTGACCGTGTGTTTCCGCGCGAAGAGTTGCGGTTATATCGTGCGATATTTCTATGGACTGACCGCCCTGGTCGTTCAAGCAGACCGCGCCTGCCGTTCCAGAGCCGCTTTCAGCAGCGGCGGCAGCTCTTTGCCACGCTTTGAAGCCCTCTGCAGAATACCCCGACAAGCCTTCGGACTCAAACAGTATTTTTCCGGCACATTCGCTATCAAAATCTGCGACAAGGAAGATGCGTTTTCTTCTCTGGGGGACTCCCCAGTATTGCGCATCGAGCACTCGCCAGGCGATTGAGAAACCGTCTGCCACGATGTTGCCTGTGGCTGACCATTTCTCATGTCGAGGAACAGAAACGGTTTCGTCCCTGACCCTGCACAGGCTTTCAAGGACGCACCGGAAATCCTCGCCCTTGTTGGAACTGAACGCTCCGGGGACATTTTCCCACACGCAGAACCTTGGATATTTGCCATTGGTAGCGCACCTCATTTCTTTTATAATTCTGACCGCTTCATAGAACAGGCTCGACCGTGAACCGTCAAGACCGCTGCGTTTTCCGGCAATGCTCATGTCCTGGCACGGACTGCCGAACGTGATTATATCCACGGGCGGAAGCTCCGCACCGTTCAGCGCAGATACATCTCCGTCGTGCTTCATCTGCGGCAGCCTTTTCGTTGTTACCCGGACAGCGAACGGCTCGATTTCCGAAGCCCACAGCGGAGTAATTCCAACAAGCATTCCTCCGAGCGGGAAACCGCCGCTACCGTCAAAAAGACTGCCGAGCGTAAGTTCATTCTTCATTGGTGACCTCCAGTTCGGAATAAGCAATCGTCTTTCCGTCACGAACCACAGACACATTCTCCGCAGAACCGACCTGCTCAATATACCTCTTCACGATAACATCGCAGAACTTTTCATCAAGCTCGATGGTGTGACAAACTCGGTTAGTCTGCTCACAGGCGATAAGCGTACTGCCCGAGCCGCCGAACGGGTCTAACACGATACAGTTGCTCATGCTTGAATTCTTTATTGGATACGCAATAAGCGGAATCGGCTTCATTGTCGGGTGGTCGCCGTTCTTCTTCGGCTTGTCGAACTCCCATATTGTCGTCTGCTTGCGGTCGGAGTACCACCGGTGCTTGCCGTTCTTCTTCCAACCGAACAGGCACGGCTCATGCTGCCACTGATACGGGGAACGCCCGAGGACAAGCGATTGCTTCTTCCAGATACAAGTTCCGGAAAGATAAAATCCTGCGTCAGCAAAAGCCTTGCGGAAGTTCAATCCCTCTGTATCTGCGTGGAAAACATAGATGCTTGCGTCATTCGCCATCGCTTTCTCCATGCAGGTGAATGCGTCCAGTAAGAACTGGTAGAACTTCTCGTTCTCAAGATTATCGTTCTCGATGGCATCAGGAATGTCACCGACCATATACCCCCTGATTTTTTCTTCATTCACTTTTACAATTTTCTTTGCCATATCTCAATTACAGGTTAAATTTTACAATCAGTTCGTTTGCCAATTCCTGCAATCCGCTGCCTTTAAGCTGTCCTGCCGGCGGTGGAAGGAGCGAGCAGCGGAAATAGGTACGTGTCCGCGATGAGAGTTCCTTGTCATAGCGACAGAGATCGGGAATCATTGAATCCAGAATTTTCAACCCCTGTTTCTTCATCAGTGCCATATAATTGTCAAGCACTTCGGTATTGCTTCTTTTCTTTACCTTGGTCCAGAACAGGAACACGTCTTTCAAGGGAATGTTCTTCCGGTTTTCCGCACATTTCATAACACTTTTGGCAAAGACAAAACTGCTGTCCATAACGAAATTGTCAGCGGCAATGGGGGTCAATACATAATCCACATTGAAAATGGTCTGCAACACACCGGATATGTCCATAGACCCTGGCAAATCTATGAAAACGATATCAAAATCTGCTTTTGCCGCCAACTCTCCGGCCACCTGGCGTGCATTCTCCGGCTTTGCCTGCCTGATAGGATAAATCCTGCATCCCCTGAGCCTCTGTTCCTCCAGCAACACCATGTACTTCTTGTTTATCTCCACCATCTCCATGTCCCGTTCCCTCAGATTGAACAGGCTACGCTGGGTGGAGTCACAATCAACGATGGCCACATTCTTGCCCATCGAATAATTCAGGAGACTGGCAAGCGTTATCAACATGGTACTTTTGCCGACCCCACCCTTTTGATTGCTGACCGCAACGAATAACGGATTCTTCTTCATAACTGAACTTTTTTAATGGTTTATTATACTATTGTTTTACTTGTCTGTTGTTTGCTTTGTGACATGGTTTGTTAGTGATACGGTTGCTTTGTGCTCACCAACCGGCAAACCGACCAACCGATAGTTCTCTGCCTTAACAAAGCAAGCATCCAATCATTACCCGCCTGTTACAACAAGTGCTTTCGCTAACCGGCAATACAACGGACAGTTACTTGACTATTGGTTTGTTTTACCGTTCACGCTGCAAATAAAATGGTATTTTCCCATACTTCCACCATGTTTCAAGGGAGGTGACGACCTGTGTCACCATATGTCATCATGTTACATATAACTTGCTATTTTACAACAGAATAAACTGCCATAACTTTGCACCGACAACGGAACGGATACGGCTGCGAGGGCTTTCCGAAGCCGAAGAATGAGGCTGAAGGTCAAAACACAATTTGACGAAGGAAAATTCATTACCAAGCGGTAATAGCAAGTTGTGTTTTCGGCAGCCCGAAATATTTCGGGCAACCCAAAACAACTTGCCGCTCGCCTGACGGCTCGGGAGGGATTTCCTCCAAAGTCGGAAATCCATGACGGAAGATCAGAAACTGAAAAAACTCAATGCGTATGGAAGAAAACAAGAACAGAAAAGCAAGAAAAGGTGTAGGGCGGAAATCAAAATCCGACCCTGCCGTGTACCGCTACGGTATCAAATTCAATTCACGGGAGAACGCGCAATTTGAACTCTCATTCCAGAAATCGGGTATGGCTTACCGTGCGAGGTTTATTAAATCGGTACTTCTGAACAAGGAAATCAAGGTGGTCAGAATCGACAAGGCAGCAATGGACTACTACGTCCGTCTTACCAATTTCTACCATCAGTTCCAGGCCGTAGGCAACAACTACAACCAGGCGGTAAAGGCAATCAAGACCAATTTCGGGGAGAAACGGGCATACGCCCTGCTTCGCAATCTGGAAAAGGTGACCATAGATCTGGTGGTGCTGAGCAAGCGGATCATCATGCTAACCCGTGAGTTTGAAGAAACCTACCTTATCAAAAAACAGAGGGAGGAGGAATGACATGGTGGCAAAAATCAACAGGGGCGCGTCGCTCTACGGGGCTGTCATCTACAACCAGCAGAAAGTGAACGAGTCAACGGCACGCATCATTTCGGGAAACCGCATGATTGCCGATGTCACGGGCAATCCGGAACAGGTCATGAGGAACACGCTCTGGGCATTCGAAAATTACCTGCTTGCCAACAGGAACACGGAGAAGCCGGTGCTACACATATCGCTCAATCCTTCGGTGGATGACCGTCTCACCGATTCCCAATTTGCGGATTTGGCAAGGGAGTATATGCAACGCATGGGCTACGGCGACCAGCCTTACATTGTATATATTCACGAGGACATCGGCCGCAGGCATATCCATATCGTTTCCACCTGCGTGAACGAGAAAGGGGAAAAGATTGACGATGCCTACGAATGGAACCGCTCGATGAAGGCCTGTCGGGAACTGGAAAGAAAATTCGGTCTGAAACAGGTGGAGGACAAACGCAGGGAACTGCTGGAACCATATCTGAAGAAAGCGGACTATCAGAATGGCGATGTAAAGCAACAGGTTTCCAACATCCTTAAAAGCGTGTTCTCCACTTACCGTTTCCAGTCATTCGGAGAGTACAGCGCGTTGCTGTCCTGCTTTAACATCGAGGCGAAACAGGTTAGGGGCGAATTTGAAGGGACACCTTACAACGGCATTGTCTATACCATGACAGACAATACAGGCAAACCGGTATGTACGCCCATCAAGTCCTCCCTTATCGGAAAACGCTTCGGTTATGAAGGACTGGAAAAGCGTATTGGTTACAATACCCGTGAATACAAGAACAAAAAACGGCAGCCCAAAATACGGAACGAGATTGCACTCGCCATGCATGGATGCCGTGGCAACCGGGAGGATTTCATCCGCCTCTTGAACGGCCGGGGAATAGACGTGGTGTTCCGGGAGAACGGGGAAGGACGCATTTACGGCGCGACCTTCATCGACCACAGGAACAGGGAGGTCTATAACGGCTCGCGGCTCGGAAAGGAGTTCTCGGCAAATGCCTTTGAGCGCCTCTTTAATAATCCGGGCAATATCCCGAATCTGGATGCGCCCATGCCGGACACCGGTCTGCAAAGCGGATTCTCCTCCGACATGGAAAGTGCCATAGAACAGGCTTTCGGGATCTTCGACTTTGAAGCAAACGGTCCCGACCCGCAGGAAGAGGCTCTTGCACGCAGGCTGTATCACAAGAAGAAAAAGAAACGCCGCTCACGGGGCATCTCCTAAAAACAATATTCATTCACCATTAAAATTATATCGTTATGCAACAGGAAGATGATTTGAGAGGACTGGCAAAGGTCATGGAATTCATGCGTGCCATATCCATCGTGTTTGTTGTCATCCACGTCTATTGGTTCTGTTACCGGGCATTCGTGGATGCGGGTATCAATATCGGAGTGGTCGATAAGATACTACTGAATTTCCAGAGGACGGCGGGGCTTTTCAGCAACCTGCTGGTGACAAAAGTGTTCGCCGTCATATTCCTTGCGCTGTCATGTTTGGGCACGAAGGGCGTGAAAAACCAGAAGATGACCTGGCGGAAAATATATACCGCCTTCCTTTCGGGGCTTGTATTGTTCTTCATGAACTGGTGGATGTTCGACCTGCCGTTCAGTCCGACAGTTGACGCCGCCATTTACACGGTAACGCTGACCGCCGGGTACATCCTTCTTTTGATGTCGGGCGTATGGATAAGCCGTATGCTGAAACACAACCTTATGGAGGACGTGTTCAACACCGCCAACGAGAGTTTCATGCAGGAAACCCGCTTTATGGAAAACGAGTATTCCGTCAACCTGCCGACCAAGTTCGTGTATCAGGGCAAGGAATGGGACGGATGGATCAACGTTGTAAACGTTTTTCGTGCGTCCATCGTGCTTGGAACGCCTGGCAGTGGGAAGTCCTACGCGGTGGTGAACAACTACATCAAACAGATGATTTCCAAGGGATTCGCTTTATATTTGTACGATTACAAATTTGATGACCTCTCGGTCATTGCCTATAACGAACTGCTTAAAAACATTGACAAGTACAGGGTCAGACCGGAATTCTACGTGATAAATTTTGATGACCCGAGACGCAGCCACCGCTGTAATCCCATCAACCCGAAATTCATGGCGGACATATCCGACGCTTACGAATCGGCCTACACCATACTCTTGAATCTGAACAAGACCTGGATTCAGAAACAGGGTGACTTCTTTGTGGAATCTCCGATTATCCTGCTCGCAGCCATTATCTGGTATTTGCGGATTTACAAGGATGGCAAATACTGTACCTTCCCTCACGCAATAGAGTTTCTGAATAAACCGTACGCAGATATATTTACAATCCTGACCTCATACCCGTCCCTCGAAAACTACCTCTCTCCCTTTATGGATGCCTGGCAAGGAGGCGCACAGGACCAGTTACAGGGCCAGATAGCGAGCGCAAAAATCCCGCTTTCAAGGATGATTTCACCGCAGCTATACTGGGTAATGACCGGCGATGATTTTACATTGGACCTGAACAATCCCGAACACCCGAAAATCCTTTGCGTGGGAAATAATCCGGACAGACAGAACATCTATTCGGCGGCATTGGGACTGTACAACAGCCGCATTGTAAAGCTGGTAAACAAGAAAGGGCAACTCAAGAGTTCCATCATCATAGACGAGCTTCCGACCATCTATTTCCGTGGTATCGATAACCTGATAGCCACCGCCCGAAGCAACAAGGTGGCTGTCTGTCTCGGTTTCCAGGACTTCTCCCAGCTGACCCGTGACTACGGTGAAAAAGAGGCGAAAGTGATCCAAAATACAGTCGGGAATATCTTCTCCGGGCAGGTGGTCGGGGAAACGGCCAAAAGCCTTTCGGAACGTTTCGGCAAGATTCTCCAGCAACGGCAGTCCATCTCCATCAACAGGCAGGACACATCCACCTCCATCAACACGCAGCTGGACTCGCTGATACCGGCATCCAAGATAGCCAACCTCTCGCAGGGCACATTCGTGGGCAGTGTGGCGGACAACTTCGGGGAAGAGATAGACCAGAAGATTTTCCATGCCCGTATCATAGTTGACAACGAGAAAGTAGCGGCGGAAACGAAAGCCTACAAGAAGATACCCGTCATCAACGAGTTCAAGGATGCGGACGGCAACGACATCATGCAGCAGCAGATAGAGCGTAACTATTCACGTATCAAGGCGGACGTGCTGCAAATAATTGAAGATGAAATGCAACGCATCAAGACCGATCCTGATTTACAGCACCTGATACCCAAAGAAGACAGCGACAGGAAGGAGGAATAGGATACCGCTGTTTTATTTCAGCCTGCAAAGGTCGCCCCGTGCCTGTCAGGATTGAGCAAGGCCGAGCCCTTACGGGTTTCCGCAAAAATCTTCCGCGCTCCGCTTGCGGTATTTTTCCGGAAAGCCTTGCACAATCCGGCACGGGACAGCGAGGCAGGCAAGAAATAAAATACCGGCTCACGAGCCGTGAAATGTTTAACTCAAAAATAAAAAGGTATGAGCAGAAGTAACTTCACCCCGATGAAAAGGTTCCACGAAATCATTGGACGTTATGGTCTGAGGCTGATGGAAGTCGGGACAAACCATTTGAGAGTATTCTCCGAAGGTCGGAAACTTTTCGACTACTATCCGCTGCGTATGAAACTCTTCGATTACCGGCAGTGGAAACAGCTTACCTATCCCTCGCTGATTGACGGAACGGACAAGTGGGAAACAGAGCTCGACGACATTATCAAAGAGCTTATGGTATCACAGCAATAAACAGCAGGATTATGAATGGCAATAACAGCAAGACGCTCGTTTGGGACAACATTCCCGAATGGGCGATTTTTGCATTGGAGTACGGCACCCGGGAGGAACTGTTCCTGTCTGATGAGGACAAGAAAATGATAACCAAGTTCATCGCCGAAAACTTTCCGAACGGCTACACCATGTCGGTGGATTGGGAGTCATACAAGGAATTTGACACCAATCCCGCTTTCGGGAAAGCATGTAAGACCTACAAGGTCACTTTCATAACGGAATCATAACTAAAAATCAAATGAGTATGGCAGATAACAGAAAACATACAAGAGTAGTGAATATCCGTAAGGAGGCATACGATGTGTATATCGGTCGTGCCGGTAAAGGGCAAGACGGGTATTTCGGTAATCCGTTCAGGCTGAAGCAGGACATGATCCGGGGCGGGACACTGGCCGGATTCCGCGAATATTTTTACAGGAGGCTGGTGAACGATGCGGAATACAGGCGCAGGGTTCATGAGTTGCAGGGAAAGACTCTGGGATGCTTCTGTAAACCGCATCCGTGTCATGGGGATATTATCAAGGAATACCTTGACAGGATGGCCGGGCGTGGCGAAGACATAGAGATCGGTACAATTTTCTACAAAGGCAAGGCATACCCGTCGCGTGAGATTACGACCGGCATGGAAACCTATACGATATCGGTGGAGGAGCTGGGACATGAACTGGAAAATGACATGCGAAACCTTTTGGACGAAGCTGTCGAACAGGACGAGAATATCCGTTACTATTGTACCAACGAAGAATTATGCACGTTTCCCGATAGGGAAATGGATAAGATTATATACGGATAGACAACAGACTGATATGGAAACACCTATTAAGGTAGTGTTCAGACGGTTCAAGGAAGGCGGGGTAATTGCTCTCTTTCCATATATACCGTGGAACGAATCCGAAAATACAATCACATCCTACATGCATGCGGGACAGCATGGCGCAGCCGATTACAAGGGAATCATCTCCGGGACACTGCCCGCGACGGAAAAAGAATACAGGAGCCTGCTGGTAGAACTGAAATCCATCGGATACGGCAATCTGCATGTATTGGAACGGGCTCATGCAAGACAGAAGTTTTTCTTATAATTCTACTAAAGCAGACCGGATGAATCTTTTGCCGTAGTCATGGAACCGTTCCACGGATGGAGCATACATATGTAAAAAAGTAAGACCATAAAAAGCACCATTTTTGTTTATTTGAGTGAGTAAAAATGGTGCTAATATCAACTACTGCTATAATTCACCAAACATTATATCCATATCTCGTTTCAAAACTTTATCTTCAAAATTCGCTAATATTTTATCTTTTACAATAATATGATTGATAAGATGTAACACAGTATCATAAGTGAGAGGGTATGCAAAGCCTTTTTCCATTACTAATTTCAATATTTTGGTTCTATTTGCACGATACAATAATTTTGCAGTTTTATTATTGTTTGACAAATATTTACAAAGTTCTTCTGACAAACCTTTATCAGCAAAACGAACTCTCATCTTATTGCGTAACATACTATTCCAAACTTTATTTTTATACTGGGAATATGAAAGTCTGTCAAATAATGTAAGCATTGACCATTCACTACTTTCCAAGGTAGCATAAATTCCGTTCAGAAGTCTGGATTCCTCTTTAAATTCATTCCACTCTTCTTTGCATTTATAACGTAAATCATGTTCAACTTCGTGCCAACCTTCCGATAAAATAGTTCTGATTTGAACTTCATAAGTGTTATCAATTAAATCTTCATAACCAGTTTCTTTTATTGCCGCTTTCATATCTTGCTGAAGATTATTTGGAACACGCATAATTAAATTTAGTCTTTTGGGACAGAATTTATCAACTTCGGCTTCATCAACAGATTCACTGTCAAAATTGGACTGACTTTTTAGATAGTTGTGAACAAGTTCTACATCATCCGTAAAATACAAAGTAATACGAAGAGCCAATAAATCTTGCATCTTCTTGTTGGCTTTACGATATTCTTCAGATTTTTTCTCAAGTTTATTTTTAATAGACATTTCTGACTTAGTACGATAAAACACATGGTACATTACGCCACATTTGTTCAAGACAGCCTCCAAATCTGTAACTATATCCCTCAAAACTTTATTTCCTGCACTCATACTTGTATGTTCTTATGATAATATGCAATACCTGATTTTGAAATGTGCGAATTATTCCCGTCAATCAGAATCATTCCTTTTTTCTTTAATAATTCAAAAGTTGCAAAAACGACATCCAAATTCTTTTCTCCAAATTCTTTTCTAAGGGTAGAGATATACCTCATTTTGGGAGATTTTCCATCAACTTTAAAATACTTGCTAAGTATTTCAATCTCTAGATCTATATCTTCTTGTTTCTGCAAAACAGAAGATGTCGTAACTTTTACCAAAGAAGATATAAAGCCAGTGTTATAGTCATCGCATCCATAACAATGAATATTGTTAGAACCAGAAGACAAATCACTATTCACATCACAATCAATAAATTTGCATCCTGTAAATGTAACATTATAAAAAGCGTTTACATCAAAAGTGCATCTCTCAAAAACAGAATCGACAAACGAAGTTTCTACAAACTTACATTCTTCACTAAGGATATTAATATCTTCAAAATGGAAAGAATTCAATCCTGCACATTTATAATTACCTGTTACTTTCTTTAAAAGAATGCAATCTGTGGTAACAGCCAAATACAAAGACATTTTATCTTTTATAACAGAAAACTTATCCCATAATTTTAATTTATCATCATTGGAAGAATATTTGTATGCGTAAATTGCCAGTTCGATTAGATGCTCAGGTATAGGGTTAAGTTTTTGCAAAAATGTGACAGGTTCTTTCTGAATTGATTTTCCGAGCAAATACCCAAAAATAAATTCATTGATAAAAGTTATAAAATCTTTATTCCCTGTTCTATCTAATAGGGCATGATTTGTAAGTGTGTCAGCAAGTTCATCCAAAGTTTGTTTTGTCGGTGTCAACTCTTTATAATACAAAAGACGTGACTTGTTATATTCTATAATCAGTTCTTTGACGAAACTTCTATTTTCACCAGTTATATCAAAATCAACAAAAGATTTGGCTAAATTTTCAAATATCTGCATTTGGTCTTCCCAACGAATAATAAGATTTTGCCTTTCTTTTTCCCGATTCAGTAGATATTCAAAATACTTATCCGTAATCGTTTCTGGATAAACCAATAAATCACTAAAATCCTCCTTGCTTATATTTCGTAAATAAGTTAGTAGAACAGGATTTGAAATATTATCCAAAGGAACATTCTTTCCAATGATTTCCTCATAACGTTCTGTTGAAAGCCATTGCTTAATATTGGGTTTCTCTAATTGAAATCTGATAACATCAAAGTTTCCATTGTAAGAATCAACCCAATCTCCAAATTCAGCGCCTGCAAATATTGCAGTTTTTCTAGAGGTAAGAATAATCTTAGCTTCATCTGTCAACAAATCTCCTATGGTAGAAAGCATTGTTTCAACTTGCTCAAATTCATTCAATTGTCCAGCCTTTCCATTGTCTATGTTTTTGGACAGTAATTCGTCAAACCCATCAATAATAAGAGGGATTTTCCCTTTTTTTATATTGTAAACAACTAATTCCTGTTTAGCAGTCGTATCCTTCTCTTTGTCAATTTCAGACCAAAGAATATATTTAAACTGCTTTGCATCCCTATTTCTTGACAATTCTGTAAAAATGGGCTTTTGATATTCACTATTATCTAAAAATGATTTATATACTTCGTATGCTGTACAGGTCTTACCAAATCCAGCAGCTGCTTCTACCACTACAAGATGTGCCCCCTTTCTATTGATTGCTTCTTTAATTGCAGAAATGATATCTGAAGTTCCACTAACAGTATCTTCCGCACCTTCACTATATATAGAATATGGCATACTGATATACTGGTACTTAATACCACAATTACAATAATGTTTTACTTGATTAGCAGCAAATTCTGTATATCTTCTATTTATATCATTTGCAGTAGTTTGTGTATTAAAGAACCCCTTAAATAAATAACTTTCTGCTTGTTCAATCGATTTGAACCTTTGTTGTTTTGCATGATATCCCAATTTGGAGTAACGATCAAGTATCGGAGTAGCATCAATATCATCGTCCATTATTTGGATTTCTGCTCCATGGTACATACCTTGATTCAGCAAATACACCCTATATGATGCGGTTCTTTCTTTTACATCATATCCGTACTCTTGGAAAAGGCAATCTAAATGATCCACGTTCATATAACCTATTATTTTGTCCTATCTGATAATATTATATTTATTTCCGCATTCGTTCTATCAATTTTTCCAAAACAAGTTCATAACCCAATCGTGGATTAAATTCTCTATCCGGACGGATAAGATTCTGAGTGTCACCTAAAAAATCAGGATCTAACATTTTTTCTTCCATATTGTTAATGAACTGTTTGTAAGTAGGTGGTTGTTGCACAACAAACGACATATAACGGTTGTAGCAACGTAAAATTTCATTAATATCCACAACCGCTTCCGACAGTGCAACATACAAATCAAAAAGGTCGCGGCCTTTTTTTCTTTGATACAATGCTCTTAATTTTGTTCCCAGCAATTCGTTCAAACGATATGTGGTTATCTCACATTTTCCTGAGAACCAGCTATTCTCCACCTCAAATGGAACTTTAACCAATCCCAATTCGTTGAAATGTTCAAAACAATTTATCTCTATTTTCAAACGTAAGGGGATTGTCGGGGGGATTTCCGACTCCATACGAAATAACATCGTGTTGTTATATCGCTTTTGTTTTGTAACCCTATCAGGCAAAAAACTTAAGACTTCACCTAGCTTGAACATGATTGGTTTTATCGGTCCCGGTGTGATTTGTACTAAATCAATATCTTCACTATATCTAGGCTGTGGCGACAGATATAATTTATGAAGTGCGGTTCCTCCTCTGAACGCAAGCTGTGAAGCAAGGAATTTATCACTGAAAATAGCGACTAATGCACGAGAGATAATAAGGTCTTGTTCTACTTGTGCATTATCATTCCAAGGAACAATCTTATTCCATTGGGTAATGGCTGTTCTGTTTATCATATTTCGTCTGTTTCTATTATCGAATTTATATAAACTTTCCAACGAGTATTCTTTTCTGCATTCTCATCAGTTTTGTGTGTACTAAGGGGAATATATCTAAAACGCTTGACATATGTCAATAATTCAGAATGTAACACTTCTGCAATCTCTTTCTGTTCTAAAATATCATCCAATATATATCCCAATCGTTGGATAGTAGCGATTGATGTATAGTTAAATAAGTTATCGGAAGCTTTACGAAAATCAAGTTTTTCTGCTAATTCATCCAAAATGGTCGCTGCCCTTGAGAGGCCACCGATATATTGTTCATAGTGTACAATATCAATGGCTGTCAATTCAGCATTTGAATAGTATATCACTCCTGTCTCAGAATTCTTGAACAATAAAAAATCAGATGGAATCTCCTTGCGATATCCCCAAACAAGCGAATTATTCTTTGATGAAGAGACGGAAGACTTTGGGAATACCGTCATTACAGAAAACTTCTGTGGCCGTTGATGAGCTGCACCCAAAATTTCTGCGGCATTCAATAAACAGATATAATATGGTTTATTCAGATACGACATCAATTGATCAATGTAATATATTGGAGGAACCATCCTTTTTGCTGCATACTGAGGAGGAATTATGACATAAAAGCCTTTATACACAGGACATAAGATGCCTTGTTTTGATAATCGGAATAATTCATTCTTGATGACTTGCTCCGAATAATCAGGAAATGTTTGCCTTACATCATCAACCGAAAAAGTTGGAAAGCCACCAATTTCCCTATCTCTAATCCATTCTCTTATTGTCATAGCGAGCGTTTTTAGTGCAAAGGTAATCAAAATCTGATTACTTCTGCACTTTTTTAGCGCACTTTTATCATCAAGGTGTCTTATTCCATATTCCTCTATAAAAATCCATCATAAGCACGCTTCGCTTGACAAGTCCCTTCAAGAAGATAACCCGGAGGACGATACCTTCCACGTTCGGGCCTCCGGTTTTCGGGCAAAAAATTCCCTGCGGTAATTTTTCACCCGAAAAAACGTTCCGGTATCGCCGTCCGAGTTGTGGAGACGGTCGGGACTTAGCAAGCGAAGCGACCTACGACGCATAGGACAAGATAAAAAACAATCTGACGGCGGTATTTTGCCGTGCTTGATGTCCCAATGGATTACGCCGTCAACACATCTCCCATACAAAATCTTCTTCCTGTCTTATAGAGCGGCACAAGGAAGCGGGGACTAAAGACAGCTCGCTCGCAACTCTGCATAATACGGTTTTCTCCTTGTCGGTTTCGTGGCGTTCCTGCCGTTTTTTCTTGTCCTGGGGCTTACCATTCGTGTGTGCCCGCCCTTTTCCGCCTTTTTAATCCGGTGCTTTTCCTTGCTTTTTCCTCTGACTTTCCCGTTTTTCCGCCTCCCGCTTTTCCTCCCGCAGTGAAACAGGATGACAAACGGTGAAACATATAGCACAACGTATTGTAAATCAATTATATATCAGAAATCATCCTATATATTTGCACTGACAATCATAGTTATCAACCCTAAAAAAACAAAGTTATGGCAAAGAAAAATGGAAGGGACGATCCCCCTAAACCGCAAGTCGCCGAGAACGAACAGATGAGCGACATCATCCTTATCCTCGACAAGATGGAACTGATTTTACAGGCAGTGTCCCAAATTGACAAGGACGGCAGGTACAAGACGGTTCCGGCAGACAAGGAGCATACAAACTCCTTTCTGAAAATCGACCGCTATGCCAGCATGTTCGAGAATTTCCTGAAGAATTTCTGGAGCCAGCTCAAGGACCCGACACGCTTCGGCATCCTCTCCGTCAAGGAGAAAGCACTGGACGACCCGAAAGTGAGGCAGGCCATCGAAGACCTCGCCGCCGGAAAAAAGACAGACGCGGTGGAAGAATTCCTCAAACAGTACGAGATTGTCCCCCGCGACAAGGAAAACCAAAGTATCAACCATCAAAATCAAGAAGAAAT
>ENA-UEPJ01002841-UEPJ01002841.1-human-gut-metagenome-genome-assembly--contig:-NODE-2841-length-16784-cov-6.102053_pt1 | contig 16784 bp, 13 predicted proteins | sample MGYA00242890_ERZ507896 | MGnify/ENA primary metagenome ERZ507896 (study PRJEB26167, sample SAMN06115508) | human gut metagenome | host: Homo sapiens | place: China:Qinghai | collected 2015-08-20... | reverse complement strand
CCCCCTTGATTGGAATTATACGCATCCCATTGTATGCGCTGTTACTAAGCATCCACTTTTACACAGATAATTATACTTACATTTCAGGCACTTGTCCCCCATTGAAAACGATTGTAATTTTTGTTTATCCACAAGTGCTTTTTCATACCTATTATGACGATCAGCTGATGGAATACTCCGTGTTATCTTTTCTCTTTCTTCATCTGCTGCAACCATTAAGCAACTCACAGGCTGTCCGTAATGATTAACGCTCAAAATATCCATACACGCACCATCGCAGGGAAAGGAATGAGTAAAGCATTCTTCAATAGCTATTGGGCAATCTTGCTTTTTAGCGAGAATCATAGTCTTTACCCAATTAAAATCATCATTATCAAGTAGCATACTCTTATCTGCATGACCAGCCAACTGAGTTGCACCGAACGAGATGTTGGTAGTTGTGCGTATTGCATAATCGATGATAGCGGGGACTTCCTTGAAATTCATTTTGTTTAGCGAAAATCTAAGAGTATATACTATGCCGCGTTTCTTTAGTGTAGAGAATGTGTTCTGTAAAGCTGTATATACACCCTCACCCCGAATTCTACTCAAAACTTCTTCTGATGTAGCGTCAAGGCTGATATGACACTCTATTTTGGTTTCAGCAAGGAGGCTTAATAATTCATCATCATTCAAATTCAATCCATTTGTACTAAGATTGATTCTAAAGCCTAAATCATAAGCGTACATCACAATTTTCTTGAAATGAGGATGCATTGTTGGCTCTCCGCCCGTTAAGTCAATAACTTCAACACCTACAGTTTTAGCATCATCAAGTAAATTTTTTATCGAATCAAAATCAAGAAACGTATAATCGTCATCACTCAAGTAGCAATGTGCACACCCTAAGTTACAGGCATTTGTAATACTAATCTTAATTCTTTTAAGCATCAAATCATACACACACAACACCTCACATTATTAACCACATTTAGAAAAATGGTGTAGAGTATACATAGCATAACTCTACACCATATCTACCTTTTCAAATTAGTAGAAAATAGATGATAGATTTACAATATAAGTGCAACACAAAAAAAGAATGACACATAAAGCCACTCGTGTTATAATATGGGAGTCACCACACAACCATAAAACAGGAGGAAGCAATATGTGTCATTACACCCATTTTACCACAGAAGAGAGAGAAAAGTCAAGAGTTTGGAAAGCTCAGGGACTGAGCATTCGTGCAATTGCCAGAGAACTTGGAAGATCACCCTCTTCTGTAAGCCGTGAATTCCGAAGAAACTGCTATGCCAACGGTAACTACGCAGCACATCATGCAGATAAATTGTACCGGAAACGGCGGAAAAACTGCGGCAGAAAGGCAAAACTGCTGGATGATACAATACGTGATTATGTCATGGAAAAGATGAATCTACGCTGGTCTCCAGAGCAGATCGCAGGACGTGCCAAACGTGACAAAGAACCGTTCAGTATTTCATTTCCGACAATTTATCGTGCGATCGATTCCGGCATTTTACCGCCACAGCTGAAGAAGATCATGCGTTTCAAATGGAAGCATAAAAAATGCAAAGGAACAGATCGTCGTGGAAAAATTCCTAATACCACGCCCATTAGCGAGCGTTCTGCCGGTGCTGAGAATCGTTCAAGATATGGTCACTGGGAAAGCGATACTGTTCTTGGTATGCGGAAAACAGGCTGTTTTAGCACATATGTAGAACGCAAATCGGGATATCTTGTTGCATTCCGAATAGATGACAGACAGGACAATGCTTTCAATCACGCTACGATCAAAGCTTTTTCTTCCATTCCGGAGAAGCTGAAAAAGAGTTTTACTGTCGATAACGGGAAAGAATTTGCAGCACATAAAGCTTTGGCTCAGGCTACAGGCATGAAAGTGTTTTTCTGCGATCCTTATTCTCCATGGCAGCATGGCACAAACGAAAATACCAATGGCTTGCTTCGTCAGTTCTTTCCGAAAGGTACTTCATTTGCTGATGTTTCTGATGATAATTTACAGCGTTTTGTTAATCTCATCAACAATCGCCCCCGCAAACGTCTCAATTTCCTGACTCCCTTCGAGGTGCTTCAAAAATTTTTTCTCTGATTGTGTTGCACTTGACTTGACAATCTATCATTAAAAAATCCCAAAAGGAAATGAGCGAGATGTCAGAAGAACAAAAAAGTTTTTTAATTTCCATTGGAATAGACCCAAATGATGACCTTGACAAAATAGATGATCTTGTTGCCGACTATCTGATGATGCATTGCCTTGATGAGAAGTATAATCCAAATGAGGCAGGTTTGATGTGCGAAAGCATTTTGGACTATATCGGTGAAAATTAGAGCGGTATGCTATGGCGAAAAATGACATGAAATTATTTTATCTATAAAAAACAAAACCACGCAGCCTCAGGAATTCTCCCAAAACTGCGTGGTTTTTCCTTGGTCTGAGTGACCCGACTTGAACGGGCGGCCTCTACCACCCCAAGGTAGCACGCTACCAACTGCGCCACACCCAGACCTCTTGACAGCACCGTAAAACGGCTTTTGTCAACTTCTTTAGTATAGCATGTTTTCCCGGATTCGTCAAGTGGTAAAATGAAAAAATAATATGTATTTGTTCCACAACTGCTGCAAATATTGCGACGGCTACAGCATCTCGTGTGCTGTTTGTTGTATCCGTATAAAAACAGGGGAAATCATGTGGAAAAACTGTTGACTTTTTCGAGGAGATGCTTTATAATAGAACTGGTTGTATGTATCGAATTGCCGGAAAATCGACCACCGGCGTGATTTTTAGAAGGGAAGGTTATCTATGAAAAAAATTGGAAAGAAGGGCAGCATGCGCTTTGCGGCAGCTGCGGTCGGCGGCGTGATGCTCGCCGGAATGCTGGGCGGATTTGCGCCGGAGTCGGCTTCGGCAGAAGCAACAGACGTGGATTTTGCCCGTGCGCTACAATACTCGATCTATTTCTACGATGCCAACATGTGCGGTACAGATGTGTTGGAAAACAACCGCTATGACTGGCGTGGCAACTGCCATACCTACGATGCAGAAGTGCCGCTGGACAGCACCCATACCAATTTGTCGGAGAGTTTTATCACCCAGTACAAGGCGATTCTCGATCCTGACGGAGACGGCTGCGTCAACGTGGAGGGCGGTTTTCACGATGCCGGCGACCACGTAAAGTTTGGCATGCCGGAGAATTACGCTGCCTCGACACTGGGATGGGGCTACTATGAGTTTCGGGATTCCTATGTGAAACTGGGACAGGATTCCCACATCGAAACCATTCTCCGCTATTTCAACGACTACCTCATGCGCTGCACATTCCGGGATGAGAAAGGTGAGGTCATCGCACACTGCTATCAGGTGGGGGATGGCGATATCGACCACGCCTACTGGAATTCGCCGGAGATCGACGACATGGATCGCCCGGCATTCTTTCTCACTGGCGACAAGCCCCAGACCGACTATGTGGTATCAGCAGCAGCTTCTCTGGCGGTGAACTATCTGAACTTCAAGGACACCGATCCGGACTATGCAGCAAAATCGCTGGATTATGCGAAAGCGCTCTTCTCCTTTGCACAGAACCATGAAAAGCAGCTGAGTGACAACGCCGACGGTCCCAAGGGCTATTATCGTTCGGAGAAGTGGCAGGATGACTATGTCTGGGCAGCAGCATGGCTGTACATCGCAACGGAAGACAAAAGCTACCTCACTGATGCCATGCCCTACGTGGATTACTACGCTCCCAGCGGCTGGGCATACTGCTGGAACGATGTGTGGAGCGGTGCGCTGACGCTGTTGGGCGAGATCGATTTGGCACATCCGGAACTGGATCTCCAGAACATGTACCGTACCGTGCAGGGAAAGACGCAGTACGAGGATGCGGACTTTTGGCTACAGATTGAAAAGGCAATTGACAAGTGGATGACTGCCTATACCACTCCCGGCGGTTATGCATTCCTGAACCAGTGGGGTTCTGCACGGTATAATACGGCGATGCAGTATGTCACACTGGTATATGATAAGTATAAGAACAATAACAAGCCTTCCGCTTACAGCGACTGGGCAAAGGGACAGATGGAGTACCTCATGGGTGACAATCCCATGGATCGCTGCTATATCGTGGGCTATAACGAAAAATCTGCACAGTATCCCCACCACCGTGCCGCCTCTGGTCTGACCAAGTGCGAGGATACCGGAAAGCATCGGTATGTGCTCTATGGCGCACTGGTCGGCGGACCGGACGGACAGGATAAGCACGTGGACACCACTGCCGATTATATTTATAATGAAGTTACCATCGACTATAACGCAGCTTTTGTGGGCGCATGCGCCGGACTGTACGCATATTACGGCACCGATGACATGCATGTAACGCCGGATTTCCCGCCGAAAACCGGTGGTGCCGATCAGGGCGGCAATGACTTCTGGGTGGATGCCTATGCGGTAGACGACCTGAGAAAAACCGGCGAGGGCGTGACCAAGATCACTGCGCTCATGCGCACCGATTCCGTCAAGCCGAAGACTGACCTGTCTATGCGCTACTTCTTTAGCATTGCCGAGATGGAAAACAAGTCCAACCTCAGCACCCTTAACATCAGCGAACTGTACGATCAGGCGAGCACGGAGGCAGCGCCGGCAGACGGTGTGCTCTCTGGCCCGTATCAGTATGATGCTTCCTATGATCCGGATATCTATTATGTAGAAGTCAAGTGGGATGGCTATAAAATTGCCAACTCCAACAAGAAATATCAGTTCGCCATCGGACTGTACTACGGCGACAACTGGGATCCCTCCAACGACTGGAGCTATGAGGGCATCGCCAAGGCAACAGATACCTATCAGGACGGCTCGGAGAAGCGAAATGACCACATCTGCGTTTACTCGGACGGCGTGCTGGTAGGTGGTGTTGAACCGAACGGAAAGAAGCCGGAGCAGACAGAAGAAACCACAACTACCACAACGCCGACCACTACAACAGCACAGATGACAACCACCACAACAACCTCCGCTTCAACTGTATCCACGGAGGAGACCACAGATTCCAGTGCGGAGACCACACAGACAACTGCTACGACGACAACTGCAACTACGACCGCAACTTCCGGCAATGGGAAAACCACAGAAACACCGGCGGATGTGCTTTATGGCGATGTGAATCTGGATGGCGATGTGGACTTGGCAGATGCCGTGCTGCTGAATAAGGCGGTGGCAGGTGCGGTAGAACTTTCGGATCTCCAGAAGTTCTGTGCCGACTGCAAGTACGATCAGGTCACCGATGCCAATGACAGCATGGAGCTGCTGCGGTTCCTGGTACATCTGACCAACCGGTTGGGTCCCAGTGCGTAACCCCAATCAAAAACCTGACATGGCGGGAAATGCTATTCCAAAGAACGGCTGTTCCGCATACTCCAAGATAAGAAGAGCACTGCCGAACCGGCAGACTCTAAGGAAGGAAACAAAGACCTATGAAGAAACATGACGGCGCTATTGCAGAAGAAACATCCACCAAGAACGGCGGAAATTTTCAGGAAATCGTGGAAATTTTCCGGAAGGGACAGCTGGGACGGCTGTTCGCCGGCGCAACGGAGAACACCTTGATCCAGTTCTTCCGCTACTGCTTTGTGGGCGGTGCGGCAACAATTGTGGACTGGGGGCTCTCCTCGCTGCTGTTCTACTTCGCATTTCACCAGAGCCACGCCGTAATCGCCAACGGACTGTCCTTTGTGGCAGGTCTGCTCGCCAACTATTTTCTCAGCACGTTCTGGGTATTCCGCAGCTCGAAGATCAAATCCCGTCTGGCGGAGTTCCTGGCATTCGCTGCCATTGGCGTGGTAGGACTGCTGCTGACCATCGGCATTACCAAGCTGTTTGAGATCACCATGGCAGATGTGACCAGTGCGTACCAGATCATCAGTAAGGTAGTATCCACAGCCGTGGCGTTTCTGTGGAACTTCTTCGCACGGAAGTATCTGATCTATAGCAAGAAAGACGAGGCTTGACCACGGCAGAAACGGGAGTTGGGGAACGTCGTTTCTGGAGATCGGGATGGCTCTGGCGGGGGATTGTCTGCTGCTGTGTGCTGTGCGTCTGCCTGACGCCTATAACCTTTGGAGACGGCACACAGACATCGCCTTGGGCGGTGGGACTGCTGCTTGCCCTGATGTATGCCGGGCTTGCAGCGCTGATTGCCGGATGGCGTGGGCGTTCCGTGAGAGCGAATTTGCTGGGGTATGGCATGGCGCTTCCGGTGGGAATTGCCGGACTGCTGCTGACACTGCGTTTTTCTGCCACAACAGTGCTGACGCTGGGCGGTTTGGGACTGCTGGGCGCCGGCGGTCTGGTGCTGCTGGCGGGAAAGCGTTTCTCCGCCGGCAATGGGGGAACGATATGGCTCTTGCTGCTGGGGGGCTGGATGCGGTTTTGCTATGTGCTCTGCACCAGCGTTACTCAGCGGCAGCATGATGTGGGCGACTTTGTGGGAAACAAAGGACACGCCGGTTACATTCTCTATCTCTATCAGCACGGACACCTGCCGGATTTCGATGTGCGGGAGGTGTGGCAGTACTACCACCCGCCTCTGCACCACATTCGCTGTGCGATTTGGCTGCATGTGTGGGAATTTCTCGGTGTGGCGCATGATGCCGCCTGCGAGAGTCTGCAAATGCTGACGCTCTGCGACAGCTGGATTGCGCTGCTGCTCATGGCATGGCTCTTCCGCTATTTTCACCTGCATGGTAGGGCGTTCCTGACTGCCCTTGCCCTTGTGGCACTGCATCCCACGTTCTTTTTGCTGGCGGGAAGTGTCAACAATGATATGCTCTCTATCCTGTTCTTTTTGGGAACTCTGGTAGCAGGGCTGAGCTGGTACCGGAAGCCGTGCCTGTGGCGAATGGTTGCCGCAGCGCTGTGTATGGGGCTGGGGATGATGACGAAGCTTTCCGTCTGGATGGCGGCTGTTCCGCTGGCAGTGCTGTTTCTGGCACGCTTCTGTCAGATGCAAAAGGGCGAACATCGCCGGCTTGTGGGGCAGGCAGCATTGTTTCTGGTGCTCTGTGCGCCCCTTGCGCTCTGGTGGGAGGCGCGTAACGCCGTAAAATTCGGCGTGCCCATCGCCTATGTGCCGGAGCTTTCACTGGATTCGGAGCAGTACGTGGGGAATATCGCCCCGTGGAAGCGGCTGCTGGATTTCTCTTGGAAACAGTTTTGCCACGTGGGTATGCAGTTTGTGTGGTACGGTGGAGACTATTTTGAGTGGAATCCCACAATAGGACTGTGGAAAACGGCAGTCTTTGACGAATTGGTCACGGATGTCTTTTATCCGCAGATTCATATTCCGGCAATCGTGTTGTTCTGGTCGTCGGTGCTTCTCTCTCTGGCTGGAACTGCGGCGGTGCTGCGGTTTCTGGGAACGCCGGCCAAAGCACAGCGCTGGCAGCGTCTGGCACTTCTGCTGCTGGGTATGGGGCTGTTTTTGAACTATCTTATTTTCTGTCTGGTGTATCCGCACACCTGCACGCAGAATATCCGCTATGTCGTACCGCTGATTCCCATTGGTGCTCTTGCACTGGGAATGCTCTGCCGGAACTGGGCGAAGTGTGCCGGACGATTGCGCCGAATTTGTGTGCTGGGCGTGCAGGGGTTGACGTTCTTGTTTTGTCTGCATGCGGTGTTGGTATACGCCATCGTTGCTTGTGTTGGAGAATCCTGAAAGGAGTGAAGTACAATGAAAATGACGTTTATTGGTGCAACCCACGAGGTCACCGGAAGCTGTACCTATCTGGAGGTTGCCGGAAAGCGGATTCTGGTGGATTTTGGCATGGAGCAGGGACGGGACACCTATGAGAACATCCGTATTCCCTGCGCGCCGGCACAAATCGACTACGTGCTGCTGACTCATGCCCACATCGACCATTCCGGGTTGCTGCCGCTTCTGTATGCCGGCGGATTTACCGGCGAGATTCACGCCACTTCGGCGACCTGTTCTCTCTGCGAAATCATGCTGCGGGACAGCGCCCACATTCAGGAATTCGAGGCGGAGTGGCGCAATCGAAAAGCAATGCGAAAGGGCGGTGATCCTTATGTGCCGCTGTATACAACAGAAGAGGCACTGGAAACGCTGAAGCTGTTTGTCCCGCACCCTTATGACCAGCGATTTTCGCTCTGCGATGGGGTGGAAGTGCGCTTTCGGGATGCCGGACACCTGTTGGGATCGTCCAGCATCGAACTGTGGCTGACCGAGGGCGAAACTACGAAAAAGCTGGTTTTTTCCGGCGACATCGGCAACTACAACCAGCCGTTGATCCGTGATCCGCAGGTGCCGGAGGAGGCGGACTATGTGATCATGGAATCCACCTACGGCAACCGCCTGCACGAAAAGCCAAAGGGCTATTTGCCGGCACTGGTGCAGATATTGCGGGATACATTCTCCCGCAAGGGCAGCGTTATTATTCCGTCCTTTGCAGTGGGCAGAACGCAGGAGATGCTGTACTACTTTAAGAAAATCAAAGACCAGAACCTTCTGCCGGAATTCGGCGATTTTCCAATCTATATGGACAGTCCTCTCGCCATTGAGGCAACAGATGTCTTTCTGCGCAACCAGAACAGCTGCTTCGATGAAGAGGCGCTCTCCTATGTTCGCCGTGGAGAAAATCCCATCGGGGTTTCCGGACTGATTCCGGCGGTGACCAGCGATGCTTCCAAGGCGATCAACGCTGACAAACGTCCCAAGGTGATCCTCTCCGCCAGCGGTATGTGTGAGGCTGGCCGAATCAAGCACCACCTGAAACACAACCTCTGGAAGCCGGAGAATACCATTCTGTTTGTGGGATATCAGGCGGAGGGCTCTCTGGGCAGAAAAATCGTGGAGGGCGCAAAGCTGGTGACGCTCTTCGGCGAGAGTGTTCAGGTCAAGGCGCAGATCGTCCAGCTGGAGGGTATGAGCGGTCACGCAGATCAGCGGGGCCTGCTGGATTGGATTCGTGCCATTCACGGTGTGCAGAAGGTGTTCGTCATCCACGGCGCATCGGATTCGGCAGATGCCTTTCGGGATAAGCTGTGGTACGGCGAAGGGCTGGATGCCTATGCCCCCTATAGCGGTGCGGAATTTGACATTGCTGCCGGAAAGATCACATACGATGCACCGCCGGTGCCCATTGCGCAGAAGCCGAAGCGGAACGAATCTACCTATGAGCGCTTGAATCAGACGCTGGAACGTCTGACGGCACTGGTACAGAGCAGCCGTGGTATGTCCAACAAGGAGCTGGCAAAAATGGCGGATCAGCTGGGAGAACTTTGCGCCAAATGGAATCGGAGGTAAGGAATATGTACGAAGAAAACGAAGTCCTGCATGCCCTCTGCACTCGCAGAAGTGTGCGGAAATATGATACCGCACGGCAGGTAGAGCCGGAAAAGATTCAGGCAGTTCTGACTGCAGGGCAATATGCGCCCACCGGACGGAACCGGATGTCCACGAAGTTTGTGGTCATTCAGAATCCCGACCTGCTGCACCGTCTTTCCAAACAGAATGCGGAGATCATGGGTGCGCCGGAGGCAGACCCGTTCTATGGCGCACCGGTGGCAATTCTGGTGCTGGCAGACTCTACTGTGCACACATGGGTGGAGGACGGCAGTCTTGCCATGGGTGCAATGCTGAATGCCGCCTATGCGGTGGGACTCGGCAGCTGCTGGATTCATCGGGCACGGGAGACATTTGACAGCGAATCCGGCAAGGCACTGTTGGAGGAATGGAACATTCCGGCGCAGTACCGTGGCATCGGCTTCTGCATTCTGGGTTATGCAGACGGCGCACTGCCGCAGCCGATTCCGCGGAAAGACGATCAGATTTTTTGGAAATAGGACAATACCATAGAAAAAGACATTTTTTCTGCTGCGCTGTGAAAATCGGCGCAGCAGTTTTTTTGCCGAAATTCTGTGCTTTCTTTTGTCCCTTTTGCCGGAAAAAGGTATAAAAAACCTTGACATGATTCATGGAATATGGTAAAATAAAAACAGTCATAATCCGTAGAAAAATCGATTATTTTGGAACAGCTTTGCAGCAGGTGACGTGCAATGCTGTCTAAGAAGCCTGCACCAGATAGAAATGCAGGCATTTGGCGGAAAAAGGGGGCTTTTCGGGGTGGAGTTTTTCGGCATCATTGTGCTCTTTCTGGTAATGCTGGTCGTACCGTCTGAACTGATACAATGGGGCGCAGGCAGCGGTCATCCCATTGCAATTGTGATCGGGGCGGTGCTGTATGTAGCATATCTGGCGTTCATTCTCTATCGTATCGACTCTAACTTGCGAAAGCCGGCGCTCTCTATTTTTCTGATGACACTGCTGCGGGGACTGGCAGTTTGCAGCATTGTCTTGATGGTGGGAATTGCTGCGGTTTGGAGCATCTGGATGCGCCGGCCGTTTCTGGAACTTTTCCTCCGTCCGGAGGGCTTTTGGAATGGTGCGCAGCAGGTGCTACAGTTTTTGTCAAAAGCAATGCAGCGGAGCAGGGGGTAACGCATGATTGGAAAAATTCTTTTGCTTTTGATGCTGGCAGATGTTCTGATTTGCATCTTCAGCTTTTTGGATGCGATTCCCCTTGGAAAATCGTGGATGGTTCCACGAGTGCCGGTACTGGTGGCATTGGTGCTGATGCTGATTCAGATTCCGCAGCGCCGCAGGACGTTTTACTGTGAAACATGCGGCAGATATATCCGACCGCAGGAACTGCTGGCAAAATGTAACAGCTGTAACGGGAAACGCCGCCCCAGATTTCTGACACCATTGGGAACTTTGGCGTGTAAGTGCCCCAGTCATACCTGTTTGGAGCGAAAGACCATCAGCTATGGCGGTAACGCCAGAACCCGCTTTTCCCGTTTGTTTCCCTATGGCGCAGGGAATCGCAGCCGGCAGAGTTTTCTCTGCGGTGTCTGCGGAAACGAAATCAACATGGGGAACATCATAAACCTCTCGTGGTATAGCGGTACAGAGCAGCTGGCAATGAACTATTGCCGCAATTTCTTGGCGCAGGGCTTTGGTAGCGTCAATCTGACCGGAAGCGGTGTGAACCTTGCAGCGAGCACTTCGCTCCCGTCTGAGCTGATATTTGGATTTCGGACGAAGAATCGTGATGTTCGGCGTGCGGAATTTCGGCTGCACTTTGCGGTCAAGGGAACGGAGCGGAAGCTCTGGAGCAGTGAGGAAACCATGCTGCTGCTGGACGGTGCAGCTGGTGCGGGAGAACGGGATGCCGTGATCGATGCGTTCCTGCTGGATTTGCAGGAGTTGAATGTGGCGCATGCCGTCTGGAAAAATCCGGTGCTGGTGGGTATTTGCGCCGACCGTATGGAGGAGGCGCAGGCGTGGATCGCATCGTTGGGAGATAATCCGGCGGAGATGGAAAAGAAATGCCGTATGTTTTTGATGGATTCCGGCAACGAGGATGCCGTGCAGCGGTTAGAAATGAAAATCGAACACCTGCACTATTTTCTCTACCGAACCGGAACGACTGAAAAAATTTACAATGTAGTCCCCGGTGCACAGGCGATGTTTTATGATGCTGTGCCGGCACTTTCTAAGGTGTGGCCTTTGTCCGGCGCATTGCCGAAGGTGCGTGGAAAACTGAAATAAGTTGCATATGCTGTACGTTTCACCGTAGCGGTGAGGTGTGCTTCGATGATAAATCACATGATTGGGAGGCAGAAAAATGACAGATGAGAACTTCGATCGGGAATACGGAAGTATTCTGAACAGTTGCGACAATACCTCAGATCCGGATTGGCCGTCAATCGGCACTGCGACACCGCCGAATTTGGATGAGATTCCGAATCTGGATGTCCCGCCGATTCCGCAGGCAACAGAAGAACCGGAGTCTGCACCGGTCGCTGAACCGACACCGGTGTCACCCGCAGAACCGGAACCGCCTGTTTCACCGGAAGCCGCACCGGAACCGCAGCCTGAACCGGTACAAGAGGCACAGCCGGCAGCGGCTCCAGAACCGGCACCGACTCCGGAGCCTGTACTGGAACCGCTGCCGGCAGCAGGACCGCAGAACACTGTGGGTGTCTCTCCGGAGGAGCTGTCGCAGCTGCTGGATGCCGGAAATGCGTCGGTATTGCAGGAGGTTCAGTCCATCCATACCACTCTCAACGACTTGCTCGCACGTGTTTCCAAGCTGCGGAAGCTGGCGGATATGCACGAGGAAGTGGAAACCAATTTGAATAACCAGCTGAATGATTACAAGAATAACTTCTATCGGCGTATCGTCAATCCGATTCTGGTGGAGTTTTTTGACATTCAGGAGGAGATTCAGCAGGATCTTCTGACCGCAGACGAAAAGACCGCAGAGATGCTGGGAGATTATGTGGACATGATGTCACGGACGTTCAAACACTACGGCGTGCAGATCGAGCAGGTCAATGTGGGCGATGCCTACGATCCCCGCATTCACCAGCCCGTCAAAGCGGTGGAAACTGACCGTCCGGAACTGGACAAGACCATTGCCAAGACCAGAAAAGCACTGGTGCACTCCATTGACGGCAAGGTAGAGGAACGTGCACGTGTGCATGTCTACCAGTATAAGGCACCCAAGCCGGCAGAATCTTAAAATCTGTTGACTTCTGATACCATAGAAAAAACACTCGCCGATGTTTGGCGAACAAAAAACGATAAGAGGAGAAAAAGAAAATGGCAGACGAAAAACAGACCAAATATATTTTCGGCATCGACCTTGGAACCACCTATAGCGTGATTTCCTATCTGGACGATAACATGATGATTCAGACATGCAGCAATCAGGAGGGCAGCGATATCACGCCGTCTGTTGTCGATCTGAGCGATCCGGAAAATCCGGTGGTTGGTCAGGTGGCAAAGGACAACAAGACGTTCTATCCCCACAGTGTGCTCGATTTCTTCAAGCGTGAGATGGAGAAGGGCGATGGTGTGATTTTCTACGGTGAGAGCGGGGAACATCAGACAACGCCGATCCAGCTCTCTGCGGAGGTTCTGAAGTATCTGGCACGCTATGCCGAGGATGCCACTGATTCTGCGGTAAAGGCAGTGGTTATCACTGTTCCGGCGTATTTTGGCGTAGAGCAGAAGGAAGCTACCAAGAAAGCTGCACAGCTGGCAGGTTTCACAGAAGTCACCCTGCTGGAAGAGCCGACTGCAGCAGCGGTTTACTATGGCTATAAGGGCGACAAGAACGAAACCGTTCTGGTATACGACCTCGGCGGCGGTACGTTTGATATCGTTGCAGTGGACATCGACGGCTTCAAGTACGACTGCTTCGCCGTAGAGGGTGACTATCAGCTTGGCGGTAAGGACTGGGATACCGAGATGGTCAAGATCATCAAGGAAAAGCTGGAGGAACAGGACTGCGATTGCTGCGGTCTGAGTCCAGAGGACGAGGCAGAAGTTCGCCGTGCTGCGGAAGATCTGAAGATCAAGCTTACCGCACAGGAGTCCGCACAGGCAAATCTGCGTCTGGAAGTCGGCAAGGCAAAGATCGAGGTCACACGGCAGGAATTCGAGGACCGTACTAGACCGCTGCTGGACAAGACTATCGAGCTGACGAAAAAGGTGGCAGAGGATGCCAGCGCCAAGGGAAAGACCATTACCAAGATTTTGCTGGTCGGCGGTTCCAGCTATATGCCGCAGGTACAGCAGCGTCTGACTGAGGAGTTCCCGAACATCGAAGTTCCTAACCCCATGGATCCGAACAAGGCGGTTTCCAAGGGCGCTGCTTATTTCGGTAAGACACTGCTGAGCAAGTGGATCGCATGGAGAAAGGAAATCGAAGATCGTGCAAAGGAAGCCGGAAAGAGCGTTGAGGAGATTATGCCGGAGGATGTTTCGAACGACACATTCACACTGACTACGGAAGAATTGTTTACGCTGACAGATGGCAAGACTGTTGCCGAAGAAGAAGTCATCGACATCAAGAAGGTTTCTGTCAGCTCCATCGGTATTAAGGGGCTGGTCGGTGGAAAGCCCATGATTCTGACATTCCTGAGAGCTGGCGACACGTTGCCGGTTTCCAAGGATCAGGAGATTCCGCTGTCCGATACGGCGCTGCAATCCGGCTACGTTTCCCTGTCGTTGTATGAGCACCGTCTGCCAGACCAGCTGGTATCGCCGGAGGATACTTCCGCCGGACTGAAAGAGATGCAGGAGAAGAGCGGTGACATTACCCCGAATCTGCCGGCTGGTTCGAAGATGCATGTGCATCTGGAAATCGACGAAGAGGGTCTGTTGAAGCTGACTGCTACCGACCCCAACGGCAAGACTGTTGAACTGGAAGCAACCGCTGAAGCCAAGAGCGCAAACTAAGCAGGTAGGTGTAGTATGGGACTGAATATCGGAATTGACCTCGGTACCACGTATTCTGTTGTGGCATATGTGGACAACGGCAGTGCAAAGATCATCCAGACCAGTCAGGACAGCGTGACCACAGCCTCGGCTGTGTATCTGGAGGAGGACGGCACGCTGACCATTGGCCAGGAGGCAAAACAAGAGCAGAAGTATCACGGGCAGGTTGCCACATTCTATAAGCGGAACATCGGCAGCGATTCCAAGGACTACGATCTGGAAAACGGGCGCTCCTATTCCGCAGTGGACTTGTCCTCGATTTTCCTGAAAGAACTGGTCAAGCGGGTGGAGGAGAAGATGCACCAGAAAGTGGACGGCGCAGTTATCACTGTGCCGGCATACTTCACCGACCACGAGCGTTCCAACACCCGTAAGGCAGCAGAGCGTGCCGGAATCCACGTGCTGCACATGATCAACGAGCCGACCGCCGCAGCAATTGCCTACGGTCTGGACAAATCGGACAACAAAAAGATTCTGGTTTACGATCTGGGCGGCGGTACGTTCGACGTTTCCGTGGCGCAGATTACCAAGGATGCCATTCAGATCATCGCCACCATGGGCGATCATCAGCTGGGCGGCAAGGACTGGGACATCGCCATTTGCAAGTGGGCAGCAGAGCAGTTCGCCGAGGAGTATGGCGAGGACTTTTCCTATGACAAGGAGCAGATGGATGCGCTGATGGTGGATGCGGAAACGCTGAAGCGCAACCTCACCAATAAGAGTCAGGCGGATATTCACGTGCGCTACAATGGGGACCGGGGAAAGTATACGCTTACCGAAGCCGAATTCCGGAAGCGTACCCGTCCGCTGGTGGAGCACACCGGCAAGCTGATTCGGGACATGTTTGCGGAAAACCATCTGTCCTGGAATGATATCGATGATGTGATTCTTGTGGGCGGTTCTACCCGTATGACCATGATCGAGGACTACATCACGGAGCTGCAGGGCAAGCCGGCACTGCGTGGCATTAACGCAGATGAAGCGGTTGCCCTTGGTGCAGCCATCACAGCCGATTCCATTGCGCAGTCCATTCAGAACTTCTCGCTGGACGGTCAGGTTGGATTTGAGATTTCCGCCGGAAATAAGACGGTCAAGGATGTCATCTCCCATTCGCTGGGACTGATCGTGGCACGGGAGGAAAATCAGGGCGATGTGCTCTATCGGACATTCTATAACGAGATCATGATTCTGCGAAACACTGCCACCCAGCAGGCAACGATGACCAAACAGTTCCGGCTGAACTCCAACACACAGGATATCTACCTGACCCAGTGGGAGAGCGAGTCGCTGCCAGAGGAGAGTGCCATCATCGGCAAATATCAGACCATGGGCATCACCCCGAACCAGCCGTTTTCGGTGACTTACTTCCACAATCCGGACGGAACGGTCAACATCACAGCAGAGCAGTCCGGAAAGCAGCTGCGGGTACAGAAGGTGCTGGAGTGCGCCGACCGTACCTTCGAGCCGGAGCAGGCACAGATGCCGGCAAAGGGTGCTGTAGTCATCGCTATTGATCTGTCCGGCAGTATGGGCAGCATTGCAGATGAGGATGGACTCACCGATTTGGCGAACAAGATCGATGCTGACAAACCGCTGACCGATGCGGAAATCGAACAGGCACAGTTTTACGTGAAATTTGACGAGATGGTCGAGAACCAGGACAAGCTCTTCTGGGAAATTCGAACTCTTGCCTCCAAGATGTGGTATACTTCCATTGGCATGGCAAAGAAAGCCATCCATGGATTTATCGATCAGATGCCGCTGTCTACGGTTTCGTTTGGAGTTATCGGCTTTGCGGAGAAAAACAAGATCTTCTCCGTAATCAGCAACGACGAACGGCAGCTGCGAAATGCCGTGGATGATATCCAGATATCGCCGGAAGTGGGCAATAATAACACAGAACAGCCGATGGATCTGATCTATAATATGCTGACGCAGTACAAGAATCAGAACGGGCTGGACTTTGGCTATGCGGTGATTCTGACGGATGGCGAGTGGGATGACAATGCTTCCAATGCAGCACTGCGTGCAAAACAGAAGTTCGTCTCGGCTGGCTTTGAGGTCATTGCACAGGGCTTCGGCGAGGCAAACGAAACATTCATCCAGAAGCTGGCAACCAGACAGGATCTGTCCGGCGTTGGCGAACTGTCAAATCTGAGCACCAGCATGTCTAACATTGCACAGGTAATCTCAGACGGATTTCAGGCATAAGAGTTTGCCGGCATTTTATGTGGCAAACTCTGGAAAAATAGAATCAATGACAAGCATGATACCGATGGAGCGTCTGTCGGTATTATGTCATACTTAGAAAGATGGTGGATGCGAAATGGGACTGAATATCGGAATTGACCTCGGTACCACGTATTCTGTTGTGGCATATGTGGACAACGGCAGTGCAAAGAT
>ENA-UEPJ01002813-UEPJ01002813.1-human-gut-metagenome-genome-assembly--contig:-NODE-2813-length-16933-cov-25.306122_pt1 | contig 16933 bp, 9 predicted proteins | sample MGYA00242890_ERZ507896 | MGnify/ENA primary metagenome ERZ507896 (study PRJEB26167, sample SAMN06115508) | human gut metagenome | host: Homo sapiens | place: China:Qinghai | collected 2015-08-20... | reverse complement strand
ATCATAATTCTCATCTTCACCCAAAGTTCCCATATAGAAATTTCCTGCGGGTATTTCTATCATTGGAATCAATTCACTTTGTGCCGTAATACTTGCCGGCCATATAATAATGCTCACTATTGCACTTACTAAAATTTTTAATTTCATTTCGTATCAGATAAAAATATATCTTGATACAAAAGTAAAAAGCAATCAAAGAAAAATAAGGTAAAAATTGGTCTTTTATGTGCATAATTTAGCAACACACGAACTAACCTATCAAGAAAAAGATTGATTTTTTATTGTAACTTCCTATAACAAAGGTTTATTACTTTGCTGCCACTACTTCCACCATTTTGCCGAATCATCTATAGATAGGGAAGTATAGAAGTGATAGCAGAAATTACAAACGTCAAGAGAGTAAACCTTGAGTTCAAATTATTAATGCTATAATGACGGGAATACTTGTTTAGAAATACATTCTTAATAAAACAAAAAGGAGGATGTGTCGTTTTGACACATCCTCTTTTCATTTACTTACGATCTCTTATTCTTGACCAAAACCATATCCATTAGTTAAAACACCGTTTGAATTCTTGATAACATCAGGATGATAAGGAATTAAGTAAATAGGAGCCTCACCTGCAATGTATCCATTAAATACATACGAATTATATTCATTTTCCAATTCTACGATTTTTGCTCCCCATGGTTGTTTAGTATATCCATCAGCTTCTAAAGCTTTAGCCTCACTTCCATTCGGATCGATATATTCAAACAATCCTTTAATAGCAAGATTAGTAACATTCCCAGCTGTAAGATTCTTCGTTGAAGTCCCATTAGAAGCAGCTACAGATGCCCAATCATCGTTCTGACCTCTCCAACCTGGAAAGAGTACCGGATTCGTTTTATCAGTACAGGTCGTAGTCAGTCTATAATTTACTCCAAAATCTGCAGGATTTACTTTTTTAACCCAAATATAGGATGAAATAGTATTACCATTATCAAAAGTATGATAACCTTTAGATTTTAAATCACTAATCATTGCACTAGTACGCTTATGGAAGTTATCAATAGCCATTCCCAATTTATTATTACGGATCAAATCATAACGACGGATACCTTCACCACCAAACTCCAACTTACGTTCTTCAAGGACAGCATCCAATACAGAACCACATTTACTGATAAAGCCATCTACATTAGCTTCTGATGTAGAAGCAAAAGCACGATTACGAACCATAGACAAATATTGCTTGGCAGAAGCGTCATCACCCAATGCTGCTTTTACTTCAGCCAACATCAAAATGATATCCGAAAAACGCATATAAGGAGTATTGATACCAGCCTGACGGCTCTTAATAACCCAAGGATTAGCTTGACGATTCTCGTCCCATTTATTCAAAGCAATACCACCATTATTAGCTACAGAGCCCATAGTAAAAGGAATAATCTTCTCAGAGCCATCACCAGTCGAACCGGTCACCGTACATGTAACGTCACGGCGCATATCATTCGGATCAAAATCACCATAATAATAAACTGCATGGAAACGGCTCTGACCATAGTTCTTACAAGGATAAGCAGCAGAACCGCCACCAGACGACGGACGTCCGAATGCATAAGGACGTTCACCCTGCTTACCACGAGTTTCAGGAATTTCATATACATTTTCATCTGCAATCGTTTCATCCATCATTTGTTGGAATACATACTGATAAGGATTACCAAATGTCTTCTTATCACTGCTTCTAGGGTCATTAACCTGCAAAGCTGTAGTACCAGAATTATTTACAGCAGAAGTAAGATAAGTTTCTGCAATCTTATAAAACTTCTCCCAATCTGTACGGCGACCATAAAAACACTGAGTAGCTGATGTTTCGCCTGCTTTCTCAAAAGACAATACATTACCGTCAAGATCCTTATAATAATCATTTCCAAAATCAGAACGACGAGTCTGATATCCACCTTCCATCAAAGCCATGCGAGCAATCAAGCCTTGTACATAAGTTCTAGTCATGAAAGTCTTATCAATCCCCGAAGATTCTCCCGCTCTAAACATTAAAGGCTCAACCTCTTTCAATTTATTAATATGATATTCCGCAATCACATCACGGGGAGTTATCTCACTGGCCTCTTCACCAGCCTGAAGCTGATGAGGAATATCTCCATAAAAACGAATCAGTTCATGATAACAAGTAGCACGCAAAGCGACAGCCTCACCATAAATCTGACTCAATTCAGATGGTCCGTCCTGAGTCGCAAATCCAGCAAAAGCAGAAGACCCTTCCACAGCAGAAATCAATGTATTTGTTGTAGCAATAATAGCATACAGTGATTCCCAAGTTCCTTTTGCATTACCATATTGAGAAATAGTATAGTTAGAAGGTCCCTTCTTTGTAAAAGTAGCATCTGAATAACCATATAAATTTTCAGGAACATGACGAGCTATTTGTGATGCATAAGCCTCAGGATGACGCTCTGCATCAGAACCACAAACCACCAAGTCATAAAATACGCCATTAGAATGTACCCCTGCATTTCCACGCCACTTTTCATAAGCATTATAAAGTGCGGCACGGGCAGTAGACGCTTCAGAAAATACAAAATCCACATCAGCCTCTGAAGGTGAAGAAGTATCCAAGAAGTCTTCACAAGATGTAGCAGCAAACAGCATTCCTACACCCATCATTGTATATAATATTTTTTTCATCGTTACGTGTTTTTTAATTATTAGACTTCAAATTAAAATTCAACATTCAAACCCACCGTAAATGTACGAGCACGCATGTATGCCCCCCAGTCAAGTCCAAGAGTAGGATAAGACTTGGCTTTATCCGGATCTGAGTTTACTTCAGGATCAAGACCTGAATAACCTGTAATGCAGAATAAATTACCTCCCGTGACATATATACGTACTTTCTGCATGTATGCTTTTGTTGTCCATGCTTTTGGCAAAGTATAACCGACAGTCAATGTATTCAAACGCAAATATGAAGCATCCTCTACATAATCAGATAATATAGGGGCATCTTCATAATAAGGAAGAGCATATTTAGCATTAGCATTTAATTGTTTCAAAGCTGTCGGCTCTATTACCGGTACCAAATTTCCATTCTGTATATCATACAATTGAAAAGCACCTGCCAAATCTTTATACTTATTAAGTCCCAAACCAGTTTCTTTACCACCACTAAGCTGACTCATTGTAGCAACATTATATACTTTTCCTCCAATCTGATAAGTGAAATTAGCTCCAAAATCAATATTTTTATAATTACCATTTAAAGAAAAACCACCTGTATGTTTTGCTTGGACTTCACCCAAATCAACAACATCATCCAAGTCAACAATACCACTTTTATCAACATCCTGTAATTTCAAAGCGCCAGGAAAGGCAATCTGACCATCTGCCACTTGCAGTTCTGATGGTCTACGATAAGTACCAGTAGCTGCAGTTGAGATATCAGGTATACCTGCTTTTAATTTATAAACGCCATCCACATAATCAAAATCATCTACCGTATAGAAACCGGCACTTTTGAAACCTCGAATAACACCTACAGGTTTGCCCTCTGACAGAACATAGTCATATGAAGGATGTTGTGCTGAAGACCCCCATCCACTATTATAGTAAATATCTTTACCACCATCTAACTCATCAATATTATTCTTATTGAAGTTATAAGTCGCCGATACGTTCAAATTAAAATCCTTAGTACGAATCAAATGATAATTCAAAGCCAATTCAACACCTTTGTTAGAAGTCTGACCAATATTTCGATACTGATAGCTATAACCTGTAGAAGAATCAATTTCTTGACGCATCAACAAATCACTTGTTGTATTCCAATACAAATCCAAAGTACCAGACAAACGGCTTCCCCACAATCCAAAATCAAAACCAATATTACGTGAAGTAGTAGTTTCCCATTTCAAGTCTGGATTAGCTTTCATTCCGTTCGGTTCATAAGTGGAGACCACATTACCATTATAAGTAGTAGTTCCTGTTTTCCAAGTTTCACGCCATAAACTAGCATCAATATTATCAGCACCCGCAAGTCCATAAGAAAGACGCAATTTCAAATTATCAACAACTCTTGCCAATGGCTGAAAGAATGGTTCATCAGAAATACGCCATGCAAAAGCACCAGCAGGAAAATATCCCCAACGATGATTGGGACCAAACTTAGAAGAGCCATCAGCACGTAATGTAGCAGTCAATAAATAACGTCCCTTCAACGAATAGTTACCACGTCCAAAGAAAGAAACCGTAGTAGAAGGAGTATTAATTTTATTTGAATAAGAATTATCGGCATGACCAGCTTGATACATATTGAACATACCAAAGACACGATCCATGTCCCAGCTTTCAGCCATCGAATATCCGGCACCAATCATTTCACTTGAAGCACCCGTATTTTTAATGACTTCGTTACCCAACAAGAAAGAAAGATTATGATTATCTCCCAAACCTTGTACTTCATAATTCACTGTAGTAACAGAACGCCAATTTTCAGTATTGCCTTTTGTCAACTTAGCATATTTATATCCTCTAGTAAAATTATCAGCAGAAGAAGCAGAACCATCATCGTAATATTTACCCTCACTCCATCCGTGACCAATCGCAAATTCTGTACGAGCTTTCAAACCTTTAATAATCTCCCAGTTCAAAGCAGCATTTGCACGGATATTTTGGCGATTTGTCAAATCAGTGATAGCATTAGTAAGACCAACAGGATTGGCACCCACCTCAATATTCTTAGATCCCATCTGGAACAAAGCATCGTCACCGTTTCCTAAAGGAGTATCAATCGGACGATACTGATAAGCAGAAGATAAAAGAGAACCACGTCCACTTCTAGCCTCATCTTTACCTTCAACATTAGTGCTGACGTAACGTGCATCCAATTCAAAACTCAGTCCTTTTGCCAACTCTTGTTTCAATTTCAAGTTAGTAGAGAAACGTTCATAGCCTGATTTTATTTTAATACCATCATCATTCAGATAGTTAACAGAAAATGATATTTTCGTTTTTTCACTGCCACCATTTATGGTCACATTGTGATTTTGAGCACTAGCTGTACGAAGCATATCATCAGTCCAATTATGGGAATCCATATTCGCATATTCACTATAATGATTACCATATTTTTCTCCTAAACCAAAATAACTAGCCATCTGATCTCCCATTCCCAATGCAGTTCCATATCCCCAAGTATGTTTTACATAATCCTGAGCAGACATAGGTTCTGGAGTCTTTGCAGCCCATTTACTTTGATAATATCCACTATATGATACAGAAACCCTATCTTTATCCGCACCTTTAGTCGTAACCAAAATCACACCATTTGCACCACGAGCACCATAAATAGCTGTTGAAGAAGCATCTTTCAAGACATCAATTGACACAATCTGATCTGCAGGAATATCAGAAATAGAACTAACCGGGAAACCATCCACTATAAAAAGAGGATCATTGCTTTGTGAAATAGAGCCTCCTCCACGTACACGAATAGAAACGGAAGCTCCAGGACGACCATCTTGAGAAACGACAGAAACACCTGCCAATTTACCTTGTAAAGCCTGAGAAACATCGGCAACCGGGTTGGCAACTAAAGCTTCATTACTTACCGAAGCTACTGAACCTGTCAAGTCACGTTTCTTCACAGTACCGTAACCAATAACCACAACTTCGTCCAAAGTTTCGGTATCTTCTTTCAGTACGACATTAATTGTTTTTTGATTACCCACTTTCACTTCTTGAGTAATATAACCTATATAAGTTACAGACAAAACATCATTGTCTTTAACCCCAGAAAGCGAAAAATTACCATCGAAGTCCGTAATGGTACCATTAGTCGTTCCTTTTACCAAGACGTTTACACCAATCATCGGTTCACCTGCTGCATCTTTAACAGTACCGTTCACCTGACGACCTTGAGCAAAAGCAACCAAACAAAGCATACTCAAAAAAAGAGTTGAGATAGCTTTTCTAGCTAATTCTTTTAGATTCATAAGATGTGTTTTTATAGTTATTAAAATGTTTTTTTAAGGTTTTGACCTTAGCTTCACTGTTGCAAAATTATGAATATAACATTACCTTGATGTGTAGTTTTTATCTTTTTATGTGGATTTATTAGGTATTTTTTACGGGATCCAATTATTCAACACAACAAAAAAAGGAAACCTCCACCAACGTAGAAGTCTCCTTTTCAAGCAATTACAAAATCAATCTAGTCTATTGGGTCCCAATCACTTTGAGTACGAAAAATAGCATCGACCGTCACCGCCTCAGCTTCTTTCTTTGTTAACTGTTTGCTCCACGCCACCCTTTCCGAAGCATTTGCACCCTCACCGGTATTTTTATATTCCATATAACGGGCGGTTTCTTCATTAGACTGCTTACCCCAATTGTGCCATCCGGCAAGAACAATATGTTTCCCCAATTCACATTCTATAAATAAAGTATAAGCATATGGACGCCAAGGACGACCTAAATACACTTTATCCACTCCCGGTTCTGCCGTCAGCTTACAGTGCTTAAAGACATATCCATATTTAGCCTCTTTCGGAGTGGAAGCAGCCGTTACATACGAATTGCGTTTACTGTGAATAATACAATCTTCAAATAAAGCGGTGGAAGGACCGAAAATAAAGTCGGTAGTACCATCAATATAACAATCCTTGAAATAAAGACGGGTAAATTTAGCACCGGTATAAATAGTGTCCTGATTGCCCAAGATACGACAATTGATAAATTTCAAACGGTCACCTTCCGTATGTAAAGCTACCGCCTGTCCCAACTGAGCCGCATTGTTCTCAATAGTCAAATTTTTAAAAGTGATATCACTGCCCTCTACCTTCACCGTATAAGTGCGGAAAGTACCCATTTTATTTATATTCGCATGATCATCATAAGTAATAATCGTCTTATCACGATCTTCACCTATAATATCTATATTTTCCACCCATGAAGGAACAATCACTTTCTCCTTGTATACTCCGTTCTTCACATAGATCGTAACAGTATAATCCATGAAAGCCCGCGCACTCTCTATAGCCTCCTGCAAAGTACGAAAATTCCCCGTTCCATCACGTGAGACTACAATTGTATCCTGACGTTCCTGAGCCCATGCTGCGCTTACAACAGACAATAGCAACAATAATCCTAAAACTTTCCTCATCGTATCACCTCCTATTATTCACATGCAGTTCCACAACTGTTTTTCTGAAACAAACGTTCCCATTCCAGACTGGCCATAATAAACGGACCTACTGCCTTCGCATCATTAGAACGTATTTTTTCAGTTATATAATAATTATAATCTCCGGTACGATACACCGGCTTGCCTCCCAAACCTGCAACAGCACAACCTTTAGTAATAGAAACCACACCTTTATCATCCACTTCTATAAATTGGGTCAAAAGCCCTTCATATCCCTTTTTAGCCACTTCCATGTACGAAGGACAAATATATCCCTTACGTAACGCTTTCAACAGAGTATATACAAACATGGTAGAACAAGAGGATTCCAGATAATTCCCCTCATCCCCGCTTCTGTCAATTACCTGATACCATACCCCTGTTGCTGGATCTTGAGTACGTTTAATCTGGGCAGCCAGTTTATTCAATATTTCGATAACAGATTCACGTCCGGCTTCGTGTTCCGGTATAAAATCGAGTACATCCACACAAGCCATTGCATACCATCCCATGGCGCGTCCCCAACAGTGTTGCGACCACCCGGTAGTTTTATCCGCCCACTTTTCACGCTTGCTCACATCACATGCATGACGGTATAGATCAGTCTTCGGATCATAATTATGGCGGGCCACTGTGACAAACTGATTGATAATATCAGCATAATCATTCACACGGTTGTTACGGTAAGCATACTCCGCATAAAATGGTTGCCCCATATAAAGCCCATCCAGCCACATCTGATTCTCATAAATCTTCTTGTGCCAGAAACCGCCATCGGCATTACGAGGATGCGTATCCAACTGACTGCGCAACAAATCCAATGCTTTCTTGTATTTCTCGTCCTTAGTCTGCTCATAAATACGGAAAAGCATCTTGCCGGAATTCAGACGGTCAATATTATATTCCTCCAGTTTATAAGTTTCGATAGAGCCATCCTGATGAATCATTGTATCAGCATAAGCCACAGCATAATCAAAAAACTTTTTATCACCGTATGCATCATATACATCCAGCATAGCTTGAAGTTCCAGGCCATGACAGTAATCCCACTTCAAACGGGTCTGAAAATCCAATTGCCAAGATTCGGGACAACGCACCATTTCTGATTCCGCCATACGTACAGACCAAGGCTTATTACCACAAACCTGCTGAGCCATGCCAATCAAAGGAACAGCCGCAAGCAAACCGGACACAATAATTTTACAAATAGAATTCTTTTTCATGAAGACACTTATTTTTAGTATTAGACCTATTTATTTTATGAAACAAAAGTAGTATTTTCCTCGAAAAGCAGTGTGCACTTTTCAACCTACTAAGTGTATTATTTGGTATTCGTGTGCGAAAACGGTTATTTTTGTGCACGATAACGATAAAAATCGTTCAAAAATTGTCTTTTTACTAATTATTATGTCTTTCAGGTTTGATAAGTTGAGAAAAGGTTTTATTTTTGGGGCAGTTTTTAATTTATACTATTGTAGAAAACACAGTCATTTACTATTAATTCACAAGAGAATGGAACAAGTTTTTAGTTATATCATCGGTTTAGGAGCAGCGGTGATGATGCCTATAATTTTTACAATCTTAGGCGTTTGTATCGGAATCAAATTCAGCAAAGCATTAAAAAGCGGTTTGTTGGTAGGTGTTGGTTTCGTTGGTCTATCAGTGGTTACCGCACTTCTGACCAGCAGTCTGGGTCCGGCCTTAAGCAAAGTGGTCGAAATATATGGCCTGCAACTGAAAGTATTCGATATGGGATGGCCTGCTGCTGCAGCCGTAGCTTATAACACTTCCGTAGGGGCATTCATCATTCCGGTATGTCTGGCCGTTAACATCTTAATGTTATTGACTAAAACCACCCGTACGGTTAATATTGATTTATGGAACTATTGGCATTTCGCTTTTATCGGAGCCGTAGTTTATTTTGCAACAGATAGTATTTTGTGGGGATTCTTCGCTGCTGTTATCTGTTATATCATCACATTAATCTTAGCAGATTACACAGCAGACAAATTTCAAGGTTTCTATGATAAAATGGAAGGTATTTCTATTCCGCAGCCCTTCTGTGCAGGTTTCGTACCATTCGCTCTCATTATAAATAAGGTATTGGACAAAATTCCCGGATTTGAAAAGCTGAACATTGATGCGGAAGGTATGAAAAAGAAATTCGGTTTATTAGGCGAACCTCTCTTCTTGGGTATCCTGGTAGGATGTGGCATCGGTGCATTATCTTGCAAGAACGGACAAGAAATAGTAGACAAGATTCCTTATATTCTAGGTTTAGGTATCAAGATGGGAGCGGTAATGGAGTTGATTCCCCGTATTACCAGCCTGTTCATCGAAGGGTTGAAACCCATTTCGGACGCTACCCGCGAACTGATCGCCAAGAAGTTTAAGGGTGCTGTAGGCTTAAATATCGGTATGAGTCCTGCCTTGGTGATCGGACATCCGGCCACGTTGGTTGTATCATTACTATTAATCCCTGTTACTATCTTATTGGCAGTGGTGCTTCCGGGCAATGAATTCTTGCCATTGGCTTCATTAGCTGGCATGTTCTATGTATTCCCATTGATATTACCTATCACAAAAGGAAATGTAGTAAAGACTTTCATCATTGGTTTTGTTGTGCTGGCCATCGGTCTGTATTTTGTAACAGATCTGGCTCCTTATTTCACCAAAGCAGCACATGATGTATACGCCAAGACACAAGATGCTGCCGTAAACATCCCGTCTGGTTTTGAAGGTGGTGCGTTGGATTTTGCTTCAAGTCCTTTCTCATGGGCTATTTTCCATTTGACTTATTCATTCAAATGGATTGGTTCCGGAATTTTAGTACTGATAACACTATTCTTAATGGTGCTGAACCGTCGTTCTATCATTAAATACCAGAAAACAATGAAAAATTAAAATTTAAAGATAATGATTATGAAAAAATTAGCGATTGCAATGATGCTGAGTGTTTCTGCCTTGGCAGCTTCAGCTCAAGTAAATTACAAAGTACAGACCGCTTGCCATCCGCAAGATGTGAAACACTATGATACAGAACGTCTGCGTAGTTCATTTATGATGGAAAAGGTGATGGCGCCGGATGAGATCAATGTTACATACACCCTTTACGACCGTCTTATTTACGGAGGAGCTATGCCGGTAAACAAAATTTTGAAGCTGGAAACTTTCCGTGAACTGGGTCCGGAAATCACTTACTTCCTTGAACGGCGTGAACTAGGAGTCATCAATGTAGGCGGTGATGGCGTAGTTACTGTAGACGGTAAAGAATATCCTATGAAATACAAGGAAGCCCTCTATGTAGGTTGCGGGAATAAAGAAGTTACTTTTAAAAGTAATGACGCTGCCAAACCGGCTAAATTCTATATCAATTCGGCACCGGCTTACAAGCCATACGTTACTCAATTGATCACTACCGACGCCAAGCTTCAAAAAGCAAATCCTAAACAGTATGCTTTAGCTATCTCAGATCATTATGGAAAAATGGAAGATAGCAACGACCGTATTGTAAACCAGTTAATTGTAAAAGATGTATTGGAAAGAGTGAAAAACGGTGGTACAAACCAATTACAGATGGGACTTACTGAACTGGCTCCGGGTTCTGTATGGAACACCATGCCGGCCCATACACATACCCGTCGTATGGAAGCCTACTTCTATTTCAACCTGCCTGAAGGAAATGCCATTTGCCACCTGATGGGCGAACCGCAAGAAGAGCGTCTGGTATGGTTACACAATGAACAAGCTATCACTTCTCCCGAATGGTCTATCCATGCCGCTGCAGGTACCAGCAACTATACCTTTATTTGGGGTATGGGAGGTGAAAACCTGAAATACAGTGACAAGGATGAAATAAAATACACAGATATGAGATAAGTAGAATGGTACACACCATTACTCATTAACTCTTGTCATTCTGAATGTTGCAAGAAATCAACTCGTTTTCAGTTTTTTTGCGACATTCAGAATGATTTTTTTTAGAAATCTTACCATTGTACCGATTTATACAGGCTTTCCACCAATTTTTGCATAGAGAATAGGTACAGAATGGTTATTTTTGCGTCTAATAAGAAAAACATAATTAAATCTATTATCATGAGTACATTTCAAAAAGTAGGTGAGAAGATGACAAACTTCAGATGGATAATCTGTGGTCTGCTATTCTTTGCCACTACAGTCAATTACCTCGACCGTCAGGTGCTTTCACTAACCTGGAAAGACTTCATTGCTCCGGAATTTCACTGGACGGATTCGAATTACGGAGATATCACAGCTATTTTCTCTATAGTGTATGCCATTGCCAACCTGTTCGCCGGTCGTTTCATTGACTGGATGGGAACTAAAAAAGGTTATCTCTGGGCTATCTTTGTCTGGTCCTTAGGAGCTTGTCTTCATGCATTGTGCGGTTGGGCAACCGAAGAAACATTAGGTATTCATAACGCAGAAGAGATGCTTTCTGCAACAGGAGCCGTCGCTTCAACTATCGCTATTACCAGCGTTTATTACTTTATCGCTGCCCGAATCGTATTAGGTGTAGGTGAGGCAGGAAACTTCCCAGCAGCTATTAAGGTAACAGCCGAATATTTTCCGAAAAAGGACCGTGCATATTCCACTTCCATCTTTAATGCAGGTTCTACAGTAGGTGCTTTAGCCGCTCCGATCACTATTCCTCCTTTGGCACGTTATTTCCAAAGTATTGGTGTGGGCAACGGATGGGAAATGGCTTTCATCGTTATCGGTGGTTTAGGATTCATTTGGATGGGACTTTGGATGTTCCTCTATAAGAAACCCAATGTCAACCCTCGCGTGAATGCTGCCGAACTGGAATATATCGAACAAGACAACAACAATCCTGAAGAATCAGCAGAACAACAAGCTGCTGCCAACGACTTCGACAACAAGAAGATTTCATTCTTGCAATGTTTCAAATTTCCCCAAACATGGGCTGTATTTGTCGGTAAGTTCATGACTGATGGCGTATGGTGGTTCTTCCTGTTCTGGACTCCGGCATATATTTCGGATGTATACGGTTTCGCTTCAGATACGGGTACCGCACAAATGTTGATTTTCGTATTATATGCTATTACCATGTTATCTATTTATGGTGGTAAGTTACCTACTATTATCATTAATAAAACAGGTAAGAATCCATATGCAGCCCGTATGCAGGCTATGCTTATCTTTGCCTTGTTCCCACTGCTGGCATTGTTTGCCCAACCTTTAGGCAATTATTCATATTGGTATCCTATCATTATTATCGGTATTGCAGGTGCTGCACACCAATCATGGTCTGCCAATATTTATTCTGTAGTAGGTGATATGTTCCCCAAAAGCACCATCGCTACTATCGTAGGTATTGGTGGTATGGCAGGTGGTATAGGTTCATTCTGTATTAATATGGGATCTGGCAGACTGTTTGACTATGCAGCAGAAACGAATATGACTTTTATGGGATTCGAAGGAAAACCTGCCGGCTACTTCATCATATTCTGTGTATGTGCCGTAGCTTATTTGGTTGGTTGGATTATCATGAAAGCATTGGTCCCCAAATACAAACCGGTTGATGCCTAATTAAAGAATTCACCACAGACTACACACCTAAGTAGCCTGTGGTATTTTTTTCCCTAATAAATAGTTTTCAGAAGATATTGATAGATAGAATTATGACTTAATATTTCAGGGACTCCTGTGATAAAAAGCTGCTTGCGTGCACGCGTTAAAGCGACATTCAGCTTACGGTCAATCTGTACACCGTCCTCTTCTGTCAGGTTGGGCAGAAACCTTAATTGATAGAGGTGATTCACACAAAAAGAATAAATAATGACATCACGTTCGCTGCCCTGATACCGTTCCACAGTGTCAATGGAAATCCTACTCAAAGCAGGAATAGCCAATGCCTGAAGCTCTTTACGTATCAAAGCAATCTGACTTCGATAAGGAGTAATGACCCCTAACGTTCGATTCGGATCAAATTCCTCTTCATGAGCCAGATACACCTCTTTGGCTAAACCGGCGACAATCTGTGCCTCATATCTGTTTGTTTTTCCGGAAACGCTCTCCAAATCTTGCTTCGAAGGGATAAAACGTACCGGAACCTCTATGTGCTCCAACTGATGAGGTAATCCCAAAGCCTCCAATTTTCCGGCATAAAATGCTTTATTGGGAAAAAAAGCCACTCCCGGATGCATACGCCCCTGACGGCAAAGCATATCTATCGCTTTAGGAGATTCTTCTTTTAAATGAAAACGATAAAGCCGCTCAAACAGAGAATCTTTTAAATTAAAAAGTCCGGCTTCCCTAAGTCCCTCATCATGCACTTCAGAATGTCCGCTATTCTGCAAAATAACGGCAGGCAACTGTTTATGATCACCTATCAGGATAAATTTACCCACTGCATTTCTTTCATCGGCAAACTTGGCACACAGAATACCCAACAATTGGGGTTCTAATATTTGGGTGGCTTCATCCACTATGGCTACATCAAAACGTTTTAATTTAAAAAGTTCAGCTTTAGCCGCAATAGAGGCCACGGTTCCAACATATACTCTGCAATCTGCCATACGGATATTCACCTCTCTCCTACTGTTACATTCCGCCAATATATTCTCCAACAGATGTCCTCTAAAACGTACATCACAGGAAAGCTCACTTCCCACCCGTATATAATCTATACAGGGGGTGATAGAGGACAGTGACTGACAAATTTCATCAACAGCCCGGTTGGTATAAGCCAGTAACAATATCTGCATAGATGATGCTGCATAGAAATGTTCCACCATTCTACGCAACGCCCTCGAAGTCTTTCCTGTTCCGGGAGGTCCCACCAGAAGAAAATAATCACGGGCCGACTCAGCTTTCAACGCCACCCTCTCAAAATCATCACCGGTCAGCGCTATAGCTTCATCAAAAGACGAATCAAAGCGGGGAGGCCGTTGTCCCAGCAATAATTCCCGTCTTTCCGTATTCGCATCCAGAAAAGCGGAGAGTCCCAAATACATACTGCGAAATGTAGTATCCATCGTATCATGTTCTACAGCATAACGACTGTCCGGAGAAAAAACGGAAGCATTACGTTGGGTAGCACGTAAACGAATACGCAATTCTGTATCTGTAATCTGCTCAATATTACCCTTAAAAACCATTTTATTGGTCGCATTATCCAAGTCATTATTACGCTCATACAACACAACTACATCTCCTGTACGGAAATTGGGAAGAAACATTTCATCATATTGCGGAATAGACAAAAGTATATAAGCCTTATGAGCCTGTGATGCCCTATTTTCCATTATCTGCAAATCATATAATATCTCTCCCGCCTCACGTTTCTCATCCAGTGTACTCAGCCAAAGAGCTGAAGCCCCTGCACGTCCTTCATAATCCACATCTCCCGATTTGGAGGTATAAAGTTCTTTTGTAATGAAATTATAAAGCGTATAAAAATAGGCCTGTTCCAAAGGTTCCAACGCCGACAGCTTCTCCCGGAAACGCGAGATAGAGGGCTTCAAATACTGTTCCCAGAATCTGCCGCTCAGTTTTCTTTCATTCACCACCTCCGGATTGATTTGTGCCAACAAGTTGCGTGTAAAATCAGGATGATTATGGAATTGTACCCCATACTCGGCAGCAACAATACGGTTACGCAAATTGATAACCCGCCTTACCTGAGCCCACGATGCTCTGGCCGGATACAATAAAGGATAACGGGTATAAAGCAAATAGGGATGCATACGCCGCCGGTCCTGTCCCATGCTATATTCCAACACTGCCATATATAGCAGCATCTGAACCTTATTATTTTCCTTGGGTTCCACTTTTCCCTGCATGGAGAATTCATCCGCTTTGCCCGATTTCATTTCTATAAAGCTGCTCATATCCCGCTGCATATAGTCCAGACGTCCCTGAATGCCCAACGCCTCGCAAATATAGGACGGTTCCAGCACAGCCTCCTTTTTATCCAGATTATACCCCGGCTCCAAAAAAGTGTGTTGTACAACGTCCCGTATATGCTCAAAATGCATCCGGCAATCCTTGGCAAACTCTTTCTCTTTGGACGGGTCACGAAGTTCGGCACAAGCAGCCAGTTCAATGGGATACTGCCGGAATGCCTTCTTCATACAGTCTATATAGTCCGGCTCCTCCTCACCTGCATGTATCCATTCATCCAGGAACAGATTGGCTATATTTCCCAATAGCAAAGGGCGGGCATTATCAATCGGCACCAGCCGGCTCAAAAAATAGTTTGCCGGATGGCTGCCATAATCCTTGTAACATTCCGCCAGTGAACTGATATCTATCAAATAATCCGGTTCCAATACGATAAAAGAAGGGGTATAAATTCCATCCCTATCTACAGAAACATCCAGCAGATTAAGCTGGGCATATCGCCAAAGTTCCTTTATGGTTTCTTCAAATTCATGATTTATACCGGGTTTATTATAAACAACCCGTATAGGTTCATCAGCTATTACATCTACAGGATGTACATACAAATAGGTATCATCGGCATAATCAAAGCATACACGGATGCGGCGGATGTATTCCATCTTTTCTTTTTTCCCTGAAGATGCTATTTCCTGCTTGGGAAGAACTGAGAACAACTTCAATGGAATATCCTGTGCAAACATCTTCCTATATGCGTATGTCACTGCACGCAAATCACGCAGGAACTCTTCTTTTACAGGAGACTTACGATGGTTCAAAATATCATTGGAAGTCAGACGAAAGGTATGTAACTGATTCTGTTCTTTCAAATCCAGCCCATATTGAGTGGCTACATAATTAATACGGGCGGCCAAATCAGTGGTCTGCAAACTATTCCCTTGTATCTTTTCACGCACCACACGCTCCAATGATTCACGCAATTGCCTGTAACGGCGTTCCAATGGCTGGTTTTCATCTATACAAAGCCTGTATAACTCTTCGTAATACTCTTCTATCTCTTCATTCATGCCGTAAAGATACACAAATTATTATTTATAGAATACCGGCATAATAATAGGATGGGTTTCCCATTTACGGGTCATCGGATTAAATTCCCTCTCTGCTCCCGCTTCAATTCCGAAACTATCCGATATTTTAAATTCCAAAGTGCCTCCGTATGAATTCTGGTTCATAAAAAGCTGTGAAGCGGGAGTCATACCATATCCGTTATACACCGAGTATGTGCCGAACATATTGATCTTCATTCTGTCATTAATGCGAAAAGACAACTTTCCCTTAGCACCTAAATCATTAAAGCGGACTCCATATACATTGTATTTAGCAGCATATACTCCCCCCGTCACGGTTATAAAATCATTGAGATGCTGTGTGTACATCACTCCGGCATTACGTGCCTCACCTATAGAAGGCAACCCTTGAAAGGAATGATAACCACTCAGAATCCCTGTACTATTAATCTGATAAGCACGTCCATCTATATAATCATGTCCGAAAGGATTTCCGGAAAAAGTATAAGGGGATATCTTAGGCATTTCTTCACGGAGAGTAAAATCAAATTTTGGCATCCGCAACGTATCAGATAAAACGGGAGGTGTCAACGTAGGAGGTTCGTTTATAAAATCCATACTTTTATCAGCCTCATTCATCTCATTGATAAACTCATTGATTTTATCTTGCCGGATGATGAGCGTATCCTTGTCATTTTCAACCTGAGCTATGCCATGCAAGGAAAGAATACAAAAGAATAAGAACAAGCCAATGCGTTTCATTTGTAAATGTGTTTTTTCAAAATTACAATT
>ENA-UEPJ01002804-UEPJ01002804.1-human-gut-metagenome-genome-assembly--contig:-NODE-2804-length-16976-cov-4.709569_pt1 | contig 16976 bp, 18 predicted proteins | sample MGYA00242890_ERZ507896 | MGnify/ENA primary metagenome ERZ507896 (study PRJEB26167, sample SAMN06115508) | human gut metagenome | host: Homo sapiens | place: China:Qinghai | collected 2015-08-20... | reverse complement strand
AGTTGGCATCTACATTATGCAGGTAGGTATGCTCATTGCCCTGTTGCTGGGATGTGCCTGTTCCCATCGTTTCATGATGAGGATGACTGCTGTCCCATTTTCCTGTATATGCCAGGGATAGCTGGTGGTTATCAGCAAATGCATAACTCAGTCCCAAGCGATAGTTGTGAGTCAATCCAAGGGCTTTCTGTGAGGTCTTGTCATGATACGCTACTCGTTTCCCTTGAAGCGGATGATTGGCATTGGTAGTAGTCTCACCGTATGATGTTCCATCTGTAAATGAATACATGGCATCCAGTCCGAATTTTCCTTTTTGGAACAGCAGGTTGGCTTTGCCTTCCCCTTCTCCGTATTTGCTTTGGCTCCAGATGCTTTGTATTTGTCCTGAAAGCAGGTTCTTTCCTACATAGTCTTTGGTAATCAGGTTGATGACCATTCCACGAACATGTAAGCGTGCTGGCGCTGCCAGCATCACTTCGGCTTTGGCTAATTGTGATGCGGGCATGGCTTTTAATCGCTCTGCCAGTTGTGCGTAATTGAGCGTGGTTGGTTTGCCGTCGATGATGAGAGTCAGTTCCTTTCCTGCATAATTGATGTCGCCGTTTAGTTCGTTTACTCCTGGTATTCGGGTAAGGGCATCATAAGCGTTGTCTGCCGGCATTTTCTCTATGAGCAGTGGCATGTTGTAAACCAACTGTCCTCTTTCTGCCTTGACGATAGGACGTGTCGCCTTGACGAAAACCTCTGGCAGGTTATGCATCATCATCTGGGCGGTAAGCGTGTCTTTTGCCTCTTCGTTTTGAGCGCAAAGGGGCTGGCTCAGCAATAATGCTGAACCTAAGATAAAATTTATTTTCATGTGTTTATGTTTGTTTGATGGTTATTGCTTGAGTTGCTCTTTGGCTTTGGATATGAGTTGTGCTGCCTCTTTTTTATCTTCCAGTCTGTTTGCATTTGCTAAGAACATCTGGAGATGCTGTTTCGCTTTCAGCTTGTTCTTGGAAGCGATGAACATTTGGGCGGCATTGTAATGGTTAAGAGGATTATCTTCCTCATCGTATAAGGTGCATAGCTCAAAGTCACGGGCAGCGTCTGCATATCGGTTGTGTTGAAAATGTAAGTCGGCTAGCCATTTATAGGTTCGCAAAGCTCTGTCTTTTGGCAAGGAAACCTCTAACGACTGGTTGAAATGAGCCATAGACAATGAATCCATGCAGAAGGATTTCTCTATAAAAGCCAAGTGGAAAAGGCAAGTGGCATTGTCGTTTTTGAACTGAACAGCTTTCTGGTAATGTTTCAGCGCCTTTTCATTGTCCGGCAGGTCCTCATAACAGAGACCAAGGATGAAATTGGATTCGAAATTATCAAATCCTTGCGCTATCAGTTTCTCATACAAGGGTATAGCCTCATCGTATTTGAATTGCATGAATAGGGAATAGGCATATTCCTTGTTGACATATAAGTTCGTGGAATCACATTGAGAAATGTAATTCTTCGCCACTTTTTCTGCTCTGTCTGGTTTGTTCAACCCATTGTAATGCACGGCAAGCGAAGCGATAATTTCACTGTCGTATGGGAATAAGAATGCGATGCGTTCACCCCAGAGAGAAACCTTGTCATTGTTGTTCTGATTGAGATACGCATAATAGTACATTCGCATGTCTTCGTGGTTGATGCTATCTGATGGAATCTTGTCTAGGCAAGAAATGCAGGCGGTGTAGTTGCCTACTTTCCGATAGCAGGAAGCCAGTTTTCTGCGTGCTCCCAGGTGAGATGGATTTGCTTCCAGATACTTTTGGTAGTATTGGGTTGCATGAAATACATCATATCTACTCAAACAGCTATCTCCTTGTTGAAGTAGATTAGCAGTGGTATCGTTGGCCTTGGCATTTATTGCCATACATAGCCATAATATAAGGATCAATCTAAACTGTTTCATCGTTTTTGCTGATTATTTCTTTCTTACTTCGGGAGTGAAAACGACAGGCAAGGTAAACTCCATGTTGACTTCCTCGCCATCGGAGAGTCGGGCAGGCTTCCAATGGGGACTTTTCTTGAGAAGTTCAATCACAGTCTGCTCGTAGGCTTTTTCTTTGGGAGCTTCGAGAACTTTAAACAATCCCAATGTTCCATCCTTTTGAACGGTGAAGTTGATGACGACTCGCGCAGGCTTGTCTTCCAATCCTTTAGGATATTGTATGTTTGTCATCACCCATCTCAAGAAATCGTTGATGTCGCCATTGCCGTTGAAGATTGGCATCTGACCACCTTCCGGTAAAACGGCTATCGTCTTTAACACATGAGGTTGTGATACGCTTTGCGGTTTGAACATAAGGACGATGGTTATACCTATTATTGCTATCACGCAAGCGGCTATCCCAAATACCTTTTTATATATATGAGATTTTGTGTATCTTGTTTCCTGTGCTTTGCCCAAGAAATAAGTTTCTTCCTGATTGTTTTTTTCTTTCATACCTTTTACGATTTTATGGAGTTGTCTAAAAGTGCTTTTAATTGTTTGAGTGGTTCCTTGCTGACGTGCAGAGTGAATTTCTCGCTAAACCGTTCGTTGTACAAAACTAGTTCTGAAGTGTTGAGGTTGATGCTGAAAATGTGCTGACTATTAATAATGTAGTTTCTGCCAACACGAGCGAAGAAGTGTGCCGTTTGCGCAAGTTGCTCTACTATTTTCTTCTCAAAGACCACAAGGTTGAACGAGAAGGTGTATTCGTCGCCGTTGGTGAGTCGAAGATTGCAATAGCTTCCTTCTGAACAGACGTATGCTATCTGTTCGGAAGCCACTCTGAGCAAGAAGTTGGCATTTGATATGATGAGAAATTCTTCCATACTGATAAGTTTGGTGCAAAGATAAGCAAAATATTTAAAAAGTATGGCTGGAGGTAGCGTGTTTTTTGTGAACCAGTGGACTTGTTTTGTGAAAAATATGAAGTCAAACTCCAGATATGACTATCTGTTTAAGGTGGTCAACTAAAATCGTTAAACCACAGAGTGTCTAATAACTAGACAGCAGTGTCAAGTATTTAGACAGGTCCTTTTATGGACTTTCTTTCTATATATTCTGATAATCAATTGTTTATGTTTTTGGCATAGCCGTTGCCTTGCTATTTTGCAATAAATAAGAATAGTAACAACATAAAGAATAATAAGACAATGAAAAGACTTGCGTTAGTAGCATCCTTCTGTGGCATTACCATAACACAGATGATGGCACAGAACATCAACGGCGAACAGATTTCCGACACGACCCTATTTGATAAGTTCTCCAAAGAACTTGGCGAAGTGGTGGTGAAAGCTCATCTTCCTCAATATAAGAAGACCCACGAAGGACTGCTGACCAATGTGGCAGGAACCGTGCTTGGCAAGATGGGTACGGCAGAAGATGTATTGAAGCATGTGCCGAGCATCGTGAAGAAGAAAGATGGATATGAGGTGGTCGGCAAGGGTACACCTATTATATATATCAACGGCAGGAAGATGCAAGACATCAGTGAGTTGGATAACATCAAATCTTCCGACATCAAGAGTGTGGAAGTCATCCAGAATCCTGGAGCCACCTACGATGCTTCGGTAAATGCGGTAATCAAAATCAAGACCATCAAGAAGAAAGGCGAAGGTTTCGGCTTTGATACTCGCTCTGTGTATTGGTACAATAAGCACGACAATACCATCCAACAGGTTAACATGAACTATCGTCATAATGGACTGAATCTCTTTGCCACTTATAAGTTCTCTGATGCCACATGGATGCAACAGGACACCTACGAGCAGACTGTACATGTTGATACGCTTTGGCAACAGCATAACAACAACGAAGTAACAGGTCGCATAGAATCTCACCATCTTATCAGTGGTTTTAGCTATGATTTCAATGCCAATCATTCCATTGGTGCGAGATACACCTTGACCTCGCCTGGCTATTCTCGCTCAAAAGATTTTTTCGATAGTCAGGTGACTGCCGACGGTAAATTTTACGACTATATCAAAACCGATGGTCTGACGGTCGATAAGAACAACCCTAGCCATCAATTGAATGCCTACTACAACGGCACATTGGGCAAGACCACTATTGATCTGAATACCGACCTCTATTTCAGTACAAACAGGGCTTATGCCTATAGCGATGAACAGAGCCAGGAGCACGATTCTCGTAACATCAACTCCAAGAATTGTGTGAGCAACAAGATGGTAGCCACCAAACTCGTAATTACCTCTCCTCTCTTAGGCGGTAATCTCTCCTATGGAGCTGAGTATATCCATACCCGTCGCAACGATGACTACGAAGTGAATCGCACCGACCTCCTCGCCAACTCTTATAGCAAGTTGGAGGAGCAGACGGCAAGTCCATTCATCCAATATGCGCACCTCACCCCGATAGGAAACATCACGGCAGGATTGCGATACGAGTATGTAAGATTCAAGTATTATGATGCAGGCATCTATCAGCCCGAGCAGAGTCGCTCCTTCCGCAACCTCTTTCCTACCATCAGCTATGGTGCGAAGATAGGCAAGGTAATGGCACAGTTGAGCTATTCGGTAAAGACCTCTCGTCCTTCATATAGTCAACTGAGCAACAATGTATCTTATATGAATCGATTTACTCGCCAAACAGGTAATCCTTATCTCGACAACGAAACCAATCACAGAGTGGAATTATCGGGTGTATGGAAGTTCATCCAGTTTATGGTCAACTACAAGGACTCTCGCAATGCCATTATCTATTGGGCGGAGCAAATTCCTGATAACGAAGCAATTACCATGATAAGTCGTAAGAACGTGAAGAGTCTCAAGAGCATGACTGCCTACATCAGTGCCGCTCCAAAGATAGGCATTTGGGCGCCGCAAATCAACTTGGGCATGCAGAAGCCATGGTTCACCCTCCATACTGATGTGGCATCTTATCGCTTGAATCGTCCTATCTTCATGGGCAACTTCAACAATGCCTTCTCCTTGCCATGCGGCATCACTCTTAACGTGGATTATCGCTATCAGAGCAAGGGTAACACGATGAATGTATATCTTGCCAAAGAGCAGCATGTACTGGATGTCAGCATCAGCAAGTCATTCCTAAAGGATGCCCTTACCTTGGAAATAAAAGGCAACGACCTGCTTTATAAATGTTGGGATGCCGACTTGCTCTATAACCAGAAGATGGAACTCTTGCAAGTATCTAAGCGAGGTACGAGAGACCTGCAACTCACCCTTCGCTATAAGTTCAATACCACACGTAGCAAGTACAAGGGAACTGGTGCCGGTAATGCAGAGTTGAATCGACTATAAATATCTTTTACAAGATAAAATCTTGTTATATGAGAGAGGCATGGTTTTCGCATAATGGAACCATGCCTCTCTTTTTGCTTTTTATAGTCGGAATATTCCTATTCCGCCAATTCATTATACTTCTTGAACAGATCTGCCACGCATTCGCTCTCCGTCATCTTTACGGGGAAGGCATAGGCTTGCATCACGGCTCGAGCGTTTTGGCGATGCGCCTGAAGGAGTTCCTTCGAATCCTAGATGCCGAAGTGATAGAGAGTACACTTTTCCTATAAGGGAAACAAAAAAGCAGCAAACCGCAAAGGGCTTGCTGCTCACGATAGGAGTGTTTCCTATTTCTTTTATGGGTTGAGTTTTCTTTATATCCTTATCTCAATGGGTTTATACTTCTTTTAATACGGTTTCCAATCTTCCGATGAAGTCATCTACATTTTCCTTGGTCAATACCAATGGAGGGAGGATACGGAGGATGTTGGTGCCGGCGCAACCGGTGAAGCAGTGCTGCTCGTGGATGAGCTTGCTGCGAACTTCCTTGTGAGGAATATCGAGTACGGCGCCTACCATCAAGCCACGACCACGAACCTCCGTGATGTGACTGTTGCGCTTCTGCAACTCCTTCAGCTGGGCAATGAGATATTCACCAACCTCATGCGCATTCTCTACCAGGTTCTCCTTCTCGAATACATCGAGAACGGCGAGAGCGGCAGTACATGCCAGGTGGTTGCCACCAAAGGTTGTACCCAACTGACCATATACAGGAGTAAACTCTGGAGAAATCAACACGCCACCCATAGGGAAACCGTTACCGATACCCTTGGCTACGGTGATGAGATCTGGCTTGATGCCCAACCACTGGTGAGCAAAGAACTTACCGCTTCTGCCATAACCGCACTGGATTTCATCGCAAATCAGGAAAGTACCGTATTTCTTGCAGGCTGCCTGCAAGCCCTGAGCAAACTCAGGAGTTACCATGTTGCAGCCACCTACGCCCTGAATAGCTTCGATGATACAAGCGCAGACATCGCCCTTGGCAAGTTCCTTCTCCCAAGCCTCCAAATCATTGATAGGAAGATAGGTTACGTGACCATTGTCATTGATAGGAGCGATGATCTTAGGATTATTTGTTACCTCTACGGCAAGGGATGTTCTGCCGTGGAAAGCCTTCTCTATAGAAAGCACGCGGGTTCTTCCGTTGGTGAATGAAGCAAGCTTCAAGGCATTCTCGTTTGCCTCGGCACCCGAGTTGATGAGGAAGAACTGATAATCTTCATAACCGCTTATCTTGCCCAGACGCTCAGCGAGTTTCACCTGCAACTTGTTGATGACAGAGTTGGAATAGAAACCCAGGTTGTTCAACTGGTTGGTGAGCATCTCCACATAGTGAGGATGGCAATGACCGATGCTGATAACGGCATGACCGCCATAGAGGTCGAGATATTCCTGACCCTTGTCGTCCCATACCTTACAGCCCTTACCTTTTACTATATTAATATCGAAAAGAGGATATACGTCGTAAAGTTTCATGTTAAATCTATGTTTTAAGAAAGACAACTCATAGAGTTATCTTATTACAAACTATTTTTTATGATAGAAGAACGAATGATTTTTCATCCGTTCTTCCGAATTCTTTTATCTAAAATGCTGATGGCTTGAGTTTCAAACCTGCTGTCTGGTCGAGACCAAACATGATGTTCATGTTCTGAACAGCCTGACCTACGGCACCCTTCAGAAGATTGTCGATGCAGGAAGTGATGAGGAGCTTATCGCCATACTTATCCACATGAACCAGGCACTTGTTGGTATTTACCACCTGCTTCAGGTCGATTGCCTTATCCACATAGTGGGTAAACTTGGCATCCTTGTAGAACTCCTTGTAACCTGCTACGATTTCCTCGATTGGCTTGTCGGTCTTCACCACTTCTGTAGCGAAGATGCCACGGGCGAAGTCGCCACGGTAAGGGATGAAGTCGATGGCTGCATCGAGATAACCCTGTGTCTGCTTCAGACTCTCACGAATCTCTGGTACGTGCTGATGGTTGAATGCCTTGTAGATGCTCATGTTGTTGTTGCGCCATGAGAAATGGGTAGTGGCGCCTGGCTTCTGACCAGCGCCGGTGCTACCGGTAATGGCGTTGACAGATACATCGCTGTTGATGAGGCCCATCTTAGCAGCAGGCAACAAACCAAGTTGAATGCAGGTTGCAAAACAACCTGGGTTTGCCACGTGCTGAGCTACGGCTATTTTTGATTCATTTATTTCTGGAAGACCATATACAAAATCGTGAGCGGCTGGGGTTGGCTGCTGGGTAGCAACCACAGTCTCTGGGGCAAGACGGAAGTCCTGTGCCAAATCGATAATCTTCACGTTCTCCGGAACATTGTGCTCCTTCAGGAACGCCTCGCTCTTGCCATGACCGAAGCAGAAGAAGATAACATCCACCTGGTCGAAAGGCATCTCGGCGGTAAACTTCAAGTCGGTCTCGCCATACAATCCCTCGTGAACCTCAGCCACCAGGTTGCCGGCGTTACTCTCGCTGTTGGCGAATACAATCTCTGCCTCTGGATGGTTGATAAGGAGGCGAATCAACTCACCTCCTGTATAACCAGCTGCTCCTAAAATACCTACTTTTACCATATTATCTTTCCTCGTTAGGGTGCATACCATAATAAACACGGAGTGGGGTAGAGCTTACCTTGATGAAGCCCTTCGCATCCTCTGCGGTCCAACCGTGCTGCATCTCACCATACTCACCGAGCTTAGACTTGGTCAAATCGTCTGGTGAATCGATACCTACAGTCTGGAAACTGTATGGACGGAGCTTCAGAATGGCTGTACCGTTAACGTTGCGCTGAGAAGAAGTCAGCATAGCCTCGATATCTGGCATTACTGGCTCCAGGTACTGACTCTCGTGGAGGAACATTCCGTACCAGTTGCCTACCTGGTCCTTCCAATACTGCTGCCACTTGCTCAATGTGCTCTTCTCCAACAGGCGGTGAGCCTCGATGATGAGCTTAGGAGCTGCAGCCTCGAAAGCTACACGACCCTTGATACCGATGATGGTGTCACCCACGTTGCAGTCGCGACCGATGGCGTAAGAAGCACCAATCTCCTCAATCTTCTGGATGGCAGCAATCTTATCATCAAACTTCTCGCCGTTGACAGCCACGATCTCACCCTTCTCGAAGGTAATCTTCAGTTCAGCCTCTTCTTCCTTGGCTGTAACGTGCTTCAGGTAAGCCTCCTCTGGGAGACCCTGGGTTGGGTCGAGAATCTCACCACCACAGATGCTGGTTCCCCAGATACCTACGTTATATGAATACTTCAACTTGGTGAAGTCTGCATAGAAACCGTGCTCGTTCAGGTAGTCAACCTCCTCCTTACGAGAAAGCGCCTTGTCACGTGTCAAGGTGATGATCTCTACACCAGGAGCCATCACCAGGAATGTCATGTCGAAACGAATCTGGTCGTTGCCGGCACCTGTACTTCCGTGAGCGATGGCGTCAGCACCAATCTCCTTGGCGTAACGAGCGATGGCGATAGCCTGGAAGATACGCTCAGAAGATACAGAGATAGGGTAGCAGTTGTTGCGGAGCACATTACCGAAAATCATGTATTTCAATGATTTCTCGTAATACTCATGGGTAACGTCGAGAGTGACGTATGCCTTGGCACCCAATTTATATGCGTTCTCCTCGTTGGTCTTCAACTGCTCGGCAGAGAAACCACCTGTGTTAGCGCATGCTGCATAAACATCCCAGCCATCCTGGGTCAACTTCATTACTGTGTATGATGTATCGAGACCGCCGCTGAAAGCGACTACAACTTTTTTATTTGCCATTTTATTTTATGTTTAATATGTGGTGAATAATGTTTAGATGGCATTCTTGCCAACACCTTAAATTATATGTAAGGATTTAAATTTCTGCAGATGGACCGTCAATCTTGCGGATTCTCTCAATCACTTCCTGAGGAAGCTTGATAGGCAGATGCTCCTCTGGGTCGAAGAGCATGGCGGTGCAGATGCAGTATTTGCGGTTGGTACGATGGAGGACATCCACGTTGATGCAACCCTCGCAACCACGCCAGAATGACTCATCATCGGTCAGGTCGGCGAAGGTAACAGGGAGATAACCCAACTGGGTGTTCATCTTCATGACAGCCGAACCGGATGTCAAAGAGAAAATCTTGGCATGAGGCCATCGCTGTCGGGCGAGCGTAAAGGTCAGGTTCTTGATGCGCTTTGCCAATCCCAAACCACGGAAGTCTGGGTGAACGATCAAACCTGATGTGGTAACATAGTGCTTGTTGCCCCATGTTTCGATGTAGCTGAAACCTGCGAACTTTTCGCCCTGGAGAGCGATGACCGCCTTGGCTTCGCGCATCTTGGTGGCAACATACTCTGGTGAACGCTTGGCGATACCAGAACCACGCTTCTTTGCAGCTTCTGCAATTGTAGTCAGAATGGTGTCGATGTACTTGATGTGACTTTCGTCAGCCACCATTACTTTAACTTCTGCTTCTTCCATTTTTTCTCTTCTATCTTAAAATGTTTTTGTTTTAATATTCTTTCTTTATATATAATAAGGTGTATGTTTTGCATAAAAATGCAACTACCTTATATATATTTATGGTGAACGTCTGGAATTACCTCTGCTAGTGCATTGATGATTTCCTCTTCTGTTGTCCCTTTCTTCTTAACCAGAAAGATCGTGTCATCGCCAGCGATGGTTCCCAAAATTTGAGGAATATCACTATTATCTATATTATAGGCAATGCTGCTTGCATATCCCGGACGGGTTTTGATCACGACCATGTTTCCGGAGAAGTTGATAGATTGGAATCCGGTATTCACCATCATCTTGCTCACTGGAATATGGTTTGATACTCTCTTATATAATGTATCGTTGGGCAGGACATACGCATATTTTCCACTCGAAGATGCTGCCTTTGCTACCTTGAGCAGTTTTAAGTCACGGCTCAATGTGGCTTGCGTAATCTTAAAGCCTTCTTTGTGAAGAGCCTCCAAAAGTTGGTCTTGCGAACTCAACTCTTGACTTGATATAAGCATCTTCAAAGTTTCCAATCTGCTATTCTTTGCCTTCATATGCTGTATTTTTATTCGTTTAACGGCTGCAAAATTACAATATATTTTGCAAATAACCAAATAAAATGAAAGAAAAATGCATAAAATAACATTATTTTGTCTTTTGCTATGCATAAACATAGAATAAATATGCATATATTGCCTTCTTTCATACAAATATTCTACACTTGGCTTTTGATGCAAAAAAGCCTTTTTTATCCATTTTAAGCTAATTATTGTAAATTATTGAAAGAAAGTCTACGGAAACCGCATCGGTTCAATAAGTTTTTGTTATCTTTGCAGACACAATTCTTAGATTATAATCAACTTAATATAAAATAAACCTTTAGAAGATGGAAAAAATTAATGTTAAACCAGCAGAAGGTAAGCTGGGAATCTTGGTTGTTGGTTGTGGCGCAGTAGCTACTACCTTCATGACCGGTGTTTTCATGACTCGTAAGGGACTTGCGAAGCCAGTAGGTTCAATGACTCAGTACGACAAAATTCGTGTTGGCAAGGGTGCAGACAAGAAATATTTGCACTATAAGGACATCGTTCCACTTGCTGACCTTAATGATATCGTATTCGGTACTTGGGATGTTTATCCGCAGAATGCTTATCAGGCAGCTATGTATGCTGAGGTATTGAAGGAGAAAGATATCAATCCTGTACGCGAGGAGTTGGAGAAGGTAGTACCAATGAAGGCTGCTTTCGACAAGAACTATGCAAAGCGTCTTGATGGCGACAATGTGAAGGATTGCAAGACCCGCTGGGAGATGGTAGAGGCTCTTCGTCAGGATATCCGCGACTTCAAGGAGAAGAACGGTTGTGCCCGTATCGTTGTTATCTGGGCAGCATCTACCGAAATCTACGTTCCTGTAGATATGGAGATTCATGGTACATTGGCAGCACTTGAGGCAGCAATGAAGGCTGACGACCGCCAGCATGTAGCTCCATCCATGTGCTACGCTTATGCTGCTTTGACAGAGGGTGCTCCTTTCATCATGGGTGCTCCTAATACAACTGTTGATATTCCTGCTATGTGGGAACTAGCAGAGAAGACCAAGATGCCTATCGCCGGTAAGGACTTCAAAACAGGCCAGACTCTTGTAAAGAGTGGTTTCGCTCCTATCATCGGTACCCGTTGTCTCGGCTTGAATGGCTGGTTCTCTACCAATATTCTCGGTAACCGTGATGGTCTCGTTCTCGATGAACCAGCTAATTTCCATACCAAGGAGGTAAGTAAACTCTCTACTCTTGAAACAATCCTGAAACCAGAAGCTCAGCCAGATCTCTATGGTCATGGTAACGATGAAGATACTCAGTACTATCATAAGGTACGTATCAACTATTATCCACCTCGTAACGATAACAAGGAGGGTTGGGATAATATCGATATCTTCGGCTGGATGGGTTACCCAATGCAGATTAAGATTAACTTCCTCTGCCGTGACTCAATCCTTGCTGCTCCATTGCTGCTCGACCTTACATTGTTGAGCGATCTTGCAGCTCGTGCAGGCCGTTTCGGAATCCAGCGTTTCTTGAGTTTCTTCCTCAAGGCACCTATGCACGATTATACTAAGGGTGAAGAGCCTGTAAACCATCTCTACCAGCAGTATACGATGCTGAAGAATGCTATCCGTGAGATGGGTGGTTACGAGGCCGATGAGGAAATCGACTAATCAGGTTATTTCATTTAATATTACACCTTATTATATATAAGGCATTAATTTATATCATGGCACACCTTTGGAATGTTAGAACTTCTCTCCATAGGTGTGCCTTTTTGTTTATTTACATAGATCGTAGACATGGATTCGGTAACGAGTTTTATTTATGGTATGAGCATGATGTTCTTCTCCATGATGGCTTTCCTGTTTTGGAGAAAAGGAAAGGAGATGCTCTTTCGGATGATTATGTGGCTCATGATTGTGGTCGACCTACAGTTGGTAAAGGACATGGTTTTCTTTCTGATTTATGGTTTTGACAACGAGCATGCGTGGTATCTTACGTCTTCGTTGGATATGATGATTATTCCGTTCTACAGCTTTGTGTTGATGGAACTGGTGAAGCCGGGCTGGTTCAGATGGGTGAAAGCTTTGATGCTGGAATTGCCTTTCCTCTTGTTGCCGGTGTTCTATATTTTTACCCATAATATCATCTGGTTTTATGTGCTTTCTGTCTGGGGAGCCATTTATGGATGTTCTACCTTTATATTGCTTATCTTTATGATTCGGAGGTATCACCGCCAGCTGAAAGAGCGGTTTTCTTATCAGGAAAATATTAATCTGAATTGGCTTCTTGCCATTCTCAATACCTTCTTCCTGATTCTGTTTTTATGGACGCTGAGCTGTTTCGTTATTAATGTGGATTACGACAATATCTATATGGTAAGTTCTCTGATGCTCTGGATGCTGATAGATTATTTTGTTTATAGGCATGAATCGGTGATAGAAGAGTTGAGCGATATTGAAATTGTACCGTTAGAGCAGAACGAAGTAGATGTTTCGGGGATGGCTGCTGAGGTGCAGCGGTTGTTCGAGGAAGATAAAATCTATCTCAATCCGAAACTGAAATTGTCTGATGTGGCGCTGGCTGTAGGTACGAACCGTACTTATCTGAGTCGCTATTTTAACCGGCAGAATGGGCAGACGTTTTATGATTATGTGAATTCTTATCGTATACAGTATGCTGAGAATTTGTTGAAATCAACGAACTTTCCTTTGCCGGAAATCGCCATCAAATCGGGATTTAATTCTATTTCTACGTTCAGAAGAGTATTTTTTGCCTCTTTTGGTTGCTCTCCTAATAAATATAGGACAAATGTGTAAGTTGTTGATGTGTAGGTTGTTCTGAAAAGTCAGTGTTACACTGAAAAATGTCAAAAGACACTTTTTGTCTATTTGAAACTTATTTTTACTATTTTGAAACCATGGTTCTCGATTTTTTTCTATCTTTGCACCATAGAATTTTTTGAAGAGAATATAACTCTAGCATTTACCTTTTCTAGGAATTAAAAAAATAAAGGTTGGCCAACCCGTTGAGGGCAAGCCAACCTTTCTCGTTATGTATGTTATTCTTTGTTTTTTTACTTTATTCCCGGTTCTCGTTTTCATTATTCCTTGTTGCTGCCTCCGAAGATGCGGAGCAAGTAGAGGAAGAGGTTGATAAAATCGAGATACAGGGTCAAGGCTCCGATGAGTGCCAGTTTCTGTGCGCCCTCGCTCATGTCGTATTGTGTCTGGAGCATCTGCTTGATCTTCTGACTGTCCCAAGCGGTCAAGCCAACGAAGATGGCTACACCTGCGTAACTCAAAATGTAATCAAATCCCGAACTCTTCAAGAACATGTTTACTACGGTAGCGATAATCAGACCAATCAGCGCCATGAAGAGTATTTTTCCTAAAGAGGTCAAATCCTTCTTGGTAGTGTAACCATAGAAAGCCATTGCTCCGAATGTGCCGGCTGTAATAAAAAATACCTTGGCAATACTGGTCATCGTATATACTACGAATACGGATGAAAGCATGGCACCATTCAAAACCGAGTAGACGATGAAGAGTAGGGTGGCCGTAGTCAGGGAGAGTCTCTGTAGGGCACCAGTAATGATGAATACCAGGGCGAGCTCTGCGATAATCAAGCCAAAGAGCAAGCCGCGACTTGTCATCAAGGTCATCAGCAGGGTAGGACTGCTAGCCACACCGTAGGCTGTAACGCCCGTAATCAGGAGAGCTAAGGTCATCCATGTATACACTTTGCGCATCAAAGCAGAGAAAACACCGCTTATACCTCGCTCTTTCTCATTAACAGCAAAGCCATTGCTCTGCTGGTTGTTCTGACTATTTATCAGATTGTACATTTCCTTTTCTGTCATAATTCTATTTTCTTTTGTTATTTATGGTCTATTGAATAATATAATAAGCGCAAAGATAATGCCATTTATTGAAACGAGCGATTATCTCTGCGCTTTATTAACATTTATTCCGTAATTTTACGTCATTCATTCCTTTATTTAAGGGCTATCTTCTTTACGGCTATCTGTTTTCCGCCTCGTGTTACCTCTACGGCTACAGTCCCATTTATTGGTGTGCGAAGCTGTTCTGTATCAGATTTTGCCTGTTTCTGAAGTGCCAGGACACCTGAGGTTCCGTATATTCTGATGATGTCGTTCTGTTTCAAACCCTTTATCAGGATATGATAGTTGCCGCTAGGAATGATGGTGATGTCTGACTTCATGTCAGTCTCCTTGCGGTTGAAACTGATCTGCCATTGCCATCTTAATCTCTTATCTTCTCTTTCTTCTACCAGTCTCATACGCTATTCGTTTTATTTCGAATGCAAAGATACGTCTTTTCCGTTTTCTACCTATGCGATTTGTGCGATTTGCGTGGATTCGGGAAATAAAGTGCGAAAAATATCATGGAATCATTCAGAAGAATATCTCCGAAGAATACGAAAATATCTCCGAAAGATAGCAGAATATCTCCGAAGAATAAACCAAGAAAACAAATGTTGGGAATACGATGATGGATATGTGTTGTGGTGACGAGGTTAAGGGTGGTTCTTTGCTCTTTTTGTGCAATATTGTCTGGGTTGATATAAATAGAATCTTCTAGCCATTTGTGGTGTAATACACGACTGGTTATTGTTGTCTTCCCAGAACCATTAGGTCCTGCAATGACAATTAAAACGGGTTTGTGTATTTTTGCCTCCATTAATTCAAATTGAATTTTTGTCGTTGTTCTTTAGCCTGTTTTTGCATATTGGCAAAATAACTTCTGTAAGCTTCTTCGTTTTCTCTGTTGTATATTTCGGCTGCCTCATGCATAATCTGAGCCAGCATTTCATCTGTTGGCTCTTCCATGCTTGTCAGCCGATAGCTATTTAATTCTTTTTCTGAAATCATATCACATTTGTATCTAAGAAAACCTGTTTCATATTAGCTTATATTTTCTGCTCAGCAAATAAGTAATCTATATTTCTGCTTTTAGCTGCAGTATATGTTCCGCCGACAGCCCGGTTATTTCCTTTACCGTCGCTTCATCTATGCCCTTTGCCAGCATCTTTCTGGCAATCTCAAGACTCCTTTTTTCCATGCCTTCGGCTATACCTTCACGCTTGGCGGTGTCTACGGAATTCTTGATGTCGCGATATGCCATCTTGCTGGTCTCGTACTCCCTCATTTCCTGCGGAGTAAACTTGGCTATCTCGGCTTCCTCGAAGAGACGGTCGAAGCCGAAATCGGTCAGCAAGCTGATGTATCTTTCTTCTACCTGTTTCATACGCTTTATGTTTTTGCCTTGAAGATTATACAGTACTACATGCGAACGGTCGGTTTAAAAGAAAAAATAACGAATATCTGTTAATAAAAGTTTAAGCGTGTCCTGTCTTGGAAAAATTATAGTATATTTGTAACTGAAAAGACGGGTCGGCGTGACTCGTAGTGATCCATGAGATGACAGAATAAAACAGAAACTCAAAATTAGTAATTATTTAACGAGAAAAACAAGATGAAAAGAACCATTTTAACAGCAGTGTCGCTGCTAATCTTATTCGTATTGCCACCTCATCTTTCTGCCGGGCCACGATCCTGGCAACAGGCGCAGAAAATAGCGGAAAGAATTGGCTGCTGGGCAAAGAATTCGGTGGCGCCTATGACGCCGGGCAACGTATTCCTGAAAATGGGGGATAAGGAAACGGCGGTGCCGCTAAAACTGACCAACTGGGGTGATACCGAGGTGACCAGCATCAGCTATACCTTTTATTATACAGATAAGCAGGTGAGCGAGGGACCTTTCGTGTTGCACTTAGACCAGCCGCTCAAGGATGGAGAAACGCGAGAGGTAAAAATTCCTATCAAACCGGGCCAGAAACTGGGAAAGGAAGAGGTGCTCTTCAATATCACACAGGTGAACGGACAGTATAACGAGGCTTCGGCGGGATATGCCTATCTTACCTGCTGCACGGTCAACAAGATGCCGCACAAGCGGGTACTGGTAGAAGATTATGCGGGAATGTGGTGCTGGCACTGTCCTATCGGACTGGTGGCTACCGATGCCATAGCGCGTATGTATCCCGACGACGTAGTGGCTGTTTCTGTTCATAAAACTGATGATATCAGCAAGGTAGTATCCCGATTGGTATATGAAGGCTTGATAGACCGCTATGCCGTAACGGTTCCTGCCGTATGGGTGGCACGTGATAACAAGGCTGCCGGTTTTGACATTACCGATGCTTTCAAGATAGAAAAGAGCAAGGTTACCTACATGAACATGGAGGTGGACGCAGAATGGGATGAGAACGGTAATAACATACGTGTGAAAACCCAGGTGGAACCATGCATGTTGCCTGATGAGGGCGAAACGTTTGCCATAGGCTATGTGATGACTGCCAGCGGACTGAGCGACGACAAATGGCGACAGGAGTCGAATTATGCCGAGTATTCCAGCGACAGTTATAAGGATGCACCCGAAGAGATGAAGTTCTATGCCGATGCTGCCAACTATGTAGAGGGCTGGTCGCAGGTTAAGGGCATGGTGTATAACCATGTAGCGATAGAATCGCAGGGTATGGACAACGGACTGGAGGACTTCATCT
>ENA-UEPJ01002788-UEPJ01002788.1-human-gut-metagenome-genome-assembly--contig:-NODE-2788-length-17061-cov-51.546632_pt1 | contig 17061 bp, 16 predicted proteins | sample MGYA00242890_ERZ507896 | MGnify/ENA primary metagenome ERZ507896 (study PRJEB26167, sample SAMN06115508) | human gut metagenome | host: Homo sapiens | place: China:Qinghai | collected 2015-08-20... | reverse complement strand
TGATGTAAGTATGGTACCTAATGCTCAACAAAGACAACAAATCTTAAAAGCTGTTTATAACGCAAGAAATACATTACCTATGATGACAGTAGATTTCTGGGGTGACGGTCCAGAAATGATGGGATGTATTGCAGGCGGAAGACAATATATTCACGTAAACCCACGCGGAGATGTTGAACCTTGTACATTCGTCCACCTAGCGACACATAACCTTAAAGATTGTACATTGACAGAAGCTCTTGCTGCACCGTTTATGCGTGCAATCAGAGATGGTATTCCTTACGAAGACGGTAATATGCTAAGACCTTGTATGATTGTCGATAGACCTGAAGTCTTAAGAAAATATTATCAGGAATTCAAACCTTATGAAACACATGAAAATGCTGCAGCATATTTGACAAATCCTGAAATTACATCAAAAATTGATAAATATTCTCAAGATGTAAAAGAAATCTTAGACAAAGACTGGAGAGAAAATCTTTGGATGACAATATTCCCGCTTGAAGGAGAATATTATGTAGATAGAGATCACTTCTGTTCAACAGAAAAACCTGTTAAAGAAAATAAATGCAGTGGAAACTGTGCTTGCTGCGGTAAATAATATGAAAAAAACATTTTCATTATTAATTTTATTTATAATACTTACAGCTTTAATAATCTCTTGTCCCATAATAACTCAATGGGACAGGAGTATTATTATATTCGTTCAGCAGAAATTATCTTTTTTACCTCTCTGGATTCCAATGCTTCCTGATTGTATATTGTACACCGCAATGATTATTTTACCGCTGGTCGGTTTTGGAATATTCTTTGTAAAAAAAAGATTATGGATTGATTTAATTTGCATATATTCAATCCCGCTTATTACTTTTTTGTTGAATTGCATAATAAAACCAATAATAAAACGGGAAAGACCTCCAATAGAATTGCAAATTACAACAATTCACCCAGATAGTTTTAGTTATGTATCAAGTCACAGTTTAGTTACAATTTGTCTATGGGGGATTGTAATTTGGTATATTAATAAGTTTTGTAAATATAAAAAATTAAAAATTTCACTAATTTTAATTGGAATTTCGTGGATAATCTTTGTCGGATTCAGCAGAATATGGCTAGGTGTTCATAACCCTACAGACGTACTTGGAGCCTATGTTTTAGGTAGTTTTTTATTATGTTTATATATCACATTTTTAAAAAATTATAGACATTTAATTGATAATTTTATATTAAATAAGAATAATAATTAAAAAATAATCAAAAGTCTATATTTTTTCTCATATGTTTATTGTAGAATAATAAGAATACAGCTTGGAGTAATGATGTTTAATAATACATTATCAAAATCAACTTTAATAATGTTTTTCTTTGATTTAATCACGTTGGTCTTATCCACTGTTTATTGGTATAATCACTTTAATTTACCTTTTGAACATATGGACATTGCTGTACTTTTGACAACTTTAACAGGAATTATTGTCCTATTTTTAAAAGATAATTACAAGATTAGAGAATTTAATTCAACTTTGAAAAATTCATACCTTCTTTTTGAGGGTGTTGTATTTTCTCAAATTCCTGCAACGATTTTACTTTTAACATTTAATCTAGATATTAAATCTTTTGAGTTTATTTTATCAAATTTATTAACAATTTACGTAGTTCTATTCATTTACAGAAGATGTTTTCACTATTACTTATTTAACATCAAGAAAATAAAAAATGTATTGATAATCGGCTCAAATTCTAATGCAAAACTTATAGCAGATGAAATTATCAATAAAAAAGCATTAAGAATGAACGTATCAGGTTTTGTTGAATATGATGAAGAAGATAAAATTATAAATGATACTAATATTGCAGTATTACCAAAAGTTTATGAACTGGATGAAATTATAAAAGATAAAAAAGTTGACATTGTAATAGTAGCAATAAAACATCGTATGGAAGAAGAATTTTTAACAAAAATGGTAAATAGTATTCCTAATGATGTACAAGTATATAAAATGCCTGAATTTTATGAAATGGTTACAGGTAAATACTTTGTAGACAGAATGTCAATAAACTGGTTATTTTATGATTACATGAAAAACCGTTCTAGAATATATGATTTTTGCAAACGTGCATACGATATAATTGCAGCCTTAATAATTCTTATTGTGACATCTCCAATACTTTTGTATATTGGTATTCGTGTAAAATTAACAGATGGCGGAAATGCAATTTATACTCAAAACAGAGTGGGAAAAGACGGAAAAGTATTCAAAGCATATAAATTAAGAACAATGTATGCAAATGATTATGTTCCGAAAGCTGGTCAAATTGTACATACAGAACCTCAAGATGAAGATAATAGAGTTATCCCGTTTTGTAAATTTGTAAGAAAAGCTCGTTTTGATGAAATTCCTCAAATGATAAATATTTTAAAAGGAGAAATGTCAATTGTAGGTCCAAGGACAGAATGGGAAGATTTGGTGAATATTTATTCAAAAGAAATTCCATATTACTCTTGCCGCATGTGGGTAAAAACAGGATGGACAGGCTGGGCACAGATAAACCAAGGACATTGCGTTTTAGCTGATGATGTTTCTGAAAAACTTCAATATGACTTGTATTATTTGAAACACAGAAATTTACTATGGGAAATAGGAATTTTAATAAAAGCAGTATTTCTAGCATTAGGGGGCAGGCATGGGTAGTAAGAAAATAAATGTAACAATATCAAGATTTTTTATATAAAAGAATTTGTATATATGATTAAATATTAGAAATGTGATAAAAAATTTTTTGGAGTAGAAATTGGAAAAAGAAAAGATAAAATTTAGTGTTTTGATGCCTGTGTATAATAAGGAAAATCCAATATTTTTAAAGCAAGCTTTAGAAAGTATTATACAACAAACATTAATGCCTAATGAAATTGTAATTGTAAAAGACGGAGCTTTAACTAAAGAATTAGATAACATTATTAACAACTATTCTTCAAACTATAATGATTTATTTAATATTATAACTCTTGTACAAAACATTGGACCAGGTAGAGCTAGAAATGCAGGATTACAAGCATGTAAATATAATTACATAGCATTAATGGATAGTGATGATATTGCGGATTTAACAAGATTTGAAAAACAAATTGGATATCTAGAAAAACATCCTGAAATCGATTGTATTGGGTCCAATATAACAGAATTTGAAGAAAACCCCGAAAATATTATATCTAAAAAAGTTGTACCACTAAAACAAGAAGAAATTTTTAAATTTGGGAAATGGCGTAGTCCTATGAATAATGTGACTATTATTTACAAAAAAGATAAAGTTTTAGAAGTTGGTGGATATAATTCATTTAATTTTGGAGAAGATTATTTATTATTTGCCAAAATGTTAGTTGCAGGTATGAAATTCCATAATCTAGAAGAATGTTTGGTTAACGCTAGAGGTGGAGCTAGTATGCTATCTAAAAGAATAGGTTTTTGCAGAATCATACAAGAATTTAAATTATTTTGGACATTTTATAAAATGAAATACATAAATATCTTTGAATTTTCAAGAAATGTAAGCCTAAAATTTTTATTAAGAATAATTCCAACTTGGTTTAGAAGCTGGATATATCAAACTTTTTTAAGGACTAAAGTATGTTAAATATAATTATAGAAGATGGTCTTAGTTTAAAACAAGAAAGAGGTATAGGACAATATACTAATAGACTATATGAAATATTATCTAAAGATTATTGTGTTAAAATAAAACGCAAATATTTTTTAGAAAATATTAAAAATAGTACTATTCGTAGGATTTTATATTGTTTATGGTTAAATAGCTTTTTCTTACTTTATTTGCTTTTCCAAAAACGAGGTACTATTTGTTTTTTTACTGCAACAATGACTCCGATTATAAAACTATCTAATATAAAATATGTAAGTGTAATCCATGATATTAGGTCGGTAATACACCCAGAATTATCAACGAAGATTCAAAATATACATGCAAATTTTGTTAATTGGACAGCCATAAATTTTTCTGATATTTTAATAACAGTTTCAAATACTGTTAAAGAAGAAATAATAAAATATTATAAAGTTGACAAATCTAAAATTAAAATTGTTAATAATACATGTAGTATCACAAATGTAAAGTATGATACTTCAGAAAAAATATTAAAACTTTATAATTTAGTATCTAAAAATTATTTGTTTTTTATAGGCGGGTTAGATAAGAATAAAAATGTGCAATTAATAATAGATTCATTTAATCGTATTAGTGAATCTTTTCCAAACTTAAAACTAGTAGTTGCTGGAACTAAAGGTAATGATAGGTTAATCTCAAAAAATCCAAATATTATTTTTACAGGTTTCATTTCAAATGAAGATGTAAAAGTTTTATATAAAAATGCTTTGATTTATTTATTTCCATCTTTATATGAGGGATTTGGAATCCCAATAATTGATGCTCAATTATTGCAAACTCCCGTTATTTGTTCAGATATTCCTGTATTTAAAGAAGTTGCGGGTGATGGTGCTTTATTTTGTGATTTAAATGTTAAAAGCTTGACCAACAAGATAACTATTTTATTAAATTCGGAAAATTTACGCAATACATTAATACAAAAAGGCTTGACAAATAAGGAAAATTTCTGTTGTAACAAGATAAAAAAGCAATTGGAGTTATTAATTCATGAATACTAAAATATTACATCCTAGAAATTTTCTTATTTTCTTTATGGCATTATTACCACTACAACTAACTTTACGTTTAATTTGTCATTTACCAAATTTTTTAATGCTTATTTATATATTTTTAATATTTGCAATTATATATTACTTTTTGTTACCTATAAAAAAGATTTCTAAATTACAACTAACTATAAGTGTTATATTATTAATATTCTTTTTTATAACAATAATTTCAGTTTTATTTAATTATAATGCTATTATTGATAAAGTTATACCGTTTCAATATTATGTAAAGAAATACTCTTCTTTCTGGGACTCTGCTATAATGTCATCATTATTTGCTGGAGTTATTCGCCCTTTTATTTATTTTTTATTCTGTTTTTGTTCATTTTTTATTCTTCAAAAAGAAAAACATTTATATACTTTATCTAAATATTTAATAATTATAGGCTTTATTTCTTCTGTTTATTCTATATACCAATTTATTGCATTTTATACAGGATTACCATTTGATTCTTTATTCTCAGGACACAATGGAGAAATAATCACACAATTTGGAATTCGTAGATGTGAAGGGATTTTATATGAACCTGGTCCCCAAGCAACTTTTCTTTCAGTAATATTTTGCTTACTTTTATTTCAGTTTAATACCAAATCAAAACAAGGATATTTCTTTAAATCAAAATTTTTTGAAATACTAACACTTATCCTTGTGTCTATAACACTATTTTTAACACTTTCTCCTATTGGAATACTAACACCATTTATTGCAGGTAGTATTTATATATTTATAAATTGGAAAAGATTTACTATAAAATTTAAAAGATCTATATTATTAATATTCATTTTGTTAATTTTAATAACAATGAATTTAGGAAATATAGGCGAAAATAAAATTTCATTATTTAATTATTTAATAATAAGAATCTCAAATTTAAAAGGAAATAATAATATTTATTATGGTGATAATAGAAGCGTAAGAAATGAATTTGGCATTAAAATCATAAAAAAACATTTTTTATTCGGGGTAGGAGCAGGAAATGATGCTTTTTATTATGCAAAATATGCACCATATGCAATTGGAAACCTTTCTGATAAAGGAGTAGTTATAAATAATAATTTAAAAATTTTATCGGATTCCGGTATTTTTGCCTTTTTGTGTTATATTGCATTATTACTTTATCCTTTAATTTATTTTTATAAAAATAAATTATATAATAATATTTATAATTTACCATTATATAATCTTACTATTTCTTTATTTACCTCGGAATTATTATTTGTTGTTCTAACCTTCAACTCTCAAGTTGAATTTTTTCAACCATTATTTTGGATAAATTATTCAATGTTAATTATTTCAATTAATGTATTAAATAAAGAAAAAAAATAATTAAATTAAAGGAGACTAAATATTGTTAAATTTAAATAATTTCATAAATAAATATAGAATAATAAGACAAATTAAATGGGGTATCTATTATATTTTTAGAAATTTTATAAAATTTGAAAACTTATTGTATAACAAATTAAAAATTTCAAAAAATATAAGAAGATTATTTATTACAACCGGGAATATATCACTAATTAACTCTCTAGCAATTATTAATAAAATTGGCTCTTTTAAAAATTATGAAGATATTTTGGTAATTGATACTGGAAAAGGTCAAATTGACTTTGTAAAAAAGCAATTAGAAATAGCTAAATTACATAATTTTAAAAGAATTATAGTTCAACCTAGAATAAATCCTGGTGTACAACTAGTTTTAAACAATTATTTTAAAGTTGATGAATTATACATTTTAAATCACCCTCTACACTTAAATACAGTTTTACCATTATTTCCAAAAGCGAAAGTTTTTTTAATTGACGAGGGGCCAGGGTCATTGTTGAATTATAATTCTGAGAAAATTGAAAACTTAGAATCTTTTATTACTCATCATTATATAAATAAATTAAATTTTTGCAATATTGATGATATTAATAAAATCAAATTTGAGCCTTTAGATATTAACGAATTTAGAAAAATTGCAGATTCTTTATCAAAGAAATATCCAATTGAAATAAAATCTTCAAAAGATGATAAAACAATTTTATATTGTGGAATTTATTGGGAAGTATCAGGAATAGATAAAGAGACCTTTGTTAATGTTCAGAACGAAACAGTAAATAATTTATTAAATGTTGGATATAAAATTTTATATAAGCCTCATCCAAGAGATACCGAATTTTATGGATTAGATAAAAATCCTAATGTAGAATTTATCAATTCTAAATTTCCTATTGAATTATATAACTTAGATGTATTAGCTATAGTTTCATTATCATCATCTACATCTATTTCTCCTGCACATTATTGGGATATTCCCTGTTTCTCCAACGTTGTAGATGAAGCTATTAAAATTGATAAAAATGACAAAGTAAATATAGATTTAATAAGATATATTGTAAAAGAATATTCACCTAATTATAAAGCTTTATTAAATTTAGATGTAAAAAATACTTCGAGAGAAGAATTAAAACAACAAATTAAAGGAATTTATAATGATTTTCTTAAAGATAAGCCATTATTATCTCAAAATGAAAATGTAAAGGAATATATAAGAGGAATGCATGAAATCAAAAAGTGATAAAAGAGTTTTAATCGAAAATACAATTTCAATAGCAATAACTCAAATTTTAACTTATGTAATGCCTTTGATATCTTTACCTTATTTATCACGAGTATTAGGAGTTGAAAAATTTGGACTTGTATTTTGGGCACAGGCTTGTATTCAATATTTTATGCTTATAACAGAATATGGATTTAATTGGTCTGCTTCTAGAGAAATTTCTATCGCTAAAAATGACCAAAATAAGATTTCTGAAATTTTCAATTCCGTTATGGGAGTAAAATTCATATTAATATGCATATGTTTTATAATTTTATCAATATTAATTTTCTTTGTACCAAAGTTTCACAAAGAGTGGATATTATTTTATTTAACATTTTTTATGGTAATAGGTAATGCAATTTATCCTGTATGGTATTTTCAGGGGATAGAACACATGAAATATATTACCTTTCTCAAAATAGTTTCTCAAAGTATATTCTTAATTTTAATTTTTGTATTTATAAAAAATCCAGAAAATTATTTATATGTAGCATTGTTAAACTCTTTAGGATTTATGATTGCTGGCATTATAAGTGTTATTAGTGCACAAAAACGCTTTGGTCTAAAATTATATATACCTACTTGGATTGCTGTAAAAAAAGAATTTAAAAATAGTTTTGAATATTTTACTGCAAACATTGCAAATACAATTTACACAAATACAAATTCTTTTATTCTTGGAATTGTAGCATCCCCTTTATTAGTTGGCTATTATGTTGCAGCAGAAAAAATATTTTGGGCAATACATATGCTTACATCTCCTATTGCTACTGCTATTTATCCTCAAATTTCAAAAAACAAAAATATTAAACTATATAAAAAAATATTTTATCCAACTATATTTGCAATGTTTTTAATTTCTGTATTTGTATATATTTTATCGAAACAAATTATTCTTATTTTTTATGGTAATGAAATGTTGGAAGCATATAAGATTTTAAGAATTTTTTGTATTACAGTATTATTTTCATCAATTTCTGGTTTAATAGGATACCCACTATTAGGAGCAATGGGATATTCTAAAGTTGTAAATAGATCTTTACCTATGGCTGCATTAGTACATATTATTATGTTAAGCACATTGTATTTTTTTAATATTTTAGACGTATTGAGTATTGCATATCTAACAATTTTGCCTTATACTATAATGCTTGTAATAAGGATTCTAGGCATTATAAAATATAACCTATGGAATGAAGTAAAGGGAGAATAAAATGGTTGAAAAACTTTTAAAATTAGGAAATAAAAATATAAAAATTATGTGTAGCCATAATCCTTATTTTCAGGATAGAAATACTATTATTTTTGGATTTCCATTTAATATTGGCAAAAGACCTATTTCAAAAGAAGAAGTAAATCAAATAAAGGGATATTTTCTACAAATTAGTCTAAATAACAATGAAATAGAAATAATTAATGATATTGCAGGACTATATCGTTTTTATTACATGGAATATGATAATATTTTATATTTTTCAAATGATTTCATGACTTTATATAATATTTTGCCAAAAGAGCAACGAACTTTTGATAACTTTGAATATGAGTTTTGGGATAAACATAGATATACGACAGGTGGAAATACTATATGTAAAGAAATAAAGAAAATTAAACCAGCACATATATATAAATTTACAGATACTGAAATAATAGAAAATTTATATTATAAAGATTTTGAAAATAAGCCAAATAGAAAAAAACATTTTGATGAAGTTTTAGCAGATTTAAGAGACACTGTAAAGCATATAAAACAAATGCCTCAAAAGAAGTTTTTATTATTTTCAGGAGGAGTCGACTCTACTCTATTAGTCAAGATGTTACAAGAGCAAAATGTAGATTTTATTCCTGTTTTTGGGAAACAAGTTCCAACAAATTCAATGAATTATGATGATGAATTAAAAATAAAATATTCAGCTGAGTTACTTGGGATTAAGCCATTAGAAATTGAAATTGATATATCAGAGAAATTAGATCCTAAAATTGTAGATATAATGTTTCTAGATAGAAGTATCACTCAATTGTTCTTTAAAATTGCTGAAAAATTAAAAGAACAATATGGTAACGATATAATATTATTAAATGGACAAGCCTCTGATTCTATATTTAATTTTGGTGCAACAGAAAAAGAAGTTTTCTCTATTATTCAAAGAATGTTATTGTTTAGTCCTTTAAAATTAATTAATAATATTTTATTAAAAATTGTCCAAGCTTATAGAGCAAAATATAAAATATACCGAATTGCAAAAAATAATACCGAATATAATCTAGCATTTTTTGATGAAAAAGCATATTTACCTGTAATTGATAAAACAAAAAATGAACAATACTATCATAATATAAAAAAGATTATAAATAATATAAGAAGTTTTATTAAAAATAAATACGCATATTTAATGTATCTAAAAATATATGGATTTATGCAAGGATCTGATGATTATGTAAATGTACAATGCTGTGAATATAATGGAATAAAGTCTTTATTCTTATTTGCAACACCTCAAATAATATATTCAACTGTAAAGAATACCGATTATAATTACGAAATATTACATCCAAAATCAGTAACATATAAAATATTAAAAGATGTCTTTGATTATAAAATGCCTAATTTTAAAAAGGAAAAAAATTATAAAAAAAGTGTAAATTCGAAAGAAAAATATGCAGATTATGAACAAAAAATTCACCTAAATTTCTATCAAAAGATTAATTCCCTTGAGTTTGATAATAAGGATTTATAATTATTCTTGTTTCTTCAATATATATTGTATTATTAATACATTGTTTATACTACATAAAAAATTTAAAATATTAAAATAAAGGAGAATATATGAAAGTTTATGCATTTGTACCAGCTAAAGGTACTAGTGAAAGAGTTGAAAATAAAAATATGCGTTTTTTAAACGGAGAAAGGCTTTATATCAAAGCTCTTAAAACTTTATTAAAATGCAAAGAAATAGATGAAGTTTTTCTTGATACAGAATCAGAAGAAATGTATAAGTTAGTAGACTACTTACCTATTCATTTTATGAAAAGAAACCCTGAACTTGCAAATAATAAAACTGATGGGCATAAAATGTTTATGAATGAAGTTAACACAAATCCTGATGCAGACATCTACGTCCAATTATTATGTACTTCCCCATTTATTAATCCTGAAACAATTGATAATGCTATTAGAACTATAAAAAATAATAAAGAATATGACAGCGCTATATTAATGAAAAAAGACAAATTTTATTTATGGAAAAATAACAAGCCAACCTATGATATTAATCATATCCCAAATAGTAAAGATTTACCTGAAACAATAATTGAATCAATGGGACTCTATATTTCAACCAAGAAAAGCGCTTTAAAAACAAATAGAAGGTATGGGGATAACCCTCTATTAATTTATGGTAGTTTAGAAGAGCTTATAGATGTTAACACTCCAGAAGATTTAGATTTTGCAGAAACTTTCGCAAAAGGTAAAAAAAGATTAGAAAATGAAAAATTACGTTTACTAAAACATTTCATGTCCTCACCTGCATTATCAGACTTATTAGATGATATGAAAATTGAAAAAAAAGAAGCTTGTGGCGCTGTTATAAACGATTTTAAATGTAATATAGAGGGTGCAAAGCTTTTTGGACGTGCAAACACATTAAAACTAAGAAAAATTAAAGGAAATGAAGATTTTAATAAAATTTATGATGCACTTAAATCATACGAAGGAATCAGTGAAAATGATATTATAGTAGTAGAAAATGAAGAATCTGAATATGCATATTTTGGGGATTTAAATGCTAGACTTGCAATTCGAGCTGGAGCTGCTGGAACTATTATCAATGGTGCAACAAGAGATATTGATAAAGTAAAAAGTTTAAATTACCCAGTTTTTTATAAAAATATTAATGCCACAGACGTTAGACGTAGAGCTGTATTAGACTATATTAACAAGCCTATAAAAATAAATAATATTATAATAAATCCCGGTGATTTAATATTTATAGACTGTTGTTCAATGGCTGTTATATATCAGAAATACGAACAAGAAGTACTAGATAGAGTTTTAAAAACTTATTGTACAGAAAATAATGTTATAAAAGATATTGCTTTTAATACGAAAGTAGGACAAATTGTAAAAAATAATGGAGCTTTTTAAATAGCTCAACTGAATAGTATTCTTGCTAAGTATGTATTTTTATTCTACAATCATCTAAAAAGGAGAGATTAATGCAAAATTATGATTATACACAAGAATTAGATGAAGAATTAACAATTGATTTGAAAAAAATATTTTTTGCTTTATGGAGTAGAAAATTTTTGATTTCAAAAGTTTTTCTTATAATTTTATTATGTTTTCTTATTTTAACATTTATTTCTCCTAAGAAATACAAAGTTGATTCCGATTTATACATTAATAAAGCAAACAATTCTAACATGATGGAGATTAATCCATACGCTATTGAAGAACTTGGTGGAACAGGTGGTGGCATGGCCGCACTTATGGCTGGAGGAGGAAATCTGACTAATGAATTAGAGCTAATCCAATCTCCCTTAGTTATAGATAAAGTTATCAGAGAAAATAATCTTGTTTATAAAAAGAAATTTGGAATTATTCCAAACAAAAAAGAAGGTGAATATATTTCAACAGCAGCCTTTTTAAAGAAAAATATTTCTTTTGAAAACAAAAAAGGAACTAATGTTATTACAATTGAATATAAAAATAAAGATCCTGAACTTGCTTATAATGTAGTAAATTCTATTATTAACAACTATGTAGAATTACACAAACAACTCAATAGTGAAAAATCAAAATCTGATAAAAAAGTTATTGAAGCAGAATACAACAAAGCTAAAAAAGCCTTGAATTCAAAACTTAATAGCTCTAGTGGGCTTCCTGAACAAGCATTAGCATCTTCTGGTAATATATCAGCAATGAGCGCATTTTCAAAATCTGCTCAACAAGCTATGGCTAATCTTACAGGACAAGTAAGAGCCGGTGAAAAATCAAGAGTTGCGGTAACTGAAGAAGCTGAAAAAGTTGCAGCTCTATCTTCAAAACTTGAATGGGCAAAAATGGTTGATGAAATGTCAGATTCTTCAAAAGTTTTAGTTCTTAAAGAACCACAAAAACTTAGAGATTTTGAATATTCTTCTCCAAAACTTTTAATAAATATTTTATTAGGAATTGTATTTGGATTTATTGCTTCATTATTTTCAGTAATTTTTGCAGAAAATACAGACAAAAAACTTACTTATTCAATGCTCGGAGATAACATTATTTACAACTTGGAAGAAGATTTTTCTGATTTAAAACTTTTATTACTGGCTAATGCTGATAAACATATGAGTATAATCACATTTGAAGATATTCCAAGCAATATTCTTTCAAAATTTGAAAACATCAGAAATATAAATTTTGTTAAAGCAGATATTTCAAACGAATTCGTAAATAACATTGCAGCCTCTGATAAAGTAATTCTTATTGCGTCAGTAGGCAAAACAAATTCTAAATTCTATAAACAAATTAAATCTATGCTCGGAGAAATGAACAAAAATATTATTTCCGAAGCGATAATAAAATAAATACATATATACAAACTTTATGAAGAATTTAGCTGAAATGTATTAAATAAATTTCAGCTTTTTCTTTGACTATATCTTGCAATATCCCTTATATTTATTTTGTAACAAAAAACAAGTAGGCATAAATATTATTTCCAGTAAACTTTGAAGTTTTCAATTTCTTCAAGAGTTTTGTGATAATCCCCCTTGAAACAAATCGTTCTATCATCAATATAAAGATAAGACGGCAATTTTACGTTCGTCACATCCTTAAAAAACTTATCTAAATTATTATTAATTAGCCATTTAGTTGCAAGCATCAAATTTCTTGATGTAAAAAGATACAATTCAGCACTTTGAGATAATGTTTCTAAAAACTCATAAGCCCCAACTTTAATTTTAGGAATGTAATTTTCATTAAATTTTTCTTTTCCGTACTCATTTAGTACGCCGTCTAAATCTATAAGTATCTTTTTAGTGAACATAAAATTACCTTATTAAATGGACTGTCATTCCTGTTAATAATGTTCTAATAATAACATAATTGGAATATGAGTCAAGATATTAGACAAATATTAGCAAATAATATTAAAAATCTGCGAACACTGAAAAAGTTAAGCAGGGAAGAATTATCTTTAGTTTTAGGAGTTGATAATTCTTATGTTTCAAAACTTAAAAAAGGTAAAATAAATATTACTTTAGATAAAATTGAAATGCTAGCCAATTATTTTGAAACAGAAGTATATTTATTATTAAAATAAATCTTATTGATTATAATATAACTTCTATTTAAAGATTAAATGCTCAAATGAATGAGATTAATTAAAATAATTTAGAACATTTTTCTTGAATATCTGTAGCAATATCTTTTGCAAATTTTTCTTTAAGTCCTATATTTTTTGCTATGGCTAGGATATCTTCTAGAGTCGGATTTTTGCCCTCGCCATTAATTGTTGTCGCGTGTTCTCCATTAAATGAAAAACTGTAAGTTAAATCATACGCAGGAGATAAGTGCCATTCGTTTTTTGTATCATCATAAAGAAAAGAAAAATTCTTTGAATGGTCGTCCTTGTTGTGTGCAAATACATTAAAGCACATTAGTCTGAATAATTGTTCAACATCCTGATAATTTCTTGTTAATTCGAGTGTTAGCTTCATCAATATGTTGTAATCAAGATTAGGAAGCCTATGACTTGTCTCTAAAAGTCCGCTAACTGATACCATATGAACTTTTTTACCGTTTTTACGGTCAAATCTTTTTATCCCAAAATATCCTGAACAAATTTTAGAAGGGAAAAGTCTTGTTTCTGTTATACTTATTCCGCAATCTTTTGCACATAATGAATATTGATATTCTTTTTCACCAATATTTTTAGGATCAGAGGATGATGGGAACTTAATAATCCAATCCTCGTTATTAATAGAAGTCAAAATTTTTGGTCTTGCACCACCAGATGAGCCACCTAATTGAAAAAGTTCATCCAAATTTTCTGAATTTTGTGATTCTAATATTTTCGAACACTCTCGAGCAAGAATATCATAATCAGAAATGTTATTTTCTGATTCAAATCTATGTTCCGGTTTATAAGTCAAAGCTCCCATACCGCTTTTTTGCACAACAGCAAGTCGATTGAGATTATCAATTTCAACAGGGTTGATTTTATTTTTTAAAAACAATCTATCAACGAGTAATCGCCCCCAACCGTCAGGCAAACTATCGTTAAAAACTCCAAATAAACCTCCAAAAGGATCGTATTTTGGGATAAAAACTTTCTTGATGAGCGGTAAACTAAAAGGTGAAATGCTAAACCCGTTATTCAACCATTCTGAATCGTATTCAAAAGCAACAACTCTATCTGGAGTTTTAGCCAGAGTACCAACTAAAATATCATTATAAAAAACTTTTAAATATTTATAGTTATCCATTTATAACCTCATCAATTGAGTTATAGCTTTTTTGTGTGAATAAATTTTCTAAATCCTGTTCTAAATTAAGGGCTATTAGAATTTTTATAAAAGAATTCAATGATATTTCATACTTAGATTCAAACCTTTTAATGGAACCAAGACTAACACCTGATTTAGTTGCAAGCCGAGCTTGAGACATTTTAAGCTTTTTTCTATGTTGCTTAATTTTCTCAATCAATTCTTTCGCTATATCATTAGGAGTTTTAGGATTAAACAAAAAATCGTTCATAGATAATATGTTATACTAAATTAGACAAAAAGTCAATATTTAGATAATATATTATCTAATTTTAACAAAACAAAAAAAATACAACAAAATGAAGTTGTGTTGTATTTTTGGGTAAATTTATTGGGAGTGGTAAATAGATTTTTGCAGGTGGTAGTTTTTGAATGCTATTTAAACGATATTTAAACACTGTTTAAATATCGTTTAAATTTTGTGTCATTAGACTTTACTTTTTATGAGGAAGGAGCAATCATCGTCTGTGATTAGACGAGTTTAAAAATGAATGTAGTACAACCTATAAAAAAGATAGAAGATATCCAAAAGATTAAAAAATATTTGGCAAAAAAGCCAAGAGATGCACTGCTTTTCAGCTTTGGAATAAATACAGGACTAAGGATATCTGATATTCTTTTGCTTGATGTTGGGGATGTAAAGGACAGAGATTATATTGAAATTAGAGAGAAAAAGACAAATAAGTATAAGAAATTCCCGCTTAATAGATTCTTAAAAGCGGAGATAGAAGAATTTGTAAAAGATAAACCGCCCGAGCAGCCATTATTTTACACACAAAAACATTGCAGACTGGAAAGAGCACAGGCATATAGAATTTTGAATAAAGCAGCACAATCTGCAGGGATAACAGAAAAGATTGGTACACATACATTAAGGAAGACTTTCGGATATCATCATTATAAAAAATATAATGATATAGTACTCCTGCAAAAAATCTTTAACCACTCCTCGCCATCAGTAACACTTCGCTACATCGGCATCGAACAAGATACAATCGATGAAAGTTATATGAATTTTTATCTGTAGAAATGTTATAGTGGATAATAGACGTAAAAATAATTATTTATAGCTTCCGATTTTTCTGCCGTATTTGTCGTATTCGGTAATTTTACCAGATGAGTCTTTTTTGAATGAACCTACTTTTTGACCGTATTTATTGTATTTTGTAGTTACCCCATTAGAATTTGTTTTGTAACTACCCGTTTTTTGACCATATTTATCATAAGAATTATATCCAGAAGACGTCTTTTTATAGCTTCCAGTCTTTTGACCGTACTTGTCATATTTATTATAGCCAGATGATGTTTCTTTATAAGACCCTGTTTTAGAACCGTATCTGTCATAAGAATTGTAGCCTGAAGTTGTTTGCCTATAAGAACCAGTCTTTTGACCATAACGGTCGTAATAATTAACTGCAAAAGTTACATTTGCATAGAACAACATTAACAATAAAACTAAAAACTTTTTTATGATCGCACTTATATTATTTTTTATATTCATATGTATTAACCAAATATTTAAATTCCATATTATACTTAATACTATCATGTGGCAATAAAATATACTTCCAAGGTTTTCCTCCATTATTAGTTGTGTATTCTGTTGCTGTTTGACAGTATTTTAAAGCTGCTCGAGCTTTTTCTTGAACTTCTTCTGTTGGTATGTCTGTTTCTTTTTTTGTTTCTACTAAATAAATTGTATCTGCTGTTTCTACAACAAAATCCGGTTCATAATTACGTTTATTATTATCATAAGTTATATTAAATTGATTAGAAGTAGGTCTGATCCATTTAATTACAGAATTATCATCTTCTAATATTATAGAAAAATCTTTTTCAGTCTTCGAATCAAATTTATACTTTGGATGGTATGATTTTTTAAACCCTGTGAAAACAAGTGTTTTAATCTTGCTTGCAGGCTCAATTGTTTCTCTGAAATCATAGATAGCATCACCTACAAACTTATAACTATTGTGTTCTAGGATTTGTGAAAATGCTCTAACATCAGGAGCTTCATACTTAGTCACTTCTTTTTTAAAATGAGCCATTAATTGTGGTTTTATAAAGTTTGCAATTTCTTTTTTCTGAAATTGGACAATGTTTTTAACCTTATCTTCTGTTTGATATGTTCTAAATTTTTCTATTGCTTGATTTGCAATTTTAAATAGTAACTTGGCACAAGAATTATAATCAACCTCAGGAATATTAAT
>ENA-UEPJ01002773-UEPJ01002773.1-human-gut-metagenome-genome-assembly--contig:-NODE-2773-length-17127-cov-8.916716_pt1 | contig 17127 bp, 16 predicted proteins | sample MGYA00242890_ERZ507896 | MGnify/ENA primary metagenome ERZ507896 (study PRJEB26167, sample SAMN06115508) | human gut metagenome | host: Homo sapiens | place: China:Qinghai | collected 2015-08-20... | reverse complement strand
GGCAGTTCTTCCGGTTCTTCTATACACACAACCGCAATCGCGCCCTTGTCAAAAACTTCCCGGATAAACTGATGGCCATCCACCCGTTCTCCGCGGATTGCCACAAAAATATCGCCCGGTTCCACTTTGCGGGAATCGATTACGATTCCTGCCGCTTCTTTGCCGGAATAGCCGCGGATTACAGCCATTCCCGCCGCCGGACAGGTTCCGGTATGCTTTCCCGCCGGCACAGCCAGATGCCCCTTACAGGCTCTTGCAATATTCCATATCGTCATGTTTTTCATATCACTTTTGGTCTCCATTTTGCAGTTGAAAAGCTGCATCCTTTTCAATCCTCAAACGCCATATCCAGACTCTTCTGAAAAAGCTCGTCATAGCTGATGCCGACCGCTGCTGCTTCCTGAGGAATCAGGGAGGTAGGCGTCATGCCGGGGAGCGTATTCGCCTCCAGACAGTAGGCGTTTCCGGCCTCATCCATCATAAAATCCATCCGGGCATATTTATGCAGGCGCAGGGCATCGAATACACGCTCTGAAATCTTCTGGATCTTTCTGGTGCTCTCTTCGCCGATCGGCGCAGGGCAAATCTCAATGGTGCTGCCCGCCTGATATTTGTTTTTGTAATCGTAAAAGCCTTCCTTCGGCGCGATTTCCACGATCGGAAGTGCTTTGCCGTCCAGCACGCAGCAGGTTAACTCCCTGCCCTTGATATATTCTTCTACAACGACCTCGTCTCCATATAAAAACGCGTCATCCAGCGCGTCACGAGCGGCCCCGGGAGTGGGTAGAATGGAACCACACCGTGTTTCCGAGTGTGTAAAAACGCCACACCCCTTGGGCAGGGGCGGGGTGGAGACGCCGGGAACCCTGCGGATAATGGGGCTCGAAAGCGGTTCCAATCCGGGAATGGTTTTTGCTGTACCTTAGAAAAAAATTCGGATCCGAGATCCGGCAACCGGATGCCGTTCCGCAAAAGGATATTCACGTGTACATGTCGTCGTTAAAAAAAATGCCCCGGTGGCTCACGCTGTTCCCGTGGTTCGTCATGGTCTGCGCCTTGCTGTTTTCAGCGGGGATCGTGGTGTTCGGGCTGCACAACGCCAAACGCGAATCGGATTTCACGTCGCAGCTGACCCTTGAAAAGGGGGCGGCGCTCATCAGCGCGCTGGAAGGTGCGTTGCGGACCGGTATGGGATATCACTGGTCCGATGAAGTGCTGAGCGATCTGCTCAACAAGGTCGGGGAACAGCCGGACATCGTTTCGCTGGTGATCACCAACCGTAACGGGACCGTGCTGATGGCGGCCGATACAAAACTCATCGGCACGAGTTTCTTGTCGCCGGAAGTTCTGGCGGAACTCGATCCGACCCGGCAGGTCAAATGGAATGCGACGGAATTGCCCGATGGGATGCCCGTATTCCAAGTGTATAAGCAGTTTTCCGTCCCGCAGGGGGAACGCCGCAGGCATGGCGGCGGGCACAGGATGATGAGGCGCGGGCTGGACGGCGACTCGTGCGGCATGTTGGAAGCGAGCATTGCCGAGGGCACATCGCTGGTTATTTTCGTCGAGTATGATCTCACCCCCCTTGAGGAGGCACAGGCCGCCGACGAAAAGCATATGGCGGTCATGTTCGGCATTCTTGTTTTTGTAGGCTTGGTGGGCTGCATTACCCTGTTCCTGATCCAGAGTTACAGGCGCTCGCGCAAGCTCGTACAGGAAACCACGGCCTTTTCTTCGGAAATCCTGCGGACGCTTCCGGTGGGCATCATTTCCACGGACATGGACGATCGCATTACATCCATCAACCCCGCCGCGCAGGACATCACCGGGCTGACCCGGACGGCGGCGACGGGGCGGGGCCTTCATGACCTGCTGCCCGGCGTATGGGCCGTGCTCGAAGGGCGGACGGCGCAGGATGCCGCGAGAGAGCAGGAGGCCTGGTGCACGGTCGGTGAGCGTCGGGTTCCGTTGGCGATCAGCGCCTCGCACATTGTGACCGAGGAGGGCGAAGCCATCGGCACGGCTTTGATCATGCGCGATCTCGGGGAAATCCGGCGCCTCCAGAGCGAACTGCGGCGGCGGGACCGTCTGGTGGCGCTCGGCAATATGGCGGCGGGCATCGCCCATGAGGTCCGCAACCCCCTCAGCGCCATTAAGGGGTTGGCCCGTTTCTTCATGGAAGCGAGCCCCGAAGGCAGCGACGAAAGCCGCATGGCTGACATCATGACGAGGGAGGTGCTCCGTCTGGACAAGGTGGTGGGCGATCTCCTCGATTTTGCGCGCCCCGATGTGCTGAACCTGACCGATGTCGGGCTGAACGAGCTTGTGGAGCGGGCCCGCGACATGGTGCGGTCGGATATGGACGCCCGCAAGATCCGGTTTGAGGCCGAGCTGCCGGAGCCGCCGTTGTCCGTACGGCTGGACCGGGACCGTATGACGCAAGTGTTGCTCAACTTGTTTCTCAACGCTGTACAGGCCATGCCCGATGGCGGTAGGCTGATGGTACGGGCCCGGATGGAAGGTACAGAGCTGGCGCTGGATGTTGCGGATACGGGGTGCGGCATCGCCCCCGAACGTCTGGCGGATATTTTCAGCCCGTATTTCACCACCAAGGCCAGCGGCACGGGGCTGGGGCTTTCCATTGTGCACAAGATCGTGGAAGCGCACGACGGCACGATCGAAGTCGCCAGCACGCCCGGCGAGGGCACGGTGTTCAAGCTTCGTTTCCCGTTTGTGGCGTAGGCGGGGTCCGGGGAAAGGGAGGGAAACCTTCCTCCGGCCCCCCAACCCTCCTTTCCCAAAACTTTTGACTTTATTGAATCCCTTATCCCCGTTTTTCCTGATCTTTTATGAGGTCCATAATGTGGCGGAAGGCGGAAGAGAAAGGTTTGTTGGGATTGTGTGTGTATTGGATTGATCGAGAATCAATTGAGGAATGGCATGGCTGAGAAAGGTTCGCATACGGTTCTTGTGGTGGATGACGATCCGGGGCATCGCGGGATGCTTGAGGCGCTCCTTGGGCGCTGGGGGCTGGCCGTTACGTCGGCGGGGGATGGCAAAGAGGCTGTGGCGCGGGTATGCGAACGGCCTTTTGACGTGGTGCTGATGGATATCCGAATGCCCGACATGGACGGCATCACGGCTCTGAAGGAAATCCGCAAGTACAATCCCGCCGTGCCGGTCGTGCTCATGACGGCGTATTCCGCCGTGGAGTCCGCTGTGGAGGCCATGAAGTCCGGGGCCGTGGATTATCTCATCAAGCCCCTCGACTTTGATCAGCTCAAGTCCACCTTGTTCAAAACGCTGGAACACAGCGAGGCCGTCCGGTCCGGCGAGCGTTTTCCCGTTCCAGTGGAGGGCATCGTGGGAAACAGCCCCGCCGTCCGGAGGATGTTGGAGATGATCCACACTGTGGCCCCTTCGGAGGCGACGGTGTTGATCAACGGCAAGTCCGGGACGGGCAAGGAGCTGGTGGCGCGGGCCATCCATAACCAGAGCCAGCGCAAGGACGGCCCGTGGGTGGCGGTGAACTGTGCGGCCCTGACCGAAAGCCTTCTGGAATCCGAATTGTTCGGGCACGAGAAAGGCGCTTTCACGGGCGCGGACAAGCGCCGGGACGGGCGTTTTCTGCAAGCGGACGGCGGCACGCTGTTTCTGGATGAAATCGGCGAAATTTCCCTGCTCATGCAGGTCAAGCTCCTGCGGGCCATCCAGCAGCGGGAGATCCAGCGCGTGGGAGGCGACGCCACCCTCAAGGTGGATGTGCGCATCGTGGCGGCTACGAACCGCAACCTGCTGGATGAGGTCGCGGCCGGGCGCTTCCGCGAGGATTTGTATTATCGGCTCAACGTCGTCAGCATACAGGTCCCGTCCCTTCAGGAGCGGAGCGAGGACATCCCCCTTCTGGCGGAGCACTTCCTCAAGGTTTTCGGCGAGCGGAACCGAAAGGATGTGAAGGGATTTACCCCCAAGGCGATGGACATGCTGATCAAATACCCGTGGCCGGGGAATGTCCGCGAGCTGGAGAACGCGGTGGAGCGGGCCGTGGTGCTGCTGTTCGGCAGTTACGTTTCGGAACGCGAATTGCCGCTTGCCGTAACGCAGGCGTACGAACAAGAGGACGATACGGAACCGTCAGCGCTGTCCGTTCCTTTGGAGGGGGCAACGCTGGAGGATGTGGAGCGCGAAGCCATCCTTCGTATGCTGGACAGTGTGGGCGACAACAAGAGCGAAGCGGCAAAGCGGCTGGGCATTTCCCGCAAGACCCTGCATACCAAGCTCAAACGGTACGGGCAGGAGCAGGACTGATCACTCCTGGCGCGCCTTGTTGCGCTGCCAGACGAAGAAGTGGAGCAGTGCCATACAACCGTGTCCGATCAAATACAGTTCGATGAGGAGCGTCACGTTTTTATGGATTTCCAGCGCCAACCCTGCGAACGATGAGCCGTTCCGCCAGAGGATGAACCAGATCAGGCCGCTCAGTACGACGAGCAGCAGCGCGCCGAGCCCGAGCCCCTGCACGGCGGTTGCCAACCCTTTCGGGCGCGGCGGAACCATCTTGAAGCGCAAGCTGGTCTGAATGTCCTTTTTGAGCTGTTCCGTATCACCCCAGAGGTACGGGAAAAAATAGTGAAAACCGCGCTTTGTGAGGCTGTCCGCCGCAAGCAGCAGGCTGAGGATGACAACGAGCAAGCCTGACAGGATATGATACCACGAGGCAAGCCAGCTGCTGAGGGCGGGATTGAGCTGCCCGGACGAAAGCATATGCATGGCGAAGCTGCTCAGAATTTGCAGGATGACCAAGACGGCGATGATTGCGTGCAGGAACCGCAGGTAGGGTTTCTGGAAAAAACCAAGGAATTGCCAGAGCAGTTTGGCCTGATTGCCGAGTGCGGACGTGACGGACATGGGGTTCTCCTTTTCCCGTCATCATACGCGAACGGCTCAGGGGAAAGCCATGATAGAAAAGAGGGTTGTGCCGATGGGAACATTGGGGAGGGGGAGGAGGAACTTTCTCTAGAAAGTTCCTCCTCCCCCTCCCCCGATTCTTTTATCTACCTTAACAAACAATACGAAGCGTGCTTGAGGCCTTCGGCGGCCAAACGGGACTCCAGATAAAGGGAGAGCGCGGCGACTGCCCGGTCGCACACGGGGAATACGGGGATGCCCCGCTCACGGAGGGCCTTGCGGAGCGGTTCGAATTTTTCGCCGCCGTCCATAACTGCGACCATGGGCTTGGAAGTGCGGGAACGGACATCGGAAAGCAGTGTCAAAATGCCGTCCGGGGCGTCCATGCGGAAGGCGTCGATATCCGTTTCGGCAAGCGAGTGCGTGACCGGGGAGAGGGGATCAAGGCCGATGACGACGGCGTCGATGTTCTCGTCGTTGAGCAACAGCTCGGCCATGTACGCATGAACCTCGTCGTCCGCGCCGGGGTTTATGTCGAGGGGGTTCTTGATTGGAACCAGCTTCTCCAACCCTTTTGAAGCGATGAGCCGTTTCATGGCCAGCCGGGTGGTTTCGGAATAAGTCCCGAGGGACATGCTGTACTCGTCGGATTGGAGCGAATCCGCCATGCCCACGGCCTCGAACCCGGCACCGCTGACCGCACCGAGCCGCTTGCCCCGGATGGTCGCGTTGGTGAAGGTTTCCGCCAGAAGAATCAGATCCTGGAATTCCGTGAAGTTGCGGGCCATGATCGCGCCCGCCTGCCGGATGCAGGTTTCACAGACCATGTAGTCCCCGGCGAGGGATGCCGTGTGGCCGCTGGTGGCCGTCTTGCCTTCGGGCGTCCGCCCGGCCTTGTAGAAAACCACTTGCTTGTCACGCCGTATGGCCTCGCGCACGGCCTCCGCAAACTGGATCCCGTCGAGATCCTTGAAGCCTTCCGCGTAGACGGCGATGACATCCACTTCTTGGGAGTCCATGAAATGGCGCATCATGTCCCCGAGCGTGAGATCCGTCTGGTTGCCCATTGAAATGAGATAGGACGGGCTCATTTCCGGCGTCTGGCTGAACCGGTTCAGAAGGAAAGCCCCGCTCTGGCTGACGATGGCTGTGCGGCGGCGAGGGTATTGCTTGTAATCAGGCATCTTGGCGGCTGGGATGAACCATGTGTCGAATTTGCCCGGACGGGAAATCACGCCCATGCAATTCGCCCCAAGGAAGGCCGGGCCGCCGTCCCCTCCGGCGGCGAGGTTCTTGTGGGCTTCGGTGATGCGGGCGATCATGCGCTCGGTCATTTCCCGGCTTTCTTCCGTTTCACCGAGGCCGCCGGGGATGAGCATGACGCTGTGCGCGGCGTTGTTTTCAATGATTTCATCCACCAGAGGCGGAACCTGTTCCGCTCCGATGGCGACGATGAACAGATCCAGCGGATCAGGAAGCGCACGGAGGTTCGGCACGCAGCGCACCCCGCTGGCGTCGTTTTCGCCGTCACGGATGATGACGAGTTTGTCGCGGTCAAAACCGGAGTCGATGATGTTTTCAAGGATGATCCGCCCGAAATTCCGGCGCTTGGAGGAAACGCCGATGATGCCGATGGATTTCGGGTGCAGCAGGTTGGCGATTTTTTGGATGGGACGGGGAGCGGGGCGTTCGCCGGGAGTCGAAAAGCGGCACATGCCGTCCAGCGGGACCATGAGGTAGTCCGTGAACGTGAACGGGTTGATCTCCAGTTCTTCAATGATGAACGGTGCATCGGGGTTGCAGGGGGAGAAATAGTTCCCCATGCGGATGAACGACTCGAAGCATTCGATAAGCTGGTCGTCGGTCACAATGCGGCGTTGCCCGCGGGTCAGCCCGGCCAGTTTCCGGTAGGAGACGGTCTTGCGGAAAAGCTCGAAGAAGGCATCGCCGTCGGTCAGTTCCGTCAGTGCGGCGACGATGGCCTGCCCTTTGCGGAAACGCTCGGCGTAGAGCTCGGTGTCCGTACCGCCGAGGCCCGCGCTGATGACCATGCCGAACTCGCGTGTGCGGCGCAGGCCGACGATCAGCTCGTTGCCGAACGATGCGGAGTCCGGCGGCATGAACTGTACTTGCAGGACGCCCTTGAGGTCTGCGGCGATGGCGTTCTGGAGCGCGGTTCCCGCCAGTCCCTTGTAGCTTTCGGGCGCGGAGGCGGGGCAGCGTTCGATCCATTCGGCATAGCGTTCCGGCACCTCGGAGAGCATACGCCGCACGGCGGAACGCACTTTGTCGGGCGTTTTGGGGACGATGCGCACGCCGCCCACTTCGGTCTTGTGGACGATGGTGGGGGAGATGATTTTCAGCACGGCCTTTTCGCCGGGCAGGGACATGATCTCCTCTTCCATCGGTTTGGCGTTCCGTGGGATGAAGGAGCATTTGGGCGGCGTTTCCGAACCGGAAAGGCTCAGCAGATTGTACACTTCGAATTCATAGAGAAAATGCCGCCCCTCAGTGTGGGCGTTGCGGAACAGCTCGGTAATGGGCTGATATTCAACAGTCAGATTCATGCGAGTCTCCAGCTGGTTGTGCGGTCGGAAAGGGAATCGTCGCTTCCGAACCGTTTTTATCCCTTTTCGCCGGGAGAGGGAATCAGGCTGTAGGCGTGGCCCTCGCAATTGGGGGAGGGGGGTCTTGTCGATTATATGCCCGTACCGGAGATCCGGAACTTCTGACGAACAAAAAAGGCTCCATTTTGGTGGAGCCTTTTTTGTTATTTCCAAACATCGTGCCAATCAGATTTTTCACAAGTTCACATTCTTAACTTGGCTGCAACAGATTCTCATCTTGGATGACAGCTCACAATGTACGCAACAGCCGCCACATGGGGCAAGCCTTTATCCATTTTTTATCCATACAAGAAAAGAGCGGTTACCGTTTTCACGATAACCGCTTGATTTCATTTGGTGGGACGTGCGGGGGTCGAACCTGCGACTCTCTGCTTAAAAGGCTACCTATCCCATCGACGCTACAGTACGATTTGCTACGATTTAGAAGGTGTTACAAGAGGTAAAGAGAGATTTGCTTTTGCCTCAAATACGGCCTTTTCTCCGCTGTTACTTATCCCTTTTCTTATCCCCATTCAACTAGCCCTGTTTAGGGGGCTTGGGTATGGCTTTACGCCATCCTGTCAGTGGCTTTTGCTGGCTGTCTGGTCTTGTCCGCTGGATATTACGGAGGCAGCATGAGCGACCTGTCTTCACTTGCGCCCATCATTCGGCGGGAAGTTGCCGAAGAGAGAGCACGATCCTTTGCGGAGGCGAAGGAGAAGGATACGCGGAATATCATCCGTCCAGAGGCCGAAGTGCCGGAAGGGCCTGATGTTTGGAAAGTTCTCGCTCCGCCTCCTCCGCCCACGCCGCCCTCGCTGTCGTCCATGTTGCGACACTGCTACCGGAACGAGCTTGGTGATGCCGAGCTTTTCCAGAGCCTCTACCGTGGAAAGTACGCCTATGATCACAGTTCCGGGAAATGGTACGAGTTCGACGGCATCCGCTGGCAGGTGGACAAGGTGGGCAAGGTTTCTTCTCGCCTCATGGAAATGGCGCAGCTCTATGAAAACGCCGAGTTCATGCAGTCCAGCGAGGTCGACGAAGCCGTCGCCAAGAAAGAGGCCGCTGCCGAGAAAATCAAGAACAGCGGAGAAGAGGATGCGGAACTGAAGGCCAAGGCTCTTATGGCGGAGGCATACAAACTTCAAAAGACCCTATCTAAGAAAGTGGAAGTCCTTTCGGGCCGGGCCAATGCGCTCAGGAGCCAGCGCCGCGTTGTTTCCGTGCTCAAGACCGCCGCACAGGGGGAAAACTCCCTCGGCCTTTCCGGCGACGAGTGGGATCAGCATCCTAATCTGCTGCCCTGCGCCAACGGGATCATCGAACTGGACACAGGGAAGCTCTTCAAGCCTGAACCGTCCCTCTATATGCGGGGGATGTCTCCTTATCCGTATCTCGACCTGAATTATTCCGATGAGTTTTTCATGGAGCATCTGGAGCGGGTTTTCTGTGGCGTCGAATCGCTCATCGATTACTTCGGCCTGTCAGTGGGGTGTTCCGCCACCGGCCTGACACACAAAGGCTTTTGGGTCGGCTATGGGCCTCAGGCCAACAATGGAAAATCGGCAACCTTCGACGTCATAAAAAAGGCTCTGGGGGAGTACGCCATCACGCTCAAAACCGACGTGCTCATTGATGACGGCAAAAGCAAGAACACAGGGCCAAACCCGGAAATTATGGCCTTGGCGAACGGCGCACGGATGGCGGTAAGCTCGGAGGCCAAGCGCGGCGTGAAGTTTTCCATCAACAAAATCAAAGAAATATCCGGCGGTGACGTGTTGCGCGACCGCGACATGTACGTTGGCACTGTGGAGTTCAAACCGCAGGCCAAGCTGTGGCTGCACACAAACCACATCCCGGAAATGGACGGTTATGATCCCGGATTTCAGAACCGAATGCGGGTGGTTCCCTTTTTGGCCCGCTTCACACGTAAGGCGGATGAAGTTGATACGGCGCGGCATGTCTATCCCGAGATGAACCGCGACCTGTTCGACCGGAAGATGGATGCCTGCGGCCCGGCTATCCTTTCGTGGATTGTCCGCAATGCAAGGCGTTTTTTACGAGGGGACGACTTCACTCCGCCGCCCATCGTTCAGGACTACACCACAGAGTATATTGAGGATCAGGATCTTGTCGGCGAGTTCCTTACTCGTTGCTGTGATCGCGGAGAATGCCTCGAAACACAGGCCAAGCCTCTCTATATGGCTTTTAAGAAGTTTTGCGCCGAGGAAAAGGGGCTTTCGGAGAAGTACATCCGCACGCTCAAGACATTTATGGGCGACATCCGCCAAAAAGGTCTTCAAACTATAAGGAACACTTATGTTTTTGTTCAAGGGGTCGCCGTCAAAGAGTCGTGGCAAGGCGTGAATAGGGGGGACGATGAGTAGGGAGCTATTCCTGATTTCAGACGAACTCAGATCAAAAATGACCATCGGTTTTATGATGATCTGATAAAAATCCCCTTATTCTTCTCTTACTTATCCTCTTTTTTCTTCTTTTTCAGAGGAAAAGATCAAGAAAGAAGAAAGAGAATGAAAAAAAGAAAAAGAGAAAAAGGGAAAAGGGATTCTCTGCAAAAAAACGAAATGGAATTTCCCGTTTTTTCGTCTGTATGTCTGTTACGTCTATAACATATTGTTTTAATAAAGCATTATGAAAAATAACATCTGATGACAACGTCAGATTAAATCTGTTTGAGGTGGAATATGGGAAAAGCACAACAATATCTGTCTGTTAGTGAGCTAGAGCGTATTGCGCGAGAGATGTTGAACAACCCGAAGGGCGGCGTACAGGGTGAAAAGTTTTCTGCGGACTGTCCTTTTCATTCGGAGAATACGCCGGGCGGATCCTTCTTCTACAATCCGGAGGAAGATTCCTGCCATTGCTTTTCCTGCGGGAACGGCGGGGACATCATCGACATTTTCTGCGCGGTGAACGGGTACGGGGAGGGCGATCCCGAGGGCTTTAAGGCGTTCTTTGAGCTGTATTGCCCGGATGCGCTTAAGGGCGGGAAGCAGGGCGAGAGGCCCATCCGCAAGGTTTCCGTGCCGAGGAAGTGGGAACCCCGCGCCAAGGAGCCGTCTCCGGCACTGTGGAGGGAGAAGGCGCGGGAGTTCGTCGAGAAACGCAACGCCGAGATGCTGCGCAATGCGGAAGGGCTCGCGCTGTTGGAGCGTTGGGGCATCACGGCCAAAACGGCGGAAACGGTCATGCTGGGCTGGAACCCCAAGGACGCTTTTTATCCGGTGACGAAGTGGGGGCTTCCCTACGCGGAAAACGACAAGGGGCGGGAACGGTGCGTATGGATTCCGGCCGGTCTGGTCATTCCCTGCTTCCAGCGTGACGCCGCCGGGAAAAGCGTGCTCAAGCGCATCAAGGTCAGGGTATCCGACCCGGAACTGGCGAAGACGCGGAAATACGTCCATGTGACGGGCGGGGAACCCTGCTATGGGGTGTGGGGACGCCCGGAATGGCGCATCTGGGTAGTCGTGGAAACCGAACGGGATGCCGTACTGTTGTGGCAGGAGCTTGGAAAGTACGGGATTGGCGCGATGGGGACCGGCTCGGTCAGCAATCAGCCCGATCCGTATGCCTACACGCTGCTTTCCCGCGCCGACTGCGTGGTCAACGCGATGGACAACGATGCCGCAGGATGTACGGCGACGTACAAGTGGGGAGAGAACCCCGGCTTTTCATGGTCGCAACTCCCACAGTCCGTCCGCTGGATGGTTCCCAGCGTCATCGGGAAGGATGTGGGCGACCTGCCGGGTGCGGGCGTCGACGTCGCGGGCTGGCTTCTCGACGGGCTGCCGCTGAACATCCGCAGACAGGCAGAACGCAACGCAGGACGGGCATGGATGGCTCTGGCGGACACGCCGTTCATGACTTTTCCGCCCGCCGAACGGCTGGGGCTGGATGAAGCCTCTTTCCAGTTCTACCGGGACATCGTGCAGGCCGCCGAACAATATGGGTTGGTTCTACGGTTCGCCGCCGGGCGGTGCCTCGTCGGGTACGCGGAGGGCAGGGTGCCCCATGCCGACGCGGACACCTTTTACCAAAAGTGCATCCGGGACAACGCAGCCGTGGAAAAGGCGTTGCTGGAGGCGGCATGTCGGAGCCTGTAGAGAAGAGCGTCTTGGAGAACGCCAACCAGATAAGTCAATTCCTTGAAGAACAGGGATACCCCTGCGCCTACAACACCATTGCCTCCCATATCAGGAAGGGGACGCTCGTTCCCCGCCGGGGCGGAGGGTTTGCGCCGGGAACCGTGCTTTCGTGGGCCAAAAAATATGTCCAGAGGCGGGCTATCGACGTTTCCCCGGAGGCGGACGCACCACAGGAGCAGACGGAAACGGGCTACGTCGCCGAGCAGAGCGCAAGGATCAAGCTGCGAATCCAAGAGCAGGATCTGGAAGACAAGCGGTTTGCCGCCGCCAAGGAGCGCGGACGCTATATCCTCGCTGAAACATGGGATGCCGAGCTGGGCGAACGGGCGCGGGTGTTTCGCATCGGGCTTGAAAAGTTCGGGACGGACATGGCGCTGCCTGTCGCCGCCGACTTCGGCGGCGAGATGGGGCCCGCGCTGGAACTGGCGGCCTCGCTGGGGTTTTCCGGCGAAGCGCAGAAACAGGCGGCGCAGGGCATCATGGATTTCATTCTCGGGCGTTCTTCCTTTTTCGTCCGGAGGTGGATGGAGAGGATTGACCTGTTCCTCGACCCATACGCCTCAGATAGGTTCTGGACGGACGATATGCGGGCCGCGTTCGAGCTGTATATGGCGCACAAGGACGAGGAGGCGGAGGCATGAGCCAGATGAGCCTGCTGCACCTGCCTCCGGTGAATTTCCGGGCGGCTGAACGCAAGATATTCCGGGGGAAGCCGAGGTTTTCCACCTACGATTGGGCCACCCGAAACATGCGTATTGTTGCCGGGCCGTATCGCGGACAGCGTTGGAATCCGGACGTGACCCCCTATGCCAGAGGGGTTTTCGACATCTTCGACAGGGAAACCGTCAACAAGATGTCCCTGATCTGGTCATCGCAGCTTGCCAAGACGACCATCGCCCTGATCTGTCTGTTCGCGGAACAGGCCAGGCGGCTCGACAACATCTGCATCGGCTATCCGGACATGATGGCGGCCAAAAAAGTGCTCACCGGCATCATCCACCCGTATTACGAGCAGGTGGACGTCCTGCGGACCTTTATCGGTTCCGAAGACGCCTTGCAGAACTATGAAATCCGGCATGTTGACGGCTCGAAGCTCTACGCCATGTGGTCCGGTTCGGATTCCAGCCAGCGTTCCATTTCCGCCGCCCGCGTGCTGATAGACGAAGAGGACACCTTCGCGGACAAGTCCTCCGTGCTGGCCATGCAAGAGCGCGTCACCTCCTACGAGGGGCTGGGGCTGTCAAAGATCATCCGCTGCTGCCGTCCGCAAGGAAACGAGGAAGAATCCACCATCTGGGCGGACGCCCGGAAAGAGGCGCAGGCATGGATGCGCTTCGAGGTGGCCTGTCCGTTCTGCGGGCACAGGCAGATCATGGATGACGGCCGCATCGTTTCCGCCAACGGAAGCCGGAGCGCCAGCCGGATTACGGCGGAAAAGCTCGGACGCTATCAGTGCGAAAGCTGCGAAAAACTGTGGAATGACGCGCATCGGGATATGGCTCTCCGGGGCGGGCGCTGGACGGCAAGCGAAGGGACGCTTGAAGGGGCCAAGACAGTGGCCTTTCACCTGCGGGCGTGGGAAAGCACGCTGGTTTCCCTGTCCAAGGTGCTGGCTGAACGGATTCAAGCGCAGAAAGACCCGCGCCGTATGCAGACCTACGTCAACAACGTGCAGGCGCAGCCGTATAAGTTTGTCACCATGGAGTCGGACGCGGAACGTCTGGCGCGGCATATCGATCCGAACCTTCCGCAGGGGCTGATCCCCGACTGGGCCATTGCCCTCACGCTGGCCGTGGACATGCAGCGTAACCATTTCTGGTTTTCCGTAGCGGCCCACGGGCTGGAGCCGGAGCGGATTCATATCCTCGATTACGGGCGCGTCCAGAGCTTTGAAGAGGTGGAAGCCCTTGCATTCCAGAACCGCTACGAGTTCGCGGACGGAATCAGCTTCGGCATTTGGCGGGGGGCGCTGGATACGGGCGGCGGGCTCGATCCCACCAATCGGCAGGACACCCGCCCGATGCAGGCCCAACGCTGGCTGAACGGCATCCGTCCCGGCGTGGTGCACGGCACCAAGGGCATGAGCCGGAACCAGCCGGGCGTGTTCGTCAAGATTTCCCAACCGGACAAGGCCGGGACGCTGCACAAGGGCAGGACGGCGGCGATGCGTTCCACCCCGCTGTATCTGCTGGATACGGACAGTTTCAAGCGGCTGGTTTTCTGGCGGCTTGGGGAAGGGGAGCAGGAGGAGCCGATCACCTTCCACGCGCAGACCGGAGCCGACTACCTGAAGCAGATCGCCTCGGAAAAACTGATTCAGAAGCCGAACGGACATGAGGAATGGCACAAATTCCGCGATAACCACTATTTGGACTGCCTTGTCCAGCATTTGGCGATGGGCCACTGGCAATGGCAACCCCGGCTGGCAATGCGGAAACGGCGGGAAACAACGGTTCCGGTCCCCCAACCTTCGCCGACGGAAAACCCTTTCACTCAAGGTACGAGCCTTTTTGGGGGCTAACGTTGAACAACACGGTCATTCTGGCGGCTCTCGCCAAGGCTGAGGATGGAACGGTGTTTCAGGCCGGAAAAGGCGCGCCCTGCCCGGTGTGCGGTATGCGCTCCAAAGTCGTCGGCTCTCCGAAGTGGGAAGGCAGGCTCAAGATCCGTTATCACCGATGCGCCAATCCGGACTGCCTGCTGTGCGTATTGAACAAGAATTTTAAAAGTATTCAGGAGGGGTAGATATGCCGCAGTATGAGTTTGAAGTGTTGGAAAGGATTGAAGCGGGTGAGACTGCGTGGGAGATTCTTGACGAGGCTTTGCCCACGGCCCGTAAGCGGTTCAAGAGGCTGACCAATGCGCTGTTAAAGCTCATGAACGACGTACAAGAAGAATTCCCTGACGCGAGTTTATACACGGGATCCGGAGGATTCAATTTGCTTCTGGGCAGCTCCCACAATGAGCAGACGAATCAACCGCAGAGACAACTTGTCGCTGAGAGCGCTGACGCCCGGCTTATCGTCGGCGATGGAGACTGGTGATGGGCAAGTACGCGCTGAACAACGGACTTGATGCGGAACTTGAGCAGCGGCAATGGGAAATCGGAGCAATCGTCGAACATCTGAGAGAAATGAAGGAACGATGTGGAGAGCAACGGTGTCAAGACTTGCTCAAATGCACTATCAACGAACTTCTCTACGTTGATGATGGGCTTATGAGAGTCAGAAAAATACTGGAGGAATCATGTCCGAAGAACTGACGTTGCTACCGTGTCCTGCGTGCGGGGCTTCCGATGTGGTCATGAGAGTAGATACGAGAGCCTATGTATTCTGTACTGTGTGCGGAATGTGTGGCCCTTGCGCTCCAAAGGTCGACACGGAATATGTTGCCAGCCAATGGAACATTCTGCCCCGCGCGCTGACGTGGACGGACGAGCCGCCGAAAGTGCCGGGGTGGTATTGGTGCCGGGATGCAGAGGGAGAAATCAGGCTGCGCCAACTCGAAAACTTTGTTGGTGGCCCACGCCTTTTCGTATGCGGAATCTCCAAACACATTTTTCCTGATGAGCTAACCGGCATACAATGGGCTGGCCCCATCCCCGAACCCGCGGAGCCGCGCTCATGAAGGCCAACATCAAACGGGCACGGCTTGAAGCCGCGAAGAGGCGGGGGCGGCTGTTGAAGGTTTGCCAGATGGCGAACGATCTGGCGGCTCAGGCTGAAGCGCATCCGGCCTTTCAGGTGGCGAAGGTGCGGACGCAGAGCCAGCGGGTGCGGAAGCACTGCGCGGAGGTGTTCGCCTTTGCCGGAGTATCCGGCGACATCGGCGACGAGGCGCGGGCCACGGTGAAGGACGTAGACGATTTTCTCATGGCCTCGAACAAGTATATCCGCAGGCCATATCCGCTTTCTTCCGGCGACGAGCTGACGGCGCACGTCAATTTTGCGCTCTGGTGCTGTCTCGACGTGCTGGTGCGCCATCCCGAATATCGGGGGCAGGGCTGCATCTCACGGCTGTTCGACTCCTTCGGGACGCTTGAACGGTATCTTGCCGGGCGCAGCGGGCCGGACGCGGAAGACCGGGGTACCGACGTTTTTCTCCGCATGGCGGAGCGGCTGTAGGAGTGAATATGACCAAGATTCCTTTCGACCCCAAGAGCGTGATGGAAGAAACCCCGGACGTGCGGCGGATGCTCGCCGTGTTGGAATCCGGGGGCAGTTACTCCAGCGCGGTAGCGACATGCCCGGTATGCGGCAGCGAAAACTTTTCCAACAGAGTGGCCTGTCAGCGGGAATACTGCGTCGCCGTTTGGAAAGCGGTGAAAAAGCTGTTCCGCAACCGGGCAAAACCAAAGATCCAGACGTTCGGGGAAACATTGGCCGCTCCCTTGCGGGCGGCGACGCGGGAGGAGTGGCGGGAACGAAACCGGCCCATTTTCTGCGAGCGGATGCGCGCCACGCTTTGCGCGCTGCATTGCGGCACGAACCGGCGTTGCTTTGAACCCCAAACCTGCGTTCGCGTGCCGGAAGGTCGGCGCAGCCACCGAGGACTGTATGACGGAAACCTTGCGGCCCTGTGACTGCGGAGCCCATCCGCGGCTGTACCGTATTGGGCAACAATCCCTCTTGCCTTGGCAGAGCAACGAAGCGTTCTTTGTCCAATGCCCGATCTGCGAGAAGCGGACAAAGGGATATGAGCTGCCGGACATGGCGATCTTGCGCTGGAACCAGCGGGAACTGTTGAACAAGAAAAAGAGGAAGCGGTGAGCGCGGGTTTTCCAGAGGGGGCGTCTTGCCTTTTCCGGCAAGGCTGGTTATCTTGCAGACAAGAGGGGCGGCAAAAGTGCTGATACACCTGCCGCCCCGTGGGCTAGTCCCCCGGTGATTTCAGTTCATCACCAAGTTTCTGCCCCTGTGAGAATGGCCGTTCCCACAGGGGCAACTCATTTTCTAGTCACGGAAGTGACGGATAATGAGGGCCACGATGACTCCGGCCAACACGTTGGCCGCGACGTCAAGCAGGAACTGAGCCATAGGCTACCTCCTTTACCCGGAGGACGGCCCACACGTTTGATAGCCATTTTTACGTTAAAGCACAAGGCGACCCGCAGACCGTCTTGTGCTTTGACTTAGGGAGATAGTACATATTACCTGAGGGGAAAGGATGTCTTTTTCTTATGTTATTTATCTTATAGAACTTTTTTTAATAGCGCAGGGGGTCTATATGGATATTACAGATTTAATATTTAAGCATATACCAACTATTGTTAATATAATCGTGGCACTTACCACACTATATATGGCGTATGCAACGAAATCGATGGCTAGGGTAACTCAGAAAACGCTTGATGAACAAAGTAAACCTTATGTTATCGTATATGCACAACAGCGAAGAGATGCTCCAAGTTTGTTACAGGTTCTTATTGAAAACATCGGTTCATC
>ENA-UEPJ01002765-UEPJ01002765.1-human-gut-metagenome-genome-assembly--contig:-NODE-2765-length-17194-cov-36.328562_pt1 | contig 17194 bp, 13 predicted proteins | sample MGYA00242890_ERZ507896 | MGnify/ENA primary metagenome ERZ507896 (study PRJEB26167, sample SAMN06115508) | human gut metagenome | host: Homo sapiens | place: China:Qinghai | collected 2015-08-20... | reverse complement strand
ACAGCAGTTGCAGCAATTATTAGTAAAGACAAGGGGTACAAAGTATGCATAGATTATTGGATGGTGCGTGCCGGAAGACAACTTTTACTAACAGCAAATATTTTGCATGGTATCAGAGTGGCTGGAAACGGAGAGCGGCAGCAGAGGGCTAGAGCCTTTGAGAAAAAGATTGATGTGCGTGAGAAGATACCAGAATTGAAGCGACAGCGAAGAGTGGGAGAGCTACTTGAGCAGGAATTGAGAGCAAGAAATTGTTTGGATGCTTTAAGCTTTTGTTTACTCGAGTGTAATTCTGAGAGAACGCCTAAACAAAGGTATCAGGATTCGTTGTCTACTTACGGATGGGGAAAAGGACAGGAAGTGTACAGGGCTATTAAAGCCACAATAGTGAAAATGGAGGTACAGTGATGAAGACAGGGGATAGAGAACATTTCTTCCTTGCAACATGTGATGGGGAGATAATTAGACAGTATTATCAGTTGATGCTTGACGGTAGTGTGATTGACACAGCAACAGGTGTGAAAGCTACAGTAAGTAGCTTAGCTACCACTAAAGAGCCAGGCGTTATCGCTGTTTTTATTAAAGAAGTGGAATAGTCATCAGTTTAAGAGAGTGGCAAGGTGCAGCAAGCACAGCATTGAAAGGAGTAAAACATGGATTTTAAATTTAAAAACGTAACCAGAGGTGTTGCTTTAGGTTCTTTGAAGGCAGGAGATATGTTTACGGTTATTGAACAGGGAGCTTCCTGTGGTATGGAAATGGTTGTATCTGGTTGTGGGGATAAAGTATTGATCTTTAACTTTGAAATGAAGAAAATGTTATTGATGGATAAAGTCACACCAGTTATGCGCTATAGAACAGAGACAGAGTTGAAAGGTTTTAGTGCTCCAATTCATCTTTCAGATGTTGAAGCTGGCGATAGTATCGTTTAATACTTTAATACCTGTAAATTTGATTTTACAATGTTCGTTTAGGTAGTCGAGAAGTGGTTTGCCAACTAATTGCCCTACCATTTCTTTAATGTCGACTCCTTTTGTCCAACGTAACAATTTGGCGTCTCCACTGAGTACGGATTCTGCTGGATAAGAAAAACAATAGCCGATTGGCATTTCCTCATCCCGTTTTATCCCGACAATCATATCGGCTAATTCTTTAAATAGCTCCTCACGAGTATATCCCGGTGATTTCATGATCGACATGTCTTTTTTCCACCCGTTGTTGGGATGGATGGTTGGTGATCCTTGTCCAAGATCGACGGTCGCTACTCTATAGTTGGTTCCTCCTAAATCGAGAACCAATGCTTTTCCATTAATATCAGAGGTTTTGGGAGAGATAAAAGTCGGTATGCATTGTATCTCCGCATTTTCATGTTTTAATCCCTCTTCAACCTTTTCCCGAAATGAACTGGCTATCTCTTTGAGTTGGTCATTTTCTAACCAGAAAATATTTTTTTCCATAAGATTGATTTTTTGAATTTATCAATCCAGCATGTGATGATGCGGTAGAAGATATAATTAAACAAATTAGAAGTTTAATAAATAGAGAATATTTAAAACCCGGTGACAGGCTTCCAGCAGAAAGGAAATTAGCTGAAAAGTTTCAGGTCAGCAGATCAACTATTAGAACTGCATTCAAACGCCTAGAGTTTTATAAAATAATAAAAACTATGCCACAAAGTGGTTCCGTAATCACTGGTATAGAAACTCATGCATTTGGAAGTCTTATTAATGATATTCTAAAAATTGACAATTGCGATTTCTTTTCTTTGGTAGAAATGAGAACAATTCTTGAAATCAACGCTGCACGTTTTGCTGCATTAAGAAGAACTGACCACGATCTGGAAAAAATAGAAAAAGCCATGAATGCGTACATTGAAAAAGTCCGTTCTCACGGTTCAGCTTTAGAAGAGGATTTTCAATTTCATCTCACCATTGCAGAAGCTTCAAAAAATTCAGTTTTAAAATCAATGATGCAGACTATCACTCCTGATATAATGATTAATTACAACAAATTTCAGGTATGCCAGTCCAATCATGACATTCCTATTAGTGAACATCGACTTCTATTTGAACATATAAAAAATAATGACATCGAATCTGCTGCAAACATTATGTCTCAACACCTAACAGGGGTCCTGACATTTGCCAAAAGCCAGCATATCATTATATAATCAAAAAATCGAATAGCAGGAATCATTAACCCTTCTATTCGATTTTTTAGCTTTATCCTATTCCTCAAAATCATCACACAGCATTCAAATCTTTTTTATCCAAATAAAAATAGTTATATATATTCAATGACGCTTTCATTGCACTTTGCACTCTTGCTTCAATGGTTCCAGTTCCATTATGTGGAGACAACAATACATTATCAAGCATCAAAAGTTGAGGATTTATCTCATCTTCATTTTCAAAAACATCTAATGCCGCACCATAAATCCAATGCTCTTTAAGAGCTTTAATCAAAGCCCCTTCATCAACAAGCGCCCCCCTAGCTGTATTTATCAACACTGAGTTAGGCTTCATCAATTTGAATTCTTGCTCACTCATTAACTTATTCTTGGACACTGCAGGTATATGAAGCGAAATAATATCGGCATCTCTAAGCAAATCTGACATAGATTCTCTCCATTCCAAAGATAAATTACTTTCTACACTCAAATCAACACGATGTCTGGAATAATAAATTATTTTTAGTCCAAATACTTTAGCTCTTCTTGCTACAGCTTGAGCAATATTCCCCATTCCAATTAGTCCCAATGTTTTACCATATAATGTATTACCCAAATTAGACATAACATCAATTACATTACGTCCACTACAGCCTCTAATTTTCAAATCATTTTCTTTCACTTTTCTCATTACGTTCAACATCAAAGCTAAGGTGAGTTCCGCCGTATACTCTGCAGCCATTCCTGGTGAATTTGTAACACATATTCCTTTTGATTTAGCATAATCCACATCTATATTATCGCATCCAATTCCAAAATTTGCAATAATCTTCAGGTTATGTGCTTTATCGATAACCCTTTTTGTAACCTTAAAAGCATAAGTGCAAAGCAACGCATCACAATCCTTTAAATGTTCATCCAACAAAACACCATCTATCATACCACATTCAGGAATGATAACGTGAAAATTTTCATATAAAAGTTCAACACCCTTATAAGGTAAAGAATGTGTAATCAGGACTTTATACATAAATATAACATAAAAAAACGAGAGAGAGGATTTCTCCTCCCTCTCTCCTAACCAATCATTTATTTTTAAAGTTAAGAAAAGAAACTTCCTCCATTAATATCAATATTTGTTCCTGTGATATATGAAGATTCATCAGAAGACAAATAAATAACCAAATCAGCCACTTCCTTCGCTTCTCCTTCACGTCTTAAAGCATAAGTAGCTTTCAAACGTTCACGATTTTCCGGAGTATTAAAACGGTCATGGAATGAAGTTGCAATTGTACCAGGAGCAAGAGAGTTAACTCGAATACCCTTAGGTCCAAGCTCTTTAGCCATAGAACGAGTAAATGTCATAACAGCTCCTTTTGCTGTAGCATACATAGAAGCACCCGGACCACCTCCATCACGAGCAGCCAAAGAAGAGAAATTAACAATTGTAGCACCAGCTGACATATATGGAACAGCTTCACGAGTACAAAGGAATACACTTCTCATATTTACATCCATCAAGAAGTCATACCAAGCTTCATCTTGCTCTGTAATTGTTTTTCTTCCTACAATACCACCTACCACATTTACAAGCGCATGAATCTGATTACCATATTTTTCAACTGCTGTATCAAACAATCTTTTTACATCCGCAGCCTTTGTCATATCACCCTGAACAATAATACCCTCAGACCCAGCTTCTTCAATCATACGTAATGTTTCTTTCGCATCATCAGGATTATCAAAATAATTTACTACAACTTTTGCTCCTTCTTGAGCGAATCTTACTGAAATAGCACGTCCTAAATCACGTGCACCACCTGTTACGATGGCTACTTTACCTTTTAAATTCATAATTTGAAATAAATTAAATGTTAATAGACTTATTTTATTTGTTCAATTTTTCCAACAGTAAGGAAGATTGAAAGGATAGACAATGGAACTAGTGCTCCCAATAAAGAAAACAACAAAATCCAATTAGTTATATACTGAGCAAACAATATGGCTATAATTGTACCGAGTACTGCAGCAACTCCACCTAATCCTGCTAAACTACCAACAGATTTACCACAATGTAAATCACTAGGTATTGTCTGTATATTAGTAATCATAAACTGAAATCCTCCCAACACAAAAGCCATAAAAATAATAGCCCAAACAGATGATGCAGATGATACCGCAGCAATAATGGAAGGCACAATAATTACCCCGCCCAATACAATAGCAACTTTACGCGAATAATCTACAGACTTTCCTTTCCGTATTAACATACCAGAAAACCATCCTCCGGCAATACTTCCTACCATAGCTCCCACATAAGGAACCCATGCCGAAAAAGCAACTTCTTTTATATTCAACTTAAATACATCTGCCAGATATAAAGGAAGGTACGTTACAAACATCCACCAAATTGGATCCAGAAAGAAACGGCCTAAAATAACAGACCAATTCTTACGATTTCCCAACAATTCGGATAAGCTACGCCCCTTCTGTGCTCTCAAATCAATTTTACACTCAGGCTGGCCAGTAAGAATATAATCTTTTTCCTCACTTGTTATCCAAGGATGTTCTGCTGGCCCCTTTTTATTAAAAATCAGCCAAGGTATAATCCAAATCAAGCCAAGACACCCAACTATCACAAAAGTAATCTTCCATCCAAAAGCTATGTATATCATCAAAATTATAATCGGAGCAATAATTGAACCTAAAGAAGCAGCTGCACCAAAAAGTCCCTGAGCTAAAGCGCGCTCCTTTTGAGGAAACCATTCCGCATTGCTTTTGGTTGTTCCCGGCCATGGACCAGCCTCACCTAATCCCAGCATCATTCTAAAAGAAGTCAAAGATAAAAGTCCACATGACATAGAAGTTAATGCATCAGCAGCTCCCCATAATAAAACAGATATAGAAAAGCCTTTTCGAGTACCAATCTTATCATACATTTTACCGGAGACTAACTGACTTATACCATAGGCTATCATAAAAAAGATTGTAATAGTACCCAACATATCCTTAGCCTCTTTTGCTGCCTCCTCTTCCGACAATGCAGGACTTATTAGTCCTAGATCATAAGCAATACCCTCTCTATTTACTACAATATCACGCCCATCTTTCTCTTTAAAGGTAAGGCGAGAAGCAGACACTATCAACTTATCTCCATTAGATTTTATCAAAGTATAATTGTCTCCATCCTTTATTGCATAATTTTCAGAATTTGACACTCTTCCTTCTGTGTTGATAACATACTCAATATTTGTTACCCACATATAATTTAGAGTACCTCTATCCAAATAATTTATTATGGTAATCAGCATTATAAGACCGATTATCCACCATCTTAATCCCCTAATCTTCATGATCCAATCATTTTTTGATAAAATCTTCACGCATCGGGCTAAACGTATCAATCAAAATTCCATCTTCCAGACACACACATCCATGAAGAATATCAGGCTCCATATATATGCCATCACCAGCCTTCACTATTTTCTTCTCATTACCTACAGTAAACTCAAATTGTCCACTAACAACCATCGTTGACTGAGAATGAAAATGTTCATGCATACTTCCCACTGCCCCTTTTTTAAATCGCACTTTTACAAGCATCAACTGCCCATCATAACCAAGAATCTGACGATCAATTCCATTACCAACTGTTTCCCAATTTGTTTCGTTCTCTAATACAAAAATCTTGCTCTGTGTTTTCATTGTTATATCATTTTTAATTAATAAAATACCTTATATGTTCCTTTCCAGGTCCAACCATTTACGCTATGCTCCGCATCCTTACTGCTATCGTTATTAGAAAAGCATATCGTCATAAAAAAATCTTCTTTTGTAGAAATTTTTATTATCGTATATTCATCCGTATCATATATAAGCTGAATATCTGAAACTAAGCAATATGGATTTAGAGTATACTCTAACTGAGGATTATATTCTCCATGTGTTTCCAATACAGAAACAAAGGTTTTATCTTTCCCATGGCTTCTATGCATAACACAAGGTTCAGGTCTAAGATTAAATTCCGGATCATTAGCTCCTAATCTTGTAAAATAAATCTGATCACCTTCACTAGTCAGAGTTGATAAAGAATAAAAACGATCATCACACAGCCAAGTCGTAGTAGAAACTTTAGATGATTTGTCCGCCAGTGCCTCTACCCAATAATACTGATAACCATTGTCTGCACCTAATACAGCCCGACTCTCTGTATAAGCCAAATATTGATAATTAGTATTTATCAAATGACCATTATAGTGTACTGGCATATCATACAAATGAGAATCTTTAGATTTCACTTTCAATAAATCAATAACCAAAGGAGATGCAAGTTCATCAATAGCAACCATAAACATGGTACGATGCATCCTTACAGAATTATATGAGTTTGAGTCCACTGCACTTATCATTTTTATATTTCCTTCCCCATCGTAATCATAAAACGAAGGAGAGTATTTTGAACCTATCTTCAAACTTCCATCATAATGACTTTTCTGGTCTACTACTAATGTATTATGTGCAATTGTTTGCTTTGCAAACTTTTCATTCTCTTTTAAATAGTGACCTCCGTTCTTAGGTTCAATATTCAAAAAACGAGCCGCTCCGTAATCTCTCACAACCTCATTATTATTATCATAAAATGTATAAGATAATTTATCAAAATGACCATGTCCCATTCCCTGAGAAGTATATTTCATCACTAGCGAAGTCAAATTCTCCCCATTTCTCATTCGTAAAATACCAATTCCTCCATTCTTACCTTTAGGGCCATCTGATATATTTACAGAATAATGCTTAAAAGGTACAGCCTTATCAATATCTCTTGATACTTCAAGCCCCTCTTTACTAACCATTACTGTCTCCTGCTGCTTAGCAATAGATAATAAAGATTTATCATGTGTCAACGAATAAGCAATATCTACCCCCCAAACTAATTCTGTTGTTCTCCAATCTTTCTCCAAACAATCGTTTAGATACAATAGCTTCCCATTCTCTTCCGTCATCTGTAATAACGTGGTAACAGCTTTCAATAAAACCCCGTCTTTATACTCAAAAATCTTCCGTTCAGGCTCTCTATTATCAATCGCAAGCGCAAATGTAATAAATGGCTGCAAAGAATATCTCTGATAATAAGGACCTTCCACAAAATACCCATCAGGAGAGAACAATTCATCTATCTGAGACAAAAAACCCGACTTTACATAACCGTCCACACCTGATATAGCCTTCTCAACCATTTTCAAATCTCCCATTACGTAAGAAATCATCCCTACTGCTGCAACCGACCATGTTCCATGATTATGAATACGCGTAAATGTTTTTTCATTATCCACAGCTAAAAACTTCACCATAGGTCTAAAAAGCCCTTTTTCTATATAATCCCGTTCCTGTTTTGTCAAATAATCATATACACAATCGTATGCTTGGGAAGTATATACCAACCACACACTTTCATTCAAACCCTGCCAAAACAATTTACCACGATATGAGGATTTTTGAACAGGATGAAGTGGAAGTGTTGAATACATAGACGCATATTTCATCAATGTATTCTTGATCAATCGCGCATACTTCTCATCCTTATATACTTGATATAATATACCAGCTTCATACATTATCGTGTAGTTTCGTTTATGCTGTTCATGTGTATATCCTCCACCAGCATCTTTAGGAACTGGAACCTCTAATGTGTCTTTATATAGATTATCTACTCTTAATTTTATCTCATTCAGACTTTTAGATAAAAGATTATGATTCTTTGCTTCATTTCTAATTAAAGACAAATCATTATTTGTCAGTACAAGACACGGATGGTTAACAACATCTGCCCACATGTAATTCTTAAATATCAGAATTAACAATACGAATAAAAATAATTTTTTGTGTTTCATCATAACTTCTTTAATTGGATGACCAAAAGTATATAGAAAAAATAATACAAACAAGTAATCAGAGATTTTTTTACCTTTTTTTTCTTTACATCGAAATTATAAAGGAATCATTATAATTATAAAAAATCGCTTTTAAAAGCATATATTACACCTTATTATACAGAAACACAAGGATAAAAAATAAAATTCATTTTTTCTCATTTTATATTGCTAATAAAAAAATAAGGCGTATATTTGGGCAACCAATACAATCTAAGAAAGATAAATTCAGTATTAACTAAAAAATAAAATCATGAAAAACAGAAAATCAATCTGTCTAAAAAGACTACATTTATTAATTTTAAGTCTTTTGGTTGTTCACCTTGTTTCGGCTCAGGAAATTACTGTTTCCGGAGTAGTTACAGATACAAGTCAAGAACCGCTAATTGGAGCTGCCGTTTCGGTTAAGGGCTCTTCTACAGGAACCATTACTGATTTAGACGGTAATTATTCTTTAAAAATATCATCACCAAATGATATTTTAGTCTTTTCATATATCGGATTTACTTCTCAAGAGATTCCTGTAAAAGGTCGGAAAGTGATAAATATAGCATTAGGAGAAGATGTAAAAGCTTTGGATGAAGTAGTAGTAGTGGGATATGGAGTTCAAAAAAAATCTCACCTGACAGGATCAGTTACAAAAGTCGAAACAGAAGGGCTAAGTGACATACCTGCAACTCGCATAGACCAAGCCTTACAAGGCAAAATCGCAGGTGTACAAATATCGAACACTACGTCTGAAGCAGGGGTTGCTCCTCAAATTCGTGTGCGAGGAATGGGTTCCATTAGTGCCAGCAGCGAACCACTAGTAGTTGTTGACGGCTTTCCTGTGGCAGATGGCCTGGCTTTTGTAGATATGAACGACGTAGCATCTATCGAGGTTCTAAAAGATGCAGCCTCATCTGCTATTTATGGTTCACGTGGAGCAAATGGAGTAATTCTTATCACTACTAAAAATGGCTCTGCCGATAAACCAAAATACTCTTTTAGATCAAGTTGGGGAGTAAAAAGTGCATACAAAACACCTGAAACTTATACAACTCGTGAATATACACAACTTTTAGCTAGAGATAAATATCTGCAAAAAATATATGAAAATCCATCATTTACATTAGAAAATGCTCCTGAAATAGACATGAATAAACTCATGAACAATGAAACTGCAATTTCATATATTCCTACAATATTTTCCGTACAAGATTATAACAATCTTCTTTCAGACAACGAAGAGGCTGTTTTATACATAGATAATGATACAAACTGGCAAGATCTAGCTCTGAGGAATGCATTTTCACAAAATTATCAGCTTGGAATATCTGGAGGGAAAAACTCTACTAAATACTATTTATCAGCAAATTACTCTAGCACAGAGGGAATTATGAACTTCAATGAGTATCAAAAAATGGGATTCCGTGCTAAAATTGACACAGAACTAAACAGTAAAGTAAGCATAGGTATCAACATCAATCCATCATATTCTAAACGCGAACGTCCTTCTGTAAGTTTTATTGATTATGTAAAATGCTATTCATTTCTTCCTTATAAACATACGGAATCTACAGCAGCTTTAACAGGACAAGAAGTAGGTACTTATGCACATCCTTACCATTTTAACACCGTTTACACTAGGCCAGATGGAACCACATTTAATGGTAATCCATGGTCATCAAGCAATAACAACCCTTTATCAACAGCTGAGAAATACAGACGATACCAATCAGACTACAGATTACAATCTTCTGCGTATGTAGATGTAAAAATCATAGATGGCCTTACATTTAGAAGTTCAAATGGAGTTTATGTAGCTTATAACCAAAAAGATGAGTACATGGAGTTCGATGCAAAGAAAGCCGGTGAAACCAATCAAGGCGTATATGGAAATAAACTATTCATCGACCTCCTTTCAGAAAACACATTCAATTACAACAAGACGTTTGGAAAACATGACTTGTCTGTACTATTGGGATATACAGCTGAGAAAACAACGACAACTACAGCAGGAATAACAGGCACAGCCTTCCCTACAGATTATATAAAAACATTAAATGCTGCAACCTCAATTACACTTGGTCCTGACAATACTTATACATTCAAAGAAGAAGATGCATTAATGTCAGTACTTGGGCGTGTGAATTATGCATACGAAGACAAATATCTTGCATCCGTTAGCGCACGTACAGACGGCAGTTCAAAATTCGCCAAAGGCAACCGTTGGGGATGGTTTCCTTCAGTATCTTTAGGATGGAGAATCTCAGAAGAGCCTTTCCTAAAAAAAGTAGAATGGCTAAATTCCTTAAAACTCAGAGCAAGCTGGGGACTTACTGGGAATAATGACATTGCCAACTACTCTTTCATGAATAAATTATCTTCCGCAAACTATTCTTTTGGAAGCAATAATGGAACCGTGACTGCAGGACTTACCAATGTAACCCCTGTAATTGCCAACCGAGATATTACATGGGAACAATCCAGCGAATACAATTATGGATTTGATTTAAGCGTATTAAACAATCGTATCAATCTTTCTGCAGAATATTATTATTCAGAAACCATACAAATGCTTTATGAGCAAACTGCACTTTCAATTACTGGATTTCAAAACTTTTGGAACAACATCGGAAAAGTAGCAAACAAAGGTTTCGAATTCGAGCTACGTACCCTTAATCTTAATAAGAAAAACTTCCAATGGGAATCTTCATTCAATCTCTCACTAAATAGAAACGAATTGTTAGATCTCGCTGGAGAAGTACGACAAATTAATTATGGAGAAAGACAGGAAGGATATTTAGCCGAAGTGGGTCATCCATCTATCCAATATTATTTATACAAAACTATAGGTGTATGGAAATCTCAGGAAGAAATTGATGCCAATCCACACCACACAAATGACAAACCTGGAGGTCTAAGAGTATGGGATGCAGATGGTAATGGAGAAATAACAGATGCAGACCGAGTTCCATGCGGTACTCCTTTCCCAGACTTTACATGGGGATTCACTAATACATTTAATTTTTACGGATTCGACGTAAATATCCTGCTACAAGGCACACAAGGCGGAAAACTGTTTAATGGAGATGGTTATTACAATGAAACATGGAAGTTTAATAAAGAGTTTAAAGATACGAATTATTGGATAACCCCTAATAATCCAGGAGATGGAAAAACACCTTATCAAATGGTCGGTATAGATCCTGAACTTACAGATTATTTGCTTGAAGATGCATCATACTGGTCTATCAAAGACATCGTGATAGGCTACAAATTCCCTAAAACCATATCCAAAAAGTTAGGACTAAACAGCCTGCGTTTATATGCGTCTGCACAAAATTTATACATACATTTTGCTAGCAACTACAGAGGTATAAATCCTGAGGCACGATATACCTCCGGTAACTATAGCAATCCTTTGATTTCTGGTTATCAAAGAGGCGGATTTCCAATGGAAAGAAGTTTTAATTTCGGAATAGACATTAATTTCTAATAAATGAACAAATATGAAAAATAAATTATTTATATCCACAATTTTATCTATAACCTTAAGCGGATGTCTGGATTTAAATCCTATTTCAGAAATTGGAGAAGAATCCTTTTTTGGAAATGATACGGAAGTAGGAGTTGGAGTTACCGCATGCTACAATGGCTTAATGGAGCCTATAAAGACTGAATGGATGCTGACAGATATCCGTTCTGACATATCTAGAGCATACGACAAAAGCTCTTCGAAGACAGAGGTCAAAAACATCATGGCATTAAACGAACAAGAAGCGTTTGCATCCATACAAGAAATAGAATCATACTGGAATTCTGTCTACAACAATATATATCGTTGTAACCTAGTATTACAGAACATTGGAAATGTTTCCAATGAAACCAAACGTAAACAATATGAAGGAGAAGCTATTTTTATTAGAGCATACCACTATTTTAATCTAGTAAGATTATTTGGTCCGATATTCCTCGTAACAGAAACAATTAGTGCACAAGAAGCTTTTTCTTATGAAAGAACTGCTGTAGAAGATGTTTATGCTTTCATTGAGAAAGATCTTAAAAAAATAATTGACGAAAACCTTTTGCCTGTATCCTATGACAATGAAACAGAATTTGGAAGAGTCACACTTCTCAGTGCCAGAACACTGCTTGGAAAAGTTTATCTTACCCAGAAAAAATATGTAGATGCACAGACACAACTAAAAGAAGTAGAAACAGCATACTCGGGATATAATTTGTCCAGTTTATCTTATGCTGACGTGTTCAGTACAACTAATGAAATGAATAAAGAAATCATTTTTGCTATAAGGTTTAAATCCGGTAACGTAGGTTTGGGTAATCCTTTTGGAAATATGTTTGCCCCTCTTAACAGTGGAACAAGTGTCATCAACGGAAACGGAGAATCTTTAAACTATCCAAGTACCAAGCTCGTAAAGTCTTATAAAAATGGTGATCAAAGAAAAGATGTAACATTGGGATTTGGCTATGTAAACAACCAGACAAACAATTATGTAAATATCAGATATGTAAAAAAATATCTTTCACCTGTAACAACTGCTGAAGATGGAGAAAATGACGTTCCGGTCCTTCGCTATGCCGACGTTCTATTAATGCTTGCAGAAATTGAAAACGAATTAAATGATAGCCCAACTTCTACAGCATTCAACTATCTCAATGCTACAGTTGTACGAGCAGGACTTCCCCCATTTACAGCAACGGACTTAAATAACAAAGTTAAATTCCGCCTGGCTGTAGAAGAGGAGCGATATAAAGAATTCGCTTATGAAAATCAACGTTTCTTTGACTTAATCCGTACAGACAGATATACTACAGTCATGAAACAGTATTACCAAAGTGAATACGACGAAAAGAATGATGAACTTTACTACCAAGATAATAATAATTTAATTAATGGAGTAATAAATGAAAATCAACTGTTACTTCCATTACCAACTTCATTAATTGATGTCAATCCTAATATTACACAAAATCCAGGTTACTAATAAAATGGTTTTAGAATGAGAGGTTTTATGATTTGTGCATTAGCCCTTGCTTTTTGCGGGGCTAATGCCACTACCTTCAAGGTATCCGATTTAAATGCTTTTAATGAAGCGGTAAAAAAAGTTCAACCAGGTGACAGTATTGTCCTAGCCAATCAAATATGGAAAGATGCAGAATTAAAATTTAAAGGAAACGGGACCCAAGAAGCTCCTATAGTCCTGACTGCACAGACACCGGGAAAATGTATAATTGAAGGTGTTTCTCAATTAAGATTATCCGGTAAATACCTCGTCGTAGATGGTTTGGTATTTATGAATGGACATGCTCCTAAGGGGAAAGTCGTTATCGATTTCCGTACATCAAGCGAAGATTTTGCCTATAACTCTATTGTACGAAATTGTGTCATTGACCACTTCAATTATCCTGATAAAAGCGTGCAAGATCATTGGGTAGAATTATGGGGAAAAAATAATAGTGTAGAATATTGCTACTTTGCCGGAAAAATGAACTTGGGAACAACTCTTGTAATATGGCCTAATGGAGAAAAACATGCCCCCAATCACCACCATATCTACAGAAATTACTTTGGATCCAGGCCTAGACTGGGAAGTAATGGAGGAGAAACCATGCGTATAGGAACCAGTACCTACTCTCTACAAAATTCCTGTTCAGTCATAGAGGAAAATTATTTTGAACATTGCAACGGAGAAACTGAAATTATCTCTGTGAAATCATGTGAAAATAAAATTATTAACAACACACTATTCGAATGTGAAGGAAGTATTGTGTTACGCCATGGAAATAATAATGAAGTTTCTGGAAATATCTTAATCGGAAACGGAAAGCCTTACACCGGTGGAATCCGAATCATCAATGCCGGACATAAAGTTTTCAACAATTACCTTTCCGGACTTCGAGGCAACGAATTTCGCTATCCATTAGTAATCATGAACGGAGTTCCTAATTCGGTATTAAATCGCTATCATAAAGTAAGAAATGCAGAAGTGGTCAACAATACCTTCATCGATTGTGGAACAGCATGGCATTTATGCCTTGGAAGTGACGAAGAGCGTACTGATATACCCGAAAACGTATCTATTCGTGCCAATGTTATTTACTCCCCACAAACAGAGAAGTTGGTAAATGAATATGACAACATTAAAGGTTTTAATTTTGCCAATAATGTTCTCATTGGTAAAAATGGAACAGAAAAAAAATATGGAGGAACAGAAGCCACATATAATACAGTCACTACACGTGAAGGATTTACAACCGTTATTCCTAATCTCAAAGAATCTTCATCCAGCTATGTGAATACAGATATAAATGGCCAAAAACGCAACAACGAAAAAACCGTAGGAGCATTCGAAGCGAATTCTCTATCTGCTAGAAGATTTATACCTAACCAAACTAATTGTGGTCCTCGATACCAGTGGAACAAAGTAAATCCTTCCATCAAAACAATAGGGAAAGTTATAAAAGTACAACCGGGTGTAAATACACTTTATAAGGCCATTAAAAAGTCATCGGCAGGAGACATCATTGAGCTCACAAGTGGAAATTACGTTAATGAGAAAAAGATGTCTATTAGTCACGATCTGACCATAAGAGCAAATGCTAAGGCAACGACTCGACCGATCATCAGTGTAGACGATAAGGAATCAAAAACAATTTCTCTATTTGATTTAAAAGAAGGAGCTTCGCTGAAACTGATTGATGTCGCCCTTAACGGAAAAGAAAAAAACAGCCGACAAGCCAAATACGGTATTTTCATAGGAGGGCAAAATAGTATCACACATTACAACCTCCTACTGGATAATTGTGAAGCTTACAATTTCCTTCAGCCAGACGGAGCTGTAATCTTAGCTCAAAAAAGTACTTTTACTGACACAATTCGTATTGTCAACAGTACAATAAGCAACTCGTTCCGAGGTATCGCTCTTAACCGAGAGAAAGATGATAAAGGTCTATATAATGCAGAATATGTCATTCTTCAAAATTCCACATTCCGCAACCTAAAAGAATGGGCTGTGCATTTTTATCGCGGAGGAAATGATGAATCCACACTTGGAGGATTTCTGATTGTAGACCATTGTATTTTTGACAATGTAAACAATAATCCAGAACAATACATGATTAAGCATACTGGCTGGGTAAATTGTCAAATAACCAATTCACTCTTTCTTAATTCACCTCAAATAAAAGGTATTATTAATTTAAATAAGCGTACCCATTTTATATCTAACTGCTGCCTGATAAAATCAGGAAAAATAAAAGTAAAAGGAGAAGCCCGAGCAAACCGTATCTATTATCAAATGAATGAAATATCTGGAAATGCATCAGACGGCAAAAACATAGGTTTAATTAATTAAATAGTGACATTATGAAAAAGAACTTTTTTTTATCTATATTATTCTCTTTCACAGCAGGTTGTATCATGTATTCCTGCAGCGAGGTAACCAAAATAGAAGCAGAACAGCCTGAGCCTCCTACAATCAATGATTTCACTCCTAAAAGCGGAAAAGCCAGAACTGAAATAAAAATATGGGGAGAAAATTTAAGTAATGTAAATAAGGTTACTATAGGGGATATAGAATCAGGAATAAAATACAGACTGACCAATGATACAATTATCGTATATCCACTTCCAACTTCAAAAACTGGTAAAATCAAACTTATTAATGCATACGGTGAAACGGAAAGTGATGAAATATTTACGATGGAATATCCGGTTCCAACCTTATCCAATGTACCGGCAAATGGTAAAGTAGGAGATGAAATCTTAATAGAAGGTGAAAATCTGAATAGCATTACAGGAGTAAAGTTCGGTAACTCTGCAGCAACTATCACTTACCAAAGCGATAAAGAAATCATCATTGTCATCCCGAGTGATGTTCCCGACAACGGAACAAAGATTAGTTTTTCTTATTTCAATGGCGAAAATACAACCTCCATTGAAAGTGAAACTATATTCAGCCCCACAAAACCAGATCCAGTATTTGATGTAGAAAAGCCATCAGAAGGTAGCGAAGGAACAGCAATAGTCTTTACCGGACAGAATTTACACGTCATTGATAAAGTTATCATGAACAATGATACTGAACTTACTATCGCAAAATCTGAGACCTCTATTTCTGTCACATTACCACAAGTTGATAGAGATACTCAGGTTACACTACAAGCTATCTATTACGGAAATAAAACCATGGAAATTGTTTCCGGCTTTACCATAAAGGACACAAAATACTATGCACACAAAAACATTTTGTTAGGTGCTCGTGAAAGTGGATTACAGTCGTTCTTTAACGCAATTACAGGAGAAGCATTTACGGCATGCGACATTGCTGGAATGGGGTCATTAGCTGAAAATGACAAATTCCATCTGTATATCGATTATTCAAGTAGTACTTTAATATTTGGGAACCCAAACAGTGGAGCAAACAAATTTAAAAACTTCAAATGCGACGGTACAGCATTAGAAACAACAGGAGCTAAAAATATAGTCAAATATTATCCCGTAGAAGATACTAATTATAAAGAACAAATAATCAATGCCAATGAAAACGATTTAATTACAATCTTCTCTATGAATCCTAAAGATATTGTAGATACACTTAAAGGAGAAAATTCTTCTACATCTGATTTTAAATACCCAGAGTGGAACACAACAGATAAGAATGTAATATTATTCGTATTATATGACTCTGAAGAACAACCTGAAAAAATAGGGTTCATCCATGCCTTGAAAACTTCTGAGTTAGAAGCTAAGGACATGAGTAAAACAAGTAGTGTCACTTTCAATTGCTACTTCCAAAAGTAAACTCATCATAGCGTTGTGTATTTAGGTTTTTAATGTGAAAGTCCGGGTAAACCAGTAAGCATTCTATTTTCCGCCTTGACACGCATGTTCCCTAAACCTACCTTTGCGCCGTAACCCTTAAACAACAATGATTATGGCAAAAGAAAAAGTAAACTACCAGGAGGTATATGACCTCTATCAGTTATGCAGTGAGACCAAGGATCTTCGTGAGTTCTGTGCTGATTATGGAGTAAATTACGACAAGTTCATGAACTGGCAGCGTCATCAGCTGTGGAGCGAGAAGTT
>ENA-UEPJ01002759-UEPJ01002759.1-human-gut-metagenome-genome-assembly--contig:-NODE-2759-length-17240-cov-4.387694_pt1 | contig 17240 bp, 14 predicted proteins | sample MGYA00242890_ERZ507896 | MGnify/ENA primary metagenome ERZ507896 (study PRJEB26167, sample SAMN06115508) | human gut metagenome | host: Homo sapiens | place: China:Qinghai | collected 2015-08-20... | reverse complement strand
ATTTGTCGGTGGAAATAGAGGGCCCATCACGGCTGATTTCGGAATAAGAGAAACGGAACCAAAGATATTTCTCCCCAAAATTTGTTTCGGATTTTACCGTATCGTTTTTCCCTATGATGCAGCTTATACGACTCCGTTACAATGGGTTATTACAGCGGGGGAACATAGGTGTTAATTAGACGCGGTTTCAAATTCGAACTAAAACCAAATGGAATGCAGAGTCAACTGATGAAGCAATTCTGTGGCTGCGCCCGTTACGTCTACAACCGCACCTTATCCCTTGAAAGGTCGCTCTACAAAAAAGACAACAAGCACTCCTTCAAATACGCTGAGGCAGCCAATAGACTTCCTGAATGGAAAAAGAAAAATCCTTTCTTAAAAGAGTGTCACAGTCAAGTTCTTCAGCAATCGCTGAAGGACCTGGATCAGGCTTACACCAATTTCTTTCGGAAGCGGGCTAATTTTCCGAAGTACAAGGAAAAATTCCGGAATGACTCCATCAGATTTCCCCAGGGTGTTGAACTTGATGAGGCTAAGCAACAGATACGACTGCCGAAAATCGGCTGGGTAGGATATCGAAAAAGCCGAGATATCATGGGAGCTATAAAGAATGTCACCGTCAGCCGACGTGGCGAGAAGTGGGATGTCGGCATACAGACTGAGTATGAAGTTTCCTCACCTGCTTCGAACCCTTCAGAAATAGGAATAGACATGGGAGTCAAACGTTTTGTGACTATGTCAAACGGTGACTTCGTCGAACCTCTCAACCCCTTCAAGCAGGAGCTGGAAAAACTTGCAAAACTTCAAAGAAAGCTTGCGAGACAAAAGAAAGGAAGCAGAAACAGCAGAAAGACAAAGCGAAAAATTGCTCGATTGCACCGCTATATAGCCGACAGCCGAAGAGATTTTCTTCACAAGACCTCGACAAAGATAGCTAAAAACCACAGCATCGTGTACGTTGAGGATTTGAAGGTCTCGAACATGTCCGCTTCTGCCGGCGGAACAAAAGAATCCCCGGGCAAAAACGTCCGGCAAAAGAGCGGACTGAATCGATCTATTTTGGATCAGGGATGGTATAGCTTTTTCCAGATGCTCTCCTACAAATTAGAGCGGGGAGGAGGAAAGCTGATAAAAGTTGATCCTAGAAACACTAGCCGAACTTGTCCCCGATGCGGGTTTGTCTCTGCAGAGAACAGAAAATCGCAAGCGACCTTTGCATGCATTGGCTGCGGTTACCGCTCCAACGCAGATGAGGTCGGAGCGATAAATATATTAAGGGCCGGGCAGGCCCGGTTAGCCTGTGCAATGAGCGGCGCAGTAAGGCCGCTATCAGCAGGAACCCGAAAACGATCTACTGCAGCACTAGGCCACGGCCGCTGCAGAGGTGGTATGGAATCCTTGTCATTTATGACGAGGAGGATGTCAAAGGAAGCGGTTGTTTTGTGGAATGCGCGCTGTAAGGGCCTAATCTCCACATTCGAAGAAGAAACAAACAAAGAAGAACCAAATGGATCCTTCATGTTTCCTCCTCCTCACAATGGCCTTCAGACACCTCAGAATAGATTAACTCAAAAGTACTAAATGGTACAGCACCGACAAAATTATTGACCCACTAAATCGAAAGTTATTATTCCTTTAATAGGTCAAAAGCAGCGATTTTTCATCTATTCCGCTTATCGAATGTCTTCAGAAGAAGAGTCTTCTTCATGAAGAATACTAAGGATGCTTGCAACTCCGACGGCGCTTTTCACGCCGAGTTTGCGGCACACTGCACCGCGATGAACCTGTACGGTTTTTTCACTGATCTGCAATTCGTCAGCGATCTGCTTATTGAGCAATCCCCTCGCCACTTTCTTAGCAACCATCTTTTCCCGAGCCGTAAGCGTGTCAAAAACGTGTCGGTATTCATCTGTCAGTTGATTCTGCTGGCGACGCTCGACGTCCTTACTCACCGCTCTTTCAATGGCTGTTAAAAGGCGATCGGCGCTGACCGGCTTCGGCAGAAAGTCTGTTGCACCGTCTTTGAGAGCCTGTACAGCCATATCAATGTCTCCGTGACCGGAAACAAAGATAATGGGCAAGCCGTTTTTCTGGAGCATCATCACGCGCTGAAGTTCGATTCCGCTCATATCCGGCATGCGAACATCAAGCACAACACAGCCAAGCTCATTACGGTCGTCTTCTTCCAGAAATCGGAGCGCCGAGGAGTAGCACTTCGTTGTCCACCCTTCTCCTTCAATTAGGAAGCGCCACGATTTCCGCATTGAATCGTCGTCGTCAATAATCCTAACAACCGCTTTTTCCTGAAGTTTATCCAGGCCCATCTTTATCCTCCAAAGCTATAGGCAGAGAAGCAATACAGCGAAGTCCTCCTGAAGGAATCCTGACAAGTTTCAAAGATCCTCCGTTAGCCTCTAAAAGCTCTCTGACAATTGCGAGTCCCAGACCCAATCCGTCTTTTTTGCTGGATTGTCCGAGATTCCGCAATGAGGCAAACTGATCGTCCGTCATGTCCGGACCGTTGTCTTCAATGATCACGAGAGCATCAGCCCCCGCATTTTTAATTTCTACTTTAATTTCTGCATTCTGCTGATTTCTTACCGCCTCTTCTGCATTCTTAAGAAGGTTCATAAGAACGAGATCAACATTCAGCGGATCGGCGTAAACAAATAAATTTCCTGCACCGGTCAACGTACATTTACTGTTAAGACGGCCTAGGCGCTTCATTAGCTCTATCGTATGTTCAACGGCCGACTCCAAATTAAAGCGCTTTCTCTGGCGAGGCTCTTTGCGACCGATATTGCGTACGAACTCAACGATTTCAGAAGCCCTTTGACTTTCGGATTTAATTTCCGAAAGTGCCTCTGTCAGAATTTCTTCTGCAGGTTTCTTTCCGCGTTTAAGCTGCCTCAAAATCGCTTCTGAGTAGTTGTTAATGGCACCAAGCGGCTGTTTGAGTTCGTGGGCAACCATAGCGGAAATAATGCCGATAGATTTCGCTTTTTCTAACGCTTCAATTCGCTCCGTAATCTTGCGATTTTCACGTTCGTACTCGCGATTTTCTTCAACCTTTTTACGCAACTGTTCTGTCTTGCGTCTGACAGCAAAGGCTAGATAAGCCCAATTAAGGATAATAAGCAGGAGCGCACCGCATCCGACAATGAAATACCAGCGGTAATAATTCAGCATCCAGCCGATTGTTCTATCCTCCAAGTATCTGACTTCCATGCGCTGGAGAAGCAGATTCATTTGGTCGTAATCGGTGGCTACCGTCCAGTAAGAGCCCTCTTCCTTACCGGGAGGTAGCTGAAGCAAAGCCTCCATGATTTTTCTTAATGTTTTGGAGTTAAGCGTCGGCTGCGCAGAAAGTATCCAGCCGGGATAAAGTCTGGTGGAATGCTTGCAGTAGAAGTTTTCGTCTTTTTTCTCGTTGATGACCTTAAGACAGCCTTTGGGAATAACGCCGTCAGCTTCCATATTTTCGAGAAGGCAGCTCGCAATGAAAGCGACATCGACCTCTTTATTGACAACTTGCTTAACCAATTCCGTCATCGGTTTATGTGTCGCCGTCACTGACTTAAACAGGCGGTTGGGATTTAATCCCTCTGCTTGGATCTCTCCCATGACCGCAAGAAATCCGGCAAAAGCTTTCGTACTGGATACGGCTACTGTCTTCCCTTTGAGGTCAGCCAGGCAATTGATGTCATCTCTGTCGCTTCGAACAACGATGACACCGGCGTTCGCATGATTGGGATCCGGCGTTCGGCTGTTGATGATCGTCAGAAGCGCAGCCGCACCGCTCGCGTCAGTCATGAGAGCTGTCAATCCGCTTGAAGCAATTGCCAAGTCAAACCCTTTATTCTGAGCGGCCTCAAGAAAAACTTCCTGGTCATAAAATTGGACGACAAGTCTTCTCGGAGCAACCGCTTTAGCAATAGCGTTCACCGTCCCGTTAAAGTAGCGAACAGAGAGGTTAGAGCCGAAGGAATTGACTACGGCAAGACGCACAGGAGGCAGCAGATTATTGAGTTGAGAAGCCTGCGCGTAAGCAGAAATAAGGCCACACAAAATGAGGAGGATCCACCTCATTTTGAATCGGTTCAATATTTCTGCCCAAAAATTCATTTTTGTAGAAGTCGTCGCCGATTGAATAGAAAGCCTGAATTCTCGTTCCGAAGATTCCGTTCAGAAATCAGCATGTTGGATAAACATTTACTCCTTGTCGGAGTCGGACTGTTTAATTTTAATTTTCCGGAAATCAGACAAAAATAAGACAATTGTCTTAGCTGAGATTCAAGGAAACCCTCGCCTCTAAGGCGAGGAATAGTCATATGCCGAAGCATCATTTTTTGTGCTTCGGCTCAAAAAATCAGAATCAATTGGCTTTGGGCTTGGCGTATTTTTCTGCCAGTTTCTTCAAGAACGGCATGACGTCTTTATCATCCCACGGCAGATAGCCCGGAAGGTAGCCGACAATGTTTCCGGCTCCGTCAATAATGTAATTGGTCGGAACGACTTCAAGCGGCATCACATCTTCGATAGATTCCGTCGGGTCAGACCACGTATTAAATTCCGACATCTTGTGTCTTGCCAAGAATTTAGAAATTCCTGCAACGCTTTTGTCGACTGCAACACCGACGATCTCAATGTTTGAGCCCTTAAGCTGTTTTTGAAGATCAATCAGCTGAGGAATCTCTCGGATGCAAGGGGTACACCAAGTTCCCCAGACATTCAAAATCAAAAGTTTTCCGCGGTACTTGGCTAAATCGACTTTCTCGCCTTCAAGCGTAAAAATTCTAAGTTCCGGCAGAGGACGAGCCTTGGAGAATTCCACAAAAGGCTTCATGACCATCGGCTTTTCAAGTGCTTCCCCGGTGCTGTAACCGCTGGTAGAAAAAATCGTTTGAGCGCCGACGGTAAAAGATGTCGCAAATACGGCAGCGGCAACTAAAAGTTTGAACGATAAGTTCATTCAGGGTTCTCCTTTTTACGTCTGAAGATAAGGAAAAGTGCTGTCAGCACAACCACAGCAACACGTACGGCGGGAACAACCCAAAGCGCAGCGGTCCATGGATCCACCGGAGGATCGTATCGAATTTGCTTTCCGTAGCGAGAAGCAAAATACTCCAACACATTTTCCCGGCTTTCGCCGTTTTCCAATAATTGATAAATCTTCGCCTTAAGCTCTGCCGCCTGCGGTGCATTGGACTCATAAAGAGATTGATTCACGGCACCGGGATCGCGCAGTTCTTTCGAAATTTCTATGGCCTGTTCACGAATAGAAGGCGCTGCAAAAACTGTAGACGAAGTGCTGAAAGCAATAAAAAAACAAAGGATTAATCTAAGTGCTAATCTCATGACTGACTCCATTCCCTTCTTCGCCAAGCAGAGGAAAAGACTGCTGATAAAAGCATGATGAGGCCTCCGATCCAAATCCAGCTCACCAAGGGACGGATGCTGAGGCGTACTAAAAATTCATCGCTGCTTAACCGGTTGCCCATCGAGACATAAAAGTCTCTAAAGAAGCCATGTGAAATACCGGCCGCCGTCATTTCCATGCCGTTGGATTTATAGGTTTGGCGCTGAGGATGAAGTTCGTCGATGACATCCTCATTTTTATTGAGCACGAGAACCTTGCCTTCATCGGCAAAGAAGGCATTGGTATCGACCTTGCGGGTTTCTTCATACACGAAGATCACGTCGCCGAGCGGTCGCCCCTGTCCCGGCCCCATTCTTACAACGGCTTCCTGAGAATATTGCGTGTCGCCGATCACACCGATGATGCTGACGGCAATGCCCAAGTGAGCGACTAGCGCAAAGAAGTTCTTGTGCTTCTTGGACTGCAGAGATGCCATAAAGGAACAAATAATCCACAGGGCACTAAACACACCGGCAGTCGTGTAAACAGAAGATTTCACTTCCGTAAAGAACCCGCAATAAAGAGCGGCAATAGCGGACAGAATGAAAGTTGCACCCCATGTCCACATCGGTGATTTTTTTAACTGAACTGCGCCGATCATCAGAGCAGCTAAAATCGCCATTGGTGCAAAAATCGAGTTGAAGTACGGAGCGCCCACTGAAAGGGAGCCTTTACCAAGGGCTTCATGCACTAAGGGATAAAGCGTGCCGAACAAGACGCAAACAGCTGTCACAGCAAGCAGCAGCACTGCCAAGACTAAAGAGATATCCTCGATACCGGAAATTTGCTTTGCGCTCTCAAATTTGGGTGCCCGAATCATGAAAAGAAATAAAGCCGGGACGACCATTAAAAGAGAAATGACAAGCAGGAAAGCTCCGCGGTTGGGGTCTGAGGCAAACGCATGAACCGACTGAATCACGCCTGAGCGCACGATGAAGGTGCCGAGCAGGCAGAGCGCAAATGAAACGATGCAGAAAAACAAGACCGTTTTTGTGAGATGGGCACGGAATCTGAGAAGAACCAACGCATGAAGCTGGGCTGTCATGAGAAGCCAGGGAACAAAAGATGAGTTCTCAACCGGATCCCAGAACCACCAGCCGCCCCAGCCTAATTCGTTGTAGGCCCACCAAGAACCTAGCACGTTGCCGGAGGTCAGGAAAAGCCACGCAATTACCGAAATCGTTGTGAGTCCGCGAAGAGATTCCGGTCTCACCTTCCCTTCCATCAAGGCACCAAGGCCGAATGCAAAGCACAAAGCAGTACCCGCGTAGCCTAAGAAAAGCATCGGCGGATGTAGAATCATGCCGATATCCTGAAGGATCGGGTTTAAGTCTTTTCCTTCGGGAGGAACTAAAGGCAGCAGACGTTCAAAAGGATTTGAAGTAAAAATCAGGAAGAGGCAGATAAGTCCGGTTACGCCGAGCAAAACGCCAAGCACTCGGGATTTGAACAGCTCGTCGTCTCGTGAGAAAACTGCAAACAATGAAGCCCAAACAGTAATCGTCCAAACCCATAAGAGCATGGAGCCTTCATGACTTCCCCAAACCGCAGAAATTTTATAAACCGGGTCGAGCTTCGTATTGGAATTGTTGGCAACGTAGGCAATCGAAAAATCATTCGTTAAAAATGCCCAGATCAGCATGATCAGAGCAAAACTTAAACCTGCAAAAGTAATGCCTAAAGCCGGCTTCCAAAGATGAACGAAAAGCGGTGCTCTGCTTTTAGACCCCAATAAAGTCGGCAAAGACAAAAACACTGCACATAACGCAGCGGCAATAAGAACAAAATGACTAATTTCTGCCTGCACAGGAGAGCGCCTTTCGTTAAAAACCTTTGGTTAGAAAGTTCTTTTATTCAAAATAAAACGGTCTAGAACGAACAAGACCGCCGACCACAGGCACAAATATACCCCAAGCCACGCAGTTTGGAGGGGAATAGTCGAATTTTCAAGCAGTTGCTGGTTAAAAAGACGGAAGGCACTCGCCGGATTAACCGCCAAACAGATGTTCAGGAATCCGTTTGTGATCTGATGCTCAAAGGCAATCGTGATGATCAAAAGCCCTAAATCGTAAAAAAGAACCGAAAGCAGCCAAATAGAGAGCAGAACGCCTAAAGCCCGCGCCTTATTCTTCGCCAACAAGCTGATCGTTAAAGAAATTAAGATAAAAACCAAGCCTAAGAGCCAGCCTGAAAAAATCAGAACAGCAGTCAAAAGACTAAGTCTTGTGAGGTCGTAGGGCAGAACATTTAATACCGTAAGGAGCGGCAATACGGAAAAACCAAGAAGCAGGCAAACGCCGAGTGCAGCACTTTGCCCGAGAAGTTTGCCGGTTAAAAGCGCCGGTCGGGAGAGCGGATAAGTTAAAAGAAGAATTAACGTTCCGTGCTCCTGCTCTCCGACAAATGCGTCATAAGAAATTAGAACCGCAATTAATGGGATTAAAAACACTCCGAGCGTGACAACCGAAGTCATGACGGCTTCCAACGGACGAAAAGAAAAATCGCCGCCGATTGCCGCCGTTCCGAAGACTACTGCCAGAGAGAGACAAGCAAAAAGCGCGGATCCTACGATCAGCCATAAATTTCTCCAGCAGTCTCTGAATTCCTTTGCAGCGACGACCCGAACAGAAGATAAAAAACTTCTCACTTTTGGTGCCCCTTCAACGCTGCTTTATAAATATCCATTAGTGACGGATTTTTAACACCGACTCCGGTGATGCCATATTTCTTTTCCAAATAAATGAGTTTTTGGCTGAGATCCGTTCCCTTACAAACAAGACGCCCGTCAATAATGGAAGAGCGAAGAAATTCATCCTGACGAGCCGCATTCAGGGCATCTGAAGAAACCAACTCAAAAGACAGGCCCATCTTTTCACTCAAAATTCGAATCGTACCATCGGCCGCTTTATGTCCTCCTACGAGCATTACGATTCGATCCGCGAATCCTTCTACCAACATAAGCTCATGGGTACACACAATCACGGTACAGCCGCGTTCTTTGAGTTTTAAGAGCTCCTGATACATAAAATCTGACGCGGTCGGATCCAATCCAACCGTCGGTTCATCCAAGAAAAGCAGTTTAGGCTTAGCTAAAAGCGCCTGAGCCAGCCCTAAACGCTGCCTCTGCCCCTTAGAGCACTGGCCGACTTTTTGTACAGCCACAGTTGAAAGTCCCAGTGATTCAATTAGTTCGTCGGCTCTTTGACGTGGGATATTTTTCAAATCCGCAAAGTAATTGAGATTATCTCGAATCGTCATTCCGTCGTAGAAACTCACATTCTCCGGCAGGTAACCGACGGAGATGGGAGAGGCGCCCGGCCTTCCCCCTAAGACTTTAACTTTCCCTTTTTTCGGCGTAATAAGGCCGAGGCACAGCTTAATCAGCGTAGATTTTCCCGCGCCGTTGTGTCCGATCAATGCGACGAATTCTCCTTGTGCAACAGATAAAGAAATGTCATCAAGGACCATCCGTGATCCTCGGTTAAACGAGACATTTAGGCATTCGACTGCATTCATAGGGTTCCTTTATTCGTCGAAATAGGATCGTGCATGATTGGGTTGGAATCAACAATCCCCTTGCCCTTATCCAACTGAAACTGTGCAGTGATAAACCTCAGAAAAACGACAAGGGGGCTATCCATCAAGAAACGGCTTTGCGGATAAAGCCAGAATAATCTGTCCAGGGAGTCATTCGGCTGATACGGAATATCTCCCACTCCGTCTTGATTCAAATCCCAGCCCTGATAGCTGCTCCAATAATTTCCGACGCCTTCCCTGCTCCACTCCACAGAAGAAGAACCAATATATCTGACCTGCAGACGATTGCCGACAAAACGATTGTTATGGAGAACGGTTCCTTCTCCGCCCATGGCCACGCCTGCACCGATATCGCAGGCTTCAAAGCTGTTGCCTTCAACAGTATTGATACCGCCGCCATAAATAAAAATGCCCTTCCCTTCGGTATCTAAGGAAGGCTTGCCACGCGGATTTTTAACGCGCTCAACGTGATTGTTTGATACTTCGGAGGCATCTGTTTCGTTGAGCAAGACGCCTAATTCCACCGTACGCTTGGAGAGGTTATCGAACAGACGAATTTTTTCAGAACTCATCAGCGCATAGCCGCCGATACAGGCTTCTGCTTCGTTGTTCCAGGCGGAATCGCCTCGTGTGTACATATAATGGATACCGTATTGGAGAGCCGCAAAGTAATTTCCGCTGCTTTGTGTTCGATCGGTATTTTCGAAATAAAACCCGTCTCTGGTGTACCGAACTTTGTTGTTTTGCAGTACAGCGTTCTTCACATAATTGAAATAGACACCATCCCCTCGGTCTAAAACGTGTTTTCTTTTATTGCCGCGAATTTCGCAGCCCTCAATATGAATTTTTTCGGATTTGTCGGCTCGAATTCCGAATCCGGTACCTTCGATTTTGAGATCCTTTAAAAGGATATCTTCAATGCCTTCGTTGATTAAAACGCCGCTGTTTCGTTCATAAAGATCTGCACCGTAATTTTTAAGCGTTAAGCCTGAAACCTTTATTCCGGAAGCCTTGATCTCTAGGCAGGATCCTTTTCCGGCGGCGTCGATGATCGAATCTTTGCTTCCTCGAAGAGAAAGACTGGTAGGAATTGAAAAAGTGCCTTCATAGGTTCCCGGAGACATCACAATTTCGTCTCCTGCCCCCGCTTTTGAAAGCGCATCGCGGAGTTCCTGAGACGTACTCACATCCCATTGGGCCGCACTGCAAAAGAGCGGAAAAAATAAAAGAAACAGAAAAGGCACTTTTTTCATAATCAATGGCCTTTGAGCGACTTCAAAAGCTCAAATTTCACTTCTGAATAATTCACAATTGTTCCGCCGTGCTCTTTCGTAAAAGCTTGAACTTCTTCTTTGGTAGCGAACGGAAGAATCGATTTGCCCATCGCTCCGCGAACGTCAGATCCGGCATTAAAAAACGCCTTTTGAGCCGTCAGCATCTTTTCATGCAGCGGGACGTCTTTCTTATTGCCGAAATCGGAAACGTAAAACGCTACAGTACGGCTAACGTTCTCGGGCTGAAGAACATAAACAAATCCGTCTTTAACAGAACAAAACTTCAAAGGCTCTTTTTCTCCCTTCACAAAAAGCTGAGCTTTTGCACCGGAATAATTAAGAATGACCATGCCGCAGATATGGCAACGATCATGCTTATTGAAAGCAACGGGACCGGGAATTTTATCTTCACTTTTCCCGCTGCATCCGACAAGGAGAACGACAGCTACAGCTGCGCAAAGGACGTGAAAAAACTTCTTCATAACGAGAGTTTCCTAGGGATATTAGCTGCCGGCTTTCTGCCGGTCTGACAAAAGGTAAGAAAAGTGCCCCGAAAGCAAACTCTCGGAGCACTGTTTCCTTTTAGATGGAGTTGATCTGGCCGGCGTAAATGATGAATAGACGCAGGCACATCATGCCGCAGATGGCAGCCAGTCCGGAGGTATAAAAAGCAGTTGCTCCGGTACGGAATGCCTTGCTTCCGAAGAAGCTCAGCGCCAGCGGAATCAGGAAACCGATACCGACTGCACCGACCCAGAAAACCTGAGCCCACATTCCGGTTGTAAAGGCAGCAAAGGCAGCCTGAGCAGCGGCGTTTCCGCTGACCAAAGCGATGATGATCATCAGCAGGCAGAGAGCTTCAACCGCCATGATCGGCCATTCAGCCGCATGAAGAACATGCAGATCGGAGCCGTGACGATCGGCACCGAAGAGCCAAGCGGCCAAAACTTTTGTCGCTGCACAGCCGGCAGAGAAACCGGAGGCGACGAACAAGGCCGGAAGGACAGCAGTGTTGATCAGCGGGAAGCGGATCAGAGCCGAAATCAGGAAGCCGGTGTAGGCACAGATCGCAATCGCAAGGATAAGAACGATCCAGTCCAAAGCCACTCTGAATTTGGCAAAGAAGCTGATGATCGGGTCAAGCCACTTAAGCCAGCTCACGGACGTAATTTCCTGCTGAAGCACAACGCACATCAGCACGAAAACGAGCGGTATATAGAACAGAAGCGCCATCACGCCGATGCTCATGACGGAAGTCGGGTTGTAATAAACCAGAATTCGCCAGAAGAAGAGCGGATTGGTCAGGTCCAGTACCAAGCAGATCATGCCGAGAACGATCGTAATAAAACCGATCAAAGTCGCCGCCTTCATGATGGGTGTGTTGAGGTGAACGCCTCTGAAAAGGTTCACACAGATCGCAACGGCAACCGCCCCCCCGGAAATACCGGCTAAGAACAGATACACGGCAATCGGCCAAGGCCAGGCAACACCCTCGGTAAGACCAATAGTAAAGTCCAACATGATCAGACTCCTTCTTTCTGAACGGTGACGTATCTGAGGCTAGGCTCCGTACCCAAATGCGGACGGATACGAACCGTGTCTTTGACACGAAGCAGACGGCTGATGATGCTTTGCGGATCATTGACGTCGCCGAAATACAAGGCGCCGTGCCGGCAGGCTTGTACGCAGGCGGGTTCTTCTCCGTTTGCTAATTTGGTCTTCAGGCAAAAGTCGCAGTTGTCCGCCACTTTTGTTTCCGAGTTGATGTATCGAACGTTGTAAGGACAAGCGGCAATGCAGTACTTGCAGCCGACGCAGCGGTCCGGATCCATCGTCACGATACCGGTCTTCGGGTCTCGATGTGCTGCACCTGTCGGGCAGACACGAACGCACGGGGCGTCCTGGCACTGCTGACAAGAGACACGAACGTATACGCGCTCGCAGTCGCAGCCTTCGAGTTTTCCGCAAATCGGACACGCAGTTCCCGGAACATGAGTCGTCTGACGTTCGAGCACTAAGCGCGAAACTCCCTTGGGCAATTTGTTGGTTTCGTTGCAGGCTTCTTTGCACAAGCCGCAGCCGATACACTTGTTTTGGTCAAAGACCATCGCGTAATGCGGCTTAGCTTGGCCAGAATCAGATCCTGCGCTCGTTTTTATTGCGCCTTTGTTCTCGTCGGGCTTATTGCAGCCTCCGAGCGATAACAAAACTAAGGAACCCGCGGTTGTACCGGCTAGAAATGTTCTTCTGTCGATGTTTGCACTCACGGTGATTCTCCAAAACAGACTATTCGTCTGTCGCTAATTTATTTTGACTGGGCTAACTTCTCCCGAGCGTTAGCAATCGCACGCTGGATTGCCGCTTCGCGCTCCGGAGCACTGTGCGCTTTAATGATTGTTTCCCATTCACTGATCGCCGCTGCGTAGTCTTTATTCCTAAAGGCGTGTTCCGCAAGCAGCATTCTTGAAGAGGCTTCCGTTGGATTCAGACTTAACGCTTTTTCAAGCGTGAGCTTCACTTCCGGTGTCATCTGACGATGATCTCGGTAATAGAGCGCCCTGGCCTTGTCTCCATACAATCCGGCATTCGGTCCGGTAATTGTTAAAGCTTCATCCAATGTTTTTGCGCTCTCGCCAAAGAGCCCTCCCTGCATGTAAAGTCCGGCAAGATCTCTGCGGGCTTCCACACTGCGAGGTTTATTCATCGCAACTCTGCGGGCCTGAGTGATCTTGGCCGCGAGACGATGATCTTTGGTGTTGTCCACCTGAGCCCTTTCCCAATCGGAAAAGCGGCCCACAGAAGCGTACACACCCAACGACGAACCGATGAGAAGAAGAATAATCAGTGAAAGGATTGAGATGTGGCTGCGTGCTGCACGGCTTCTCAATGCGTAAACGATAAAAACGATACACACTAAGAAAACCACGATAGCGATGGATGCAGCCAATCCGATCATCATTAAAACTCCCTTTGCTTAAGAATTAACTGTGAGGCCACGCCATTTTAGGACGACTTCCGTTCATCGGAGGATGTCCTGCCGGCATTGCCTGGTTAGATTCTTTGTTAGCACCCGGTTTTTCAACTTTTTTGAGCGTCACTTCAAAAATGAGAGCAGATTCGGGCGGAACCGGACCGGCTCCGTTTTCACCGTAACCCTTATCAGCCGGGATAACGAAAACGGCCTTGCCGCCCTCTTTCATCTGAGACAAACCTTCCTTAAAGCCGGGAATCAGGGTCATGACGACGTCTTTTTCTTCAGCAGGTGTTCCTTCTGCATTCGTAAAAGGCGTGCCGTTAACCAGTTTTCCGACGTAAACCATCGTCACTACGTCTTCTTCTTTCGGGGAGGGACCGGTACCGGCTTTCAGCTCTTCATACTGAACTCCGGAAGCCAGGACCTTAACGCCCTTCTTCTTTTTGTTTTTCTCAAGGTAAGCAAGACTTTCGGCTCGATTCTTTTCCTTGACTTCCTTGACCTTTGCCTCATGGAGCTGGTTCAGCTTTTCAGCTCTGGTGTTGAGCGAAGTCACGATTTCTTCCTCGCTTAACTTGCTCTTATTCTTCAGAGCATCCATTAAGCCCTCCACAACCAGGTCCATGTTAACGGGTGCGCCAAGCTCAGACTGTTTGAAGGCCTGAGAGGAAAGATAATTTCCAAGCGAAGCTCCTAAGCTGTAAGACTCTTTGGCCTCCGGTGTCATGTCCTGTGCAAGGGCTGAACCGACGAAAACGAAGGTCAACGCGACTGACAACATAGTTTTTTTGAGAATCGACATAGTGATACTTTTAAATGGGGTTGATTTGATTCAAACGGAATGAAATTTCTTTAAGGTCTTTCAACCTTGCGTCCGGAAAGCTTCCAGCCCTCAATGCCGTCCGGCATCTGACGCACGTCGGTGTAACCAAGCTTCATGACTTCGCGGGCAGCCATTTCGCTAGCCGTGCAAAGTTTGTTCACGCAGTAGAACACCATCGTTTGGTCTTTGTTTTCGGGAAGAAGTTTTTTCCAGTTGCGGACGTTGAAGAACTTAGCGCCCGGGATGTAGCCCTGAGTCCATACTTCAAGCGTATTCACGTCGTAGAAAGGAATTCCGGCTTGCCAGAGCATCTCAGCTTCGCGCATAGAGATCTGGTTTAGGAGTTCGTCATAGACAGGCGCTTCGACCGGTTCTCCGCCTCCGCCCGCAAAGTTGATTTGCGGGTAAAGACACAGAAACGAAATCATCGCGGCTTGGAGTATTTTGCTTTTCATTCTTACTTCTCTGCTTTCACTTCGGGCCCGAAGACCCGAAGTTTACGTGACACTAATCTTTGTGGTTACTTCGTTGCTTTTACAGCCTTGTAACCGCCCTGATCGATAATGGACTGCGCCTTGGTCAGGTAGGCTTGTGCCGTCTCAACACGCTGTTTCGTGTAGTTGAAGGCATGCACACCCCAAGAACCGTCGTCCTGGACCTGTTTGATGATTTCGCCGGCCTTGTCGATAAGAAGCATGGCTTCCGTTCTCTGTTCAGGCGTGAGTTTGGTGACTTCAAGCAGCTTGTTGATACGAGTCAGAGCTTCGACGTTCTTCTGGTGGCCTTCCTTAATCGGGTTCTGCCACTTCATGACTTCGCCGTAGATCTCTTTCTGGTCCTGATAGATCAGGCCCTGATCGAGTTCAGACTGGAACGGGCTGTGGCAGCCTTTGCCTTCGACAACCGTAAAGTCGGCGATGGATGTACGTGCGCAGCTCCACATTAAGTCAACGTAACCGTGACCTTCTTCGTCTCTGGAGATTCTCCAGCCCTTAGAGTTGGAAGCACGAGACTGGCCCGGACCCGGGTTCATCATCTTCTTGTCAGGATCGACCATGATCTTGAAGAGGTGAGAACGACGGACGGCGTCAAAACCGGCCATGTCAGGACGCTGAATAGCTGTGAAGTTTTCGCAGCTCATCGTGAACGGCATATGGCAGGCGATGCAGTCGACCTTGCTGTGGGTGTCGGCATTCGCAACCATCTGAGCCTGTGTCGTATGGCAGTCTCGGCAGTTCTTACGAATTGCGGGACGTGTTACTCCGGAAGTCCAGTCGTTGCTGGTAACCTCATGCGGGTCGTGGCAGGTAACGCAGCGCATGCCCTTTTCATAGTGCTTCGACATGAAGAGCTGAGCGCCTTCTGTACCACAGGACGGGCAAGAAGACTTCGTCTTAGCGTTGAATGCCTTTTCAAGCTTACCCTTAGCATCGGGACGATCAACTTCGTCTTCGATGAAGTTCAAGCGCTGATGGCAGCGGTCGCAGTTTGTGCTCATGTTGTTGGTGTTGCCAACCAAGTGTCCGCCTTCTCCATGGCATTCTTCACAAGCGATACCGCGGGAGATTGTGTGTTTCTGGAGTTCTTTCGGGTTGCCCAGGGCAGCGAAGAATTCCTTCTTATCCTTAAAGTCAAACTTGAAGGCGTGACAGACTTCGCAGTAAGAGGAAGCAGCCTGGAACAGAAGTTTGCCTTCATAAGTAGAACCGTAGGATGTCATACCCCACTGGTGAGAGGCGGAAGGTCCGAACTGGCTGAGTTCTGTCGGGAAGTCAGGGATCAATTTCTGAATTTCTTTCGCTTTTTCAGGTGTCAGCCATTCTGCCCAGCCGCGGGAGAACTGGTTGCCGCCGGCAACAACCTTACCGGTGCCGTCTTTGAGCAAACCGTCACGAACGTGGTAGGAACCGCGAACGAGCCATCCGTCGATGTAGCCGTATTTGGTACGCGGTGTACCGATGGTGGCGTAAATCACGTCAGCCGTAATACCGTCAGGAAGAATAGAGGCCTCAGAACCGTACAGTTTCTTCTTCAGGTCGTTATCGACTTCAGGATGTTCTCCAGGGAAACGAACCGTCTTGGCATGACGGGAACGCTTCCACTGTTCGTACTGAATCGCGTGGCATTCGCCGCATTTTTCCGGTCCCACAAACTTGTTGGGGAAGTCAAGAATGGAGCGCTGGCCCAAACGGTATTGAGAGGCCATCGGACGGTTGCCGTCCTGATGAGCGGAGTACTTCTGAGCATTGCCTTCACCAAGGTATTCAGAGCCGCGGGTAGAGATAACCGGTGTACCGATCACTCGTCCGTCTTTTCCGTAAGTAGCAAAGATGGGATGATTCTGGAATAAAAAGTCCCAAAGTTCTTTTTCTTGGACGATGTAGTCCTGCAGGGTGCGGATGCCCTTGGTCGGTTCCGTCAGGTCAGGATTGGCCCATACTTTCTGGGTAATCTCATTAACCTTAGGTGTCGGAAGGGGCTGACCGTCCGCTGCATAGACACATGATGTCGCCATAGCAGCTGCAAGGCCTAAGCCTATCGCTGTTTTTCGTGTCTCTCGTAACATATCTTCTCCAGGTGAGGCAGAGGTTTTTCGAATAATTAAATTGCTCCGAATATCTAGGCCTCGGTAGGTGTGAAATGGGAACAAGGAATGCAAAGGCAATACCTTTCCCCACCTTCAGGTTAATTTAAGGTTAGAAAGGCACAAATAAGATATTCATATTAAGGGTAACCCCTGTTTTTAGACTGAACGGACTAATCCTTTAGGGGTAGTCTTTGCTGTTTTATTCAATTCGGGGAATCCGGCAGCTGTAATGCAAAATTTTCAAAATGTCCTGGCGTCCTTGAGATCTGTTCGCTAATAACCAGAAGAAGTTGTCAGGCAAGACAAGTAAATACCAACCCTTATGGATGTATAAATGTGCAACAAAGGGGGCTTCATAAAGGCGATACGGGGCTAAAAATCGCCGTATGCAATAAGGAAAACATCTTAGAAAAAAATAGCCCCTAAGACCTCACTGTCGTGTTGTGGACACAACGTTTTTTGCCTCATCCCTTTAATACGTGAGGAAATTTATCAACAGGGCCCGTAAAACACCGTCATTCATGACGATGATGTAAGGGCCTCACAAATTCGCGGTTCGGCATATTTTGATACCTAATTTGTCGGTGGAAATAGAGGGCCCATCACGGCTGATTTCGGAATAAGAG
>ENA-UEPJ01002754-UEPJ01002754.1-human-gut-metagenome-genome-assembly--contig:-NODE-2754-length-17252-cov-4.011121_pt1 | contig 17252 bp, 18 predicted proteins | sample MGYA00242890_ERZ507896 | MGnify/ENA primary metagenome ERZ507896 (study PRJEB26167, sample SAMN06115508) | human gut metagenome | host: Homo sapiens | place: China:Qinghai | collected 2015-08-20... | reverse complement strand
GGTGCCCACACCGGCTAAGAAACGAATCTCGGAAGCGTTGCCTCGGACCGCTGTCGGATGCATTTCTAAGAGTTCAAAAATGATTTTGTCGCGCCAGGGAATGCCGCCGGCGGCAACCGGATCGAGAACCCATGGTTTACCTGCGGCAAGAGCGCCGCGAATTGCTTTCTTCATGGTTTCGATACGTGCTTCGTACGGTGTTCCGACGTTGACCGAAAGTGCAGAGGCAATGCCGGCGAAATATTCGGCTTCGCCTTCGCCTACTACCATCGCGGGGGAGGCCCCTGCGGCAAGAAGCACGTCAGCCGTAATTTCCTGTACGACTTCATTAGTAATGCAATGAACGAGAGGGCGATTGGCACGGAGTCTTTGAAGCATTTCTCCGGTCTTGCGGGACAAACAAAGTTGGACAGAGTCTGAAGACATGATATAAGGAGCTTCTCAGTAAATAGAGGTAGACAAATTATGGCAGGTTTTGAGCACTATGCATGGCTGATGAAATCGGAGCCAAGCGAAGTTTCCGTTGATGACGTCCTGCAGATGGACGGCTGCAAAGTCGGGTGGTTCGGCGTCCGTAATTACCAGGCCCGCAACTTCATGAGAGATCTTTGCAAGATCGGAGATCCGGTTCTTTTCTATCATTCTTCCTGCGCTCAGCCCGGGATCGTCGGCATTGGTGAGATAGCTTCCGAACCTTATCCGGATCCGACACAGTTTGAAGAAACTTCCGGATACTTCGATGCTAAGAGCACTCAGGAAAAACCGCGCTGGGTTCAGGTCGATGTTCGCGTACTGCATAAGGTCAGACTGGTTTCCATCGCAGAGCTTCGAACGATTCCCGGCTGTGAGGGAATGCGCGTCCTTCAAAAGGGCAATCGCCTCTCGATCACGCCCGTGAATGAAGACGAGTGGAAAGCGCTTCAGCCGTACCTCATCCCGCAAACCTAGTATTTACGCCACTTCCAGCGAAAAGCCGTTAAAAAACGAAGATAAGCGCTAAGATTTTTCTTATTCAAATTTTCAAATTCTCAAACCATATAAGAGGATTAAGTGGCACTCACAACAATCGGCCTTATGGCTTTATTAGGCTGCTTTACGGGATTTATGGCAGGCCTACTGGGTATCGGCGGCGGCATGATCATTACACCGTTCCTGATTATGCTGATCCCGTCGAGTTTGATTCCGCACGATCACATCGTTCACGTGGCCATCGCGACGTCATTGGCAACGATCGCTTTTACTTCGCTTTCTTCCGTCAGAGCTCACCATAAACGCGGCGCCGTTCTGTGGAATGTCGTGGCCTCTGTCGCCCCCGGTATTTTGGTCGGTGCGGTCGTCGGTGCACAGATCGCAGGCTGGCTGCCGACATTCTGGCTGTCCTTGATTTTCGCCGGTTTCGTCGGGTTCTCCGCGTTCAAGATGTTCCTGAATAAATCCCCGCGTCCGGACCGCAATCTGCCGGGAACGATGGGCAAGTTCTTCATGGGCATCGCGATCGGTATTCTCTCCGCCCTTGTGGGCGCCGGCGGCGGCTTTATCTCCGTTCCCTGGATGGTTTGGTGCAACGTCAAAATGCAGAACTCTGTGGCGACCAGTGCAGCTTTCGGCTTCCCGATTGCGCTCTTCGGCACTATCGGCTACATCATCAGCGGCTGGAACGTGTCGGGTCTGCCTCCCTGGCCGATTGACCTTGGCTACATTTGTATTCCGGCTTTGTTCTCAGTTGCGATTACCAGTGTGCTTTTTGCACCGCTTGGCGCTAAGGTTGCCCACTCTATCGATACGAAGCCGCTTAAGAAGATCTTCGCCTGCCTGCTGTGCTTCGTCTGCCTCTACATGATTAGACAAGCATACTTGGCGATGTAAGTTAAGCTTTTCCAGAGTGTGAGCCGGCAGAAACGCCGGCTTTCGTTTTTTTTACGCCTAGCCGCGCCTGCGAATGTGTCGGATAACTGAGGATTCTTGTAATATTGGCCTACTTCATTTTGCGAAAAGTCCATGACCGATACCGTCAACAATTCAACAACTTACCTTTGGTACGACTACGAAACATTCGGAACAGAGGCACGTAAAGACCGCCCCGTGCAGTACGGATCATTTCGAACCGATACCAATTTCAATATCATCGGACAAAGCATGGTGCTTTACGCCCAGCTTGCGGACGACTACATCCCGTCTCCCGGTTCTTCTCTGGTGACGGGCATTACGCCGATGTCGCTCATGGATGAAGAAAATGCGCTGGCTGAGGCCGATTTCGCCAAAGTCATCCGAGATGAAATGGGCAAACCCGGCACGATTACGATCGGCTACAACAATCGTAATTACGACGATGAGATGACGCGCTTCATGTTCTGGCGCAATCTGCTTCCGGCCTACGACACCGAGTACGGAGACGGACGCGGACGATTTGACGTTTTTCTTTTAGTGATTGCCGTTTATGCGGTGGCGCCGCAGATTTTGAAATGGCCGACGAAAGAAGACGGTACGGTTTCTTTCAAATTGGATCGCCTGACGCCTGCAAATCAGCTGCCCCACCGTCACGCGCATGACGCAAGCTCGGATGCTTTTGCAACACTGCAGCTGGCCAAACTGATTGCAAGCAAGAATCCTCGCCTTTGGGAGTATGCGCTTTCGATCAGCAAGTCCGACAAGATCGTCGAGCTTCTGAATGAAAGACGTCCGCTTCTCTATGAGGATCGCTACAGTCTCCATCATCGCAGAGGCTTAAGACCGGTGATGCCGCTCTTTGAGAATCCTTCCGTTCGAAACGAATGGATTTGCTGGGACCTTTCCGCAGATCCGAGCGAAATGTGGGCGATCACGGAAAAAGACATGAAGGAAAGATCCTTCGTGACGCGTGAGCAAAAAGAGCAGGGCATCAAACCGCTGCCCTTTGTGCGCATTAAAACCAAAAAGCAGCCCTTCCTTATGAAGGGTATGTCTGCTTGGATCACGAAGAGCGGTCAAGGCTTATTCGAACAGCCTGCAAGCTATTACTCCGAGAACGCCTCGAAGATTCTTGCATCCGTGGATCGCCTGCCAGAACTTCAGCCGCTCTTTATGGCGCTCGCAGACAGAAAGGCCGAAGAGCACGCCAGGGACATTCCGGAAGAAGCTCTTTACAGCGGAGGCTTCCCGAGTAACTCGGATGCCCGAAAGATGGCCAACTTTAGAGCTTTGCCTCCTGAAGAGATGGCAGATGCTTTCGATCGGCTTGAGTTTGATCGAGAAGATTTAGCGGAGCTGACGCTGTATTTCATGGGGCGCAACTACCCGGAGTATGCACTCACTCCGGAAACTGAAAGACTGTGGCGTCTTCACAAATACAACAAGCTTGTCAAAGGTTTGGGGGACTCAAGAACGTTTACTCAGTTCTACGAAGAGCTCGAAGAAGCCCGAGCCGGTGCTGATGAGCACGGTTTGGAAATTCTGGAGGACGTTGAAGGTTACGTCGAGAACCTCCGTTCTGAATACGAGGCCTAAAGAATGCTGGTTCATCCTCAGTTTGATCCGATTGCCGTTCAGGCGGGACCATTGGCCGTGCATTGGTACGGTCTGATGTATCTGATCGGCTTTACGCTTTTTTATCTCTTGGGTCTCTACCGCTGCCGTCAGGAGTGGAGAGGAATAACCAAGGCGAATCTTGAAGATTTGCTCTTTGTCGGCATGGTCGGCGTGATCGTCGGCGGCCGCTTGGGTTTTGTGCTGCTCTATCAGCCGGAATACTACCTGACACATCCGCTTGAAATCTTCGCGGTATGGCAGGGTGGTATGAGCGCGCACGGCGGATTCATCGGCGTCATTCTTGCGCTCTTTTATTTCGCGTGGAGAAACAAGAAATCCATCCTCACGGTTGGCGATTTTGTTGCTCCTTTGGTGCCGCTCGGATTTTTCTTCGGTCGACTCGGAAACTTTATTAACGGAGAACTTTGGGGAAGAGTCGCCTCGGCTGACTTGCCCTGGAGCATGATTTTCCCGCAGGCAGGAGACGGCGTTCCGCGCCATCCTTCTCAGCTTTACGAAGCAACTTTGGAGGGACTGGTGCTGTTCTTCGTCGTCTGGATTTATTCAATAAAAAAGAGACCCGCAGGTGCAGTCTCGGGTCTCTTCTTATTCGGTTACGGGCTGGCTCGTTTTGTTGTGGAATTCTTCCGCGAGCCCGACAGCTACTTAGGTCTTCAGGCCTTGGATCTTTCAAGAGGCCAGTGGCTTTCGCTGCCGATGATCATTATCGGGGCAGGCCTTTGGATTTGGGCCTGCCGTCGAAAAGCTTAGAAACCGAAGTTATCCATGAAGATGTGATCTTCACGAAGGCCGCAGCGAGCTGTTAAATAGTTCACTGCGGCTTTAATCATGGAGTTGCTTCCGCAGAGATAGGCATCCATATCGGTCATGTCACCGTTGTCGGCTGCTGCAAAAGTCTGAACGTGACCTTTCGCACCGGGCCAGGTGTCCTCACGGGATACGACGCCGGTGTAATGGATCTGCGGATGAGCGGCGGCCCATTCTTCGAAGATTTCTCCGACGACAAGTTCCTGAGAGGTGAGGACGCCCCAGTAAATAAAGAGTTCGCGGCCTTCGAGGTCATTGTTTTCTACCAGTGTGGAAACAATGCTCTTGACGGAAGCAATGCCGGTTCCGGTAGCGAGGAAGACGGCTTTACGGCCCTTCGGTGTCTGGAAAGTGCTGGTGCCCTCCGGTCCTTTCAGGCGCATCTTATCGCCGACGCGGATCATGTCGGAGAAGAGCATGCCCGTGAACATACCATTGGTGACTTTGCGGATCAGGAATTCGACGGTCTCTTTCTGGTTCTGAGAGCTGGCGACGGAGTAATAGCGTTTCTGGTTTCCGGGAAGCTCGACGGCGTAGGTCTGGCCGGCTTTGAATTCAAAGACGCCGCCGTCGGCACGCTTCAAAACTAAGCGCATGATGCATGGATCCAGCAGTGTCTTCTCAACGATTTCCGCCTGGATACCTTCCGGTTTCTTTTGAGCCAGTTTGACATCGCTAACTTTGATTTCGCAGTCGGAAGTTGCCTTGGCACGGCAAAGAAGAGTCAGACCGAGTTTCTGGTCGGCTTCGGTCAGTGCAAAAGGCTCATGAGGTCCCAATGCAACAGTACCGGAAATGATTTGAGCCTTGCAGGCACCGCAGGCGCCGCTGCGGCAGGCGCTCGGCAGCAGAAAACCGGCTTTGTCACCGGCTTCAAGAATAGTTTCAGTGGCTTCGGCCTTGAACTCATAAGGCGTGCCGGCGAGTTTGATCGTAAAAGACATAATTCTTTTCTTCTTACTTAAATTAAGGTTGAGCCTCGAGGAAATCGTTCCGATTTTTGAGACAGTTAAGAGTTGCGGGTATTGTAAGGCCAAAGTTAATGCATTGAATTTTTTGTATTTGATTTGTTTTCGGCCTTATGAACCGCCTGCCAAGTAGAAAAGCAGCGGACACAAAAAAGCTCTCGAAGTTCGAGAGCGTTTTTGTGTCTCCCGCCGAAACCGTCCGGCTTGAGTCCTGAACCGAGGGTTCAGGGTGGAGGCCTATGCCAGGCACAAGGAGCAACAGCGCGTGCCGCTCAACTTAATGGTCTGTCAATGAGCCCCCGAAACTAGAGTATTGGTTCAAAGAACAACAGCCGATGCTCGAATTTCGCAGGGGACGATTTGTATTGTAGCCTTCTCGAAAATTTTTTAAAGTCCGTATTAAAGCTAATTGCGCTATTCGGGCGTATTCGAAATCATGGATTTTTGGTAAGTCCTCTGTCGCAAAGGGAAATTAGTGTTTTGATCGTCTCGATGGTCTCGCTGTCGTCACGAATGTTTACTTCTTTACCTTCGTACGTCGGTACGGAGGAGGTCATCTCCCGCAGCTTTTCTTCCAACTCATCCTGTTTTTTTTGCATTCCGAGAATGAAAGAGATAAGTGTGAAGATTAGGAGCTTAATTTCCTTGCTCTCGAATAACTCAACCGGCTTGCCGCCGTTAAAGGTCATGAGATGGTCGTTGAATTCACGGATCACTTTATCAAGTGCAGCCGTATCGGCTGAGTCCGGTACAGAGACTTGAAGCCTTAAGTTTTGAATCGCAATAGTGTAAAGCATAGAAATCAGGGATTCCGGTATCTGTCTTTGAACGCTCTGAGACGATCAAGCTCAATGTGAAGCTGTTCGGCCGCAATGCTGACTTTGGTTTGGGCCGCCTGCAGCTGAGCGGTCTTGGAGGAGAGGTCGTTTTTCAGACGAGTGTTCTCCTCCTCAAGATGGCTGATGCGGTTCAGAAGCTCAAGGATTCTTGCCTCAAGGATTTTGAATGCTTCTTCCCGATTCATAAATTACAAGCCGAGAACATCGCTCATGGAATAAAGTCCGGGCTTTTTTTCGGCTTCCCAAAGGGCGGCTTTAACGGCGCCTTGAGCGTAGCCGGCACGAGAGCTCGACAGATGAGAAATTACGATTCTCTCGCCGCTGCCTGCAAAAGTTACCTGATGGTCACCGACCACGTCACCGCCGCGCAGTGCCGCAAAACCGATAGAGCCGGGCACTCTCGGGCCGGTATGACCCTGACGCGCCCATACGGCGACTTCTTCAAAATTCTGTCCTCGAGCATCTGCAATGGCCTTACCCATAGCGATGGCTGTGCCGCTTGGAGCATCGACTTTACGGTTGTGGTGCATTTCAAAAATTTCTGCGTCGTAGTCTTTGAGCAGTTTTGCTGCAAGCTCAAGCAGCTTGTATGTGACGTTTACGCCTACACTCATGTTCGGAGAAAAAACGATGGGGATCACCTTGGCGGCCTCCTCAATGGCGGCTTTGCCTTCCGCATCTAATCCGGTCGTTCCGATGACCATGCCGATGCCGGCATCAGAGCAGATCTTCAAAAATTCTTTAGTACCTTCCGGACGAGTGAAGTCGATCAGTACCTGTGCACCGCTCGTGCGAAGCACGCTGTAGTCATCTGTGATCTTCACGCCGGTGTTGTAGCCCAAGGAGGCGCCGGCATCTTCATCGGCTTCCCATTTATCGGTACCTTTGTGTGCGAGGGCAGCAACTAATTCTGCGCCTTCCATGTTCCAAACGGCATCGATAATCATTTTGCCCATATGCCCTTTGGCGCCGGCGACTGCGATTTTGACCATAAATACTCCGGAAGGTTAAGTTGTAGTTAGGATCGGGAACGCCCTGAACGACGGGAAAGTTAAATTGTTGAAAATGCCGTAGAGACGCTCCGCAGTAACTCTTTAATTTACTCTAAATTTGCCGGAAATCCGACCTGGCTCGATTTCACAAAAACAAACGGCACCGATTTTTGCGGTGCCGTGAGCTATGTGCGATTTTTGCTCGAGGTTATTGAGCGGCCGGAGTTTCGGTCGTTTCCTCTTTTGAGGGCTCGGTTTCCGCAGCTTGCTGAGTTCCTTCCGAAGCGGGCTGCTGAACTTCCTGTTTTTCCTTTTCCAGTTCTTCCTGACGCTTCAACGTGCTTTCTCTGGCGCGCTCACCGAGGATTGCCAAGTCAGCGTTGGTTTCGTCAGGCATCTTGTCGGACTTGAAGCTTTCTACGCGTCCGTCTTCATCAAATGTGATTTCCAGCTTGCGGATGCTGGTCTGGCCGAAACGAGGTTTAAGGTAATACACGTAATTCCACTGTTCTTTATGGAATAAGTTGCGCAGCGCAGGCGTACCCAGAAGGAAGATAACCTGGTTCTTTGTCATTCCCTCGTGGAGCGCGTCAACCATTTCGGAAGTCACGACATTGCCCTGATGAACGTCCGGGGTATAAGGCTTGAGCCATCCGGGGATATGGTCACTAACGGAAGAGCACCCGGATAAGAGAGTGATAGGAAGAAGTGCGCAAAAAATTAACCGTTTCATTTAGAAAAACAGGGAGTAGAAATATTATCAAGCCTGTATGATAATCGATAAGACTTGATCAAAAAACCATCGAACTTGTAAATCTCGAGGTTGGAACAAAATATGCCAGATACACAACAAGAAAACGCCAAAAATTTAAAAAACCTCGGCTTAAAAGCAACGGGGCCTCGTCTCAAAATTCTTGAAATTTTTCAGGAACGCGCAAAGGCTGGTGAAGACCGTCACTTGAGTGCTGAAGAAGTTTACAAAGAACTTGTAAACACGGGAGAAGACGTTGGTCTAGCCACCGTTTATAGAGTCTTGGCCCAGTTTGCCTCCGCCGGTATTCTGACTCGTAGAAATTTTGAGCACGGAACTGCAGTATTTGAACTGGATGACGGACATCATCATGACCATCTGATCTGCGTGATGTGCGGCAAGGTCGTCGAATTTGTGGACGAAGAAGTGGAAAAACGCCAAGCAGAAGTTGCCAAGCAACACGGCTATGAACTCGTAGATCACTCTATGGCTCTATACGGCGTTTGCCCTGAATGCCAAAAGCATAAGGCTGAAAAGAGAGAAATCTGATTTTCAGTCCGGAATGCACAAAAAGAAAGGATCCTCGATTTTTGGGATCCTTTCTTTTTTTACTGAAGTTAACGCCTCAGCATTTCTCTGGCATGATCCAGCGTTTTCTGAGTGATCGTTAGGCCGCCGAGCATGCGGGCGATTTCCCGGACTCTCTGATCTTCACTGAGCGGATACACATTGGAGATCGGAGCTTCGCCCTCAGCGGCAGCTTTCTTTTCAATCTTGAAGTGGTGAGAAGCACAGCTGGCAACCTGCGGCAGATGCGTGACGCAAAGGGCCTGCTGATGCTCACCGAGCTGAGCCAGAAGACGGCCGACGGTTTCTGCAACCGCGCCGCCTATGCCTGAGTCGACCTCGTCAAAGATCAATGTGTCAACTGTGGCAGTCATCGTATCGGTAACGGCAATCGCAAGACTGATACGCGCTAATTCACCGCCGGAAGCAACCTTAGAAAGGGATCGGCGAGGGACACCGGCGTGACCTGCGACCAAGAACTCACAATGGTCGATACCCACGGAGGAAGGTGCTTCAGCTTCTGTGACCGCAACTTCAAAGGAGCCTCCTGCCATCGCCAATGTCTGCATGACATCCGTGATGCTCTTCTGCATTTTCAACGCGCCTTTTTTGCGCTCTTTGGAAAGTTCTGAGGCAAGTTTGTCGTATTGAGTCTTTGCCTCGTGCGCTTTATTAAAGAGTGCCGTCAGATCGCTCAGTCCTTCCATCTCAACAGCCTTTTCGGTGACTTTCTGCATTTCTGCATAAAGCTCATCCGGTTCGACGTGATATTTGCGCGCCAGTTCGAGATAGAGATTAATTCTTTGATCGAGCTCTTCGAAACGAGCTTCGTCAAAGTCTGTGCGATCTAAGTAGTGCTCCACATCGTCGGATGCGGAATCAATAATTTCACGAGCATCGTTAAGCTGCGTGTAGATTTTCTCAAGTTTTGCGTCGACGTCCGAGACATCGCCGATAGCGCTGATGGCGGAATCGACGAGCTCCAAGGCGCTGTAATCGGCTTCGGTCAAAGCCTCTCTGGCTTTTTGGCAGGAATCAATAATGTCGTTATAGCGCGAAAGTCGTGTGTGTTCTTCATTGATGCGAGCCCATTCTCCTTTGATCGGAGAAAGCTCTTTCATGTCTTCCAAGAACCATTTCATGCGTTCAAGTTCTGCCTGGTTAAACGCCTGCCTTTCTCTGGCTTCTTCAAGGGTCTTTTGTGCTTCACGCCACTGTGTCCACGCAGAACGAACGGCATCGACCTGAGGACGCAGTCCGGAGTAAGCATCGAGCATTTCCAACTGAGAACCTTTGCGGAGCAAAGATTGGTGGGCATGCTGGCCGTGTACGACGACAAGCATGTGGCTGAGCTCTTTTAATTGAGAAAGGGAGCACGGCGTGCCGTTAATCCATGAACGGCTCCGGCCTTTAATATCTAACGTTCTCCTTAAAACCAACTCACCGTTGACGCCGGTAAGTTCACGTTCCTCGAGCCAGGATTTGATCTTGTCATTGATCGTAAAGCAGGCAGTGAGGTCGGACTTTTGGGCGCCGGCACGAATAACTTCTGGATCGGAGCGAGCGCCGAAGAGAAGCTGAAGTGCGTCAATGAGGATCGATTTGCCTGCACCGGTCTCGCCGGTGAGTGCAGTAAAACCGTCTGAAAATTCCAAATCAAGTTTGTCAACGATGACAAAGTCGCGAATGTTCAGTGAACTGAGCATGAGAGATTATCGGTCCGTGGGAAGGTAGTACCAATGTAATTTTTTGCACAACGTATCGAAGTAGTTGTGCCGACTCGGATGAAGAATTTTAACGCGATGAGGATAGGGGGATGCCTTAATGATATCCCCTACTAAAACCTCAGAATTATCCTGCATGTCGAAATACAGCGTGGCGTCTCTCATATCCGTCACGGTAATCTCAATCAGAGAATTCTCCGGAATCACGATCGGACGATTCGCCAGGGAATGCGGTGCTACAGGAATTAAAAGCGTGCAGGCAACCGACGGATAAATCATCGGACCTCCGACGCTTAGCGCATAAGCGGTCGAGCCGGTCGGCGTGGACACGATCAAACCGTCGGCTCTTTGACGGCTCATCGGAAGTTTATTTACCGAAACTGATACTTCGATCATGCCGCCTGAATTACCGCGGGAAACGCAGATCTCGTTGACGGCAACATTGCGATAGATCTCTTTACCGTTGCGGATCTGAATGCCTTCTAAGAGGCAGCGGGTATCGGTGTAATAGTGGCCGCTTAAGATCTCGGAAATTTCTTCGACCATTTTGTCGGAAGGAATATCGGTGACAAAACCGAGACGTCCGGCGTTGATGCCGATGAAAGGCACATCGTAGTGCGCCATCCGGCGAGAAACACCTAAGAAGGTTCCGTCTCCGCCGTAAATGATGATGAGGTCGGATTTTTTACCGATTTCGTCTCGGGTATAACCTTCGCCGAGCGAAAGGGCTTCTGCCGGCTTTTTCTCCAGTAAAACTTGGCGTCCGGATTTAATGAGCAGCTCGGCAATAATTCGCAGAGGTTCTTAATCGAGAGAGTCTCGTTTTCCGAAAACCCCGACGGTGCTGAATTCTTTTGTCATTGTCTTTACTCCGTACCAAATTTTTCGAAAGCCTCATCAAGCATCTGTAAAGTTTTCTTCGGCTCTCTGACCTCATAGAGTAAATTCGTGAGGGCCGGTCCCTGAACGGAACATATCCACTCCTCAGACGTCCAAAACTGGAAGGTTTCCCGAAGGAGCACACTGGAGCCTCGTACAGTCAAACAGTCATCATCGTCAATTTTGATTCGAACCGTCGGGTCGTCGCGATCTTTTAAGCACTCACTCAAGGTCCAGTATTGGTAAAAAGCCAGCTCGGAATTTTCCTGACGATCAATCCAATTGTTAATGATGGCGGGAAATCGCAGTCTGGCGATTTCCTTTAAATGGTCATTAACCGAATCGAACGACTTAAAGGAAAGGAAAACCGGGAGGTCGGAGACGACGAGCGCCAGGTTGTCTCCCTGCCAATCAGTCTTGCAGTAGTGATAGGAGTCTCCGCCAAGCGTCAGGCTCTTAGTAAAACGATCCGAAACGATCATCAAAGGAGGATCGTCCGGATGCTGCTGGTAAGGAATGGAAAGAAGGAGCAAGCGGCTCCAGAGAACAGCGTTTTGTTCCAAAGGATGATTTGCCGCATATTTCAGCAAAGCGGGGCTCAGATATCTGTCGATATACTTTTGCGGCGGCCGCTCGGAGCAGTCGGTCACAAATAAAAGCGGATAAGGCAGAGAAGAGAGCATCGATCTTTCGGAACAAAACGAAGTTAATAGAAGGAACTGTGCTTCGGCTTAGAAGTCAGACAGGCAATTGCCATAACGATCCAGGCGGCGATCATGAAACCGCCGGAGATCGGAGTGACCAACGGCCAAGGTCTCCACTGAGCGAGAACCAACAGATAAATACTCAGAGAAAAACCGATCGTTCCGATCAGAAGCAGGAGGCCGGCCAGGTTGACTAAACCGGCCTTGAAGTGGTTTGTTGCCCAAGCGATGGCAAAAAAACCTAAAGCGCTGATGAGCTGATACTGAACCGCATATTCAAAAGCTTCGATGGAACGAGGTACATCCACGATGGCCCGTAAGCCGTGTGCACCATACGCTCCCATAGCAACGCCGGAAGCAAGAAGCAGACTTCCGATGAAAGCCCAAAAATGCATGATGAATCCTTATTCCAAAAGATCGGGGACAGCGACGGCGTGGAAACCGGCGTCGACGTAAACATTATCGCCCGTGATACCGGAAGCGTAGTCGGAGAGCAGGAAGGCTGCCGTATTGCCGACTTCGTCGATCGTGACCGTGCGTCTGAGCGGAGCGGAGGTCTCCATGTATTTCAGAATCTTGGAGAAATCCTTGATGCCGCTGGCAGCCAGCGTCTTGATCGGACCGGAAGAAATAGCGTTGGCACGAATGCCTTTGGGGCCTAAGCTGTTGGCCAGGTAGCGGACAGAGGCCTCAAGAGCTGCTTTAGCCACGCCCATAGTGTTGTAATTCGGGACGACGCGTTCGCTGCCTAAGTAAGTCAGCGTCAGGACGGAGGAAGGATGGCCTTCCATCAGAGGAACCAGGGCCTTAACCAATGCAGGGAAGGAGTAGGCGGAAATATCGAGTGCTGTTTTGAAGGCATCGCGTGACAAACCGTCTAAAAAGTCACCCTGAATGGCTTCGCGTGGCGCAAATCCGATGGAGTGAACGACACCGTCCAATGTTCCCCACGTGTTTTTAAGCGTCTCGGCAAGAGCAAAAATCTGTGCGTCATCGGCAACGTCCAGCGGAAGGACGATATCGCTGTCAAATTCTTTAGCAAAGCCCGTGATGCGATCCAAGAATCTTTCATTCTGGTAGGTGAAAGCGAGCTGAGCGCCTTCACGATGACAAGCCTTGGCAATACCGTAAGCGATAGAGCGGTTAGATAACACACCCGTCAGCAAGATTTTTTTGTCTTTGAGCAAACTCATTGTTCGTCCTAAGGAATTTTAAAACTGATGAGATATTAAGCGACTTTGAGATTAAAAGAGCAAATTTTGCCGAATTCAGGACGAATTACAGAAAACAAATCAGGACTTGTGAACAAAAACACGAAATTGCTTAATCGAAGGTCAGAAGAATAACGGCAAAGAAAAAGCGCAGAGCATGTGAAGCCTGCGCCTGAATGGATAGCAGCGAAGATTACTGTGCCAGTTTTAATGTTTGTCCGACTTTTAGATTGTTGTTGCGGATACCGTTTAATTTCTTTAGCTGGTTGACAGACATATTGGCAGAAGAGGCAATAGAGAAAAGCGTGTCGCCTTTTCTAACTTTGTAGGTTGCCTTGTTAGCCAATGGCCGTTTGTTAACCTGCTTTTGAAGTTTGGCAGGGACTTTCTCCAGCACAACGTGGCGTTTGGTCGGGGTGCCTGAAGCATTAATGGTTAGACGCTGACCGACAGAAATGTTATTTCCCGAAATGTTGTTTGCGTTTCTCAGCGCGGAAGCACTGATGCCGTATCGATTCGCGATGCTGTACAGCGTGTCGCCCTTACGCACGACGTAGAATTTGGTGGATGCAACCGGCGTATTCGGAGTACTCCTAGCCGTAGAGGGGCGTGAGGAAGTCGTCTGACGGGTAACGATCGGCACATTGACACGAAGTGTCTGGCCGACGCGCAGACGTTGGGAGCGCAGGCCGTTGCTCTTCATGATGGTCGCAGGCGAAACGCCCAAGCGTCGTGCCACACTTCTCATATTGTCGCCGCGGCGAACGCGATAAGTAACGCGGCGGTAGTCTTGCGCTAAAGCAAATGAAGCATCAATTGTGTCGGAAGAGATGTCTTCTGCGTTTCCGAGCCCGCTTGCTTTGCTGACAAGAACCAAAGAACCGGGTTTAATTCGCCTTCCGACCGGAATCTGGTTTGCTTCGCGCAGGGCCGTTTCCGTCATGTGAGCTTTACGAGCGATGGAAGCAACGGTATCTTCGGGTTTGACTCGGTAAGTTGTCCAGCTCGAAAGCGGTTTACCGCTGGTGCGGTACGCGACTAAATTTTCGATGAATTGGTCGAGCTTATCGGTCGGCATCAGCATCGAGTGGTTGTGCGATGCTACGATGACGGGACGGTTGAAGGAGGGATTCAAAGTGCTGAATTCTTCATGACTCATGCCGGCGAGGTTGGCGGCACGTTTGACGTCGATATCCTGATCTTTGAAGATTTGAACGAAAAAGGGTTCGTTATAAATGGTCGGGAGTTTGATGCCGTAGTCGTTCGGATTCTGAACAATGTTCTTGATCGCCTGAAGTTTCGGGTAGTAGTTGCGGGTTTCAGCCGGCATCTTGAGCGACATGTAATCCGTCGGAAGTCCTAAAGACTGGTTGCGCTTAATCGCGCGGCGAACATTGCCTTCTCCCCAGTTGTACGCAGCAAAGGCAAGCGGCCAATCGTTGAATTCGTCGTGCAATCTCTGCAGGTAAGTAAGCGCCGCCGAAGTGCTCTGTAAAACATCGTAGCGTTCGTCTTTCCACATTGTCTGGTCAAGTTCGTAATGCTTGCCTGTTGCCGGCATGAATTGCCAAAGGCCTGCGGCTTTGACTCGAGATTTGGCGTTGGTGACAAAAGCACTTTCTACGAAAGGCAGGAGCGCAATTTCTGTCGGCATCCCCCGGGCGGTGACTTCTTCAATGATGTGATAAAGATATTTCTGAGAGCGATTGGCCATGCGCTGCAAGTAATCCGGACGTTTGGAATACTTTGCAAGATTTTCGTCAACGACTGAGTTCTCCATGTTCGGGATCTTGAAACCGTCTCGTACGCGTGTCCAAACCGTATAGATTTCGTCGTCATCGGCGCCGGGCGTCACGATTTCTTCAATTTCACTCTCCGGAGGTTCGGAAGCGTAAGAGTGCAGCGGAAGCGCTAAAACCAAAGACAAAGCCAAGGTACGGAGAGCGGTTTTCAGAAACATCGGAGTGGTGCTCAGAAGTCAGGATAAAGATACAATTATCAGGCACTTTAATGGAAAATCATTCCGGATCGATGCGATTGTGTTTCAATTATCATCGTCCGCAACGTCAGTCATTTATGGCCGAAACGATAACACTCGAAAAATTTTACTCTTCATCCTTGGGTCAGTATGCCCTCCGGTGGGAGCAGAACCAGTACGACAAATTGGTATCCGATTGTTTCGGATATAACGCGGTGCAGCTGGGTGCGACCGGAATCGATTTTTTAAAGAATAATCGAATCGGACTCAAGGTGGCTGCCGAGCCGACTCTGCGGCCTCTGACTCAGCTCTTGGAAACGGACGATCGCGTGCCTTTGCAGATGCTGTTTGAAGCCATGCCGTTTGAGAGCGAGAGCATCGATCTGGTCGTCATGCCGCACTCCTTGGAAGTCTCTGAAGATCCTCACGCTCTATTGAGAGAGATTTATCGGATATTGATTCCGGGCGGAAGGATTATTCTGACGGGGTTTAATTTGATGAGCTTATGGGGTCTGCGTTTTAAAATGCAACGCTTTGGGGCAAAGACCTTTCTGCCCGGCAGGCAGTTTATGTCAGTTTTCCAGATTCGGGACTGGCTGCACTTACTCTCATTCCATGTCGACCGAGGCGCTTTCGGATGCTACGGCCTCACGTTTTCTTCTCCTCAGAGCAGGGAAGACTCATGGATTGAGAAGGCCGGTGATCGCTGGTGGCCTCAGTGCGGCGCAATTTTTGCGATCAGTGCGACGAAGGAAGTAGCAGGCTGCAAGCTGGTGGGGCGTGCCGTGAACAAGAAGTTTTTCTTCTTGGGGCGCCGTCCTGCCCCCAAGAGTGAATAAAGACCGAACCCGTTCAACGTAACTTTAGATTGAGATGAAAGAAGTAGAAATTTGGACCGACGGCGCGAGCAAAGGCAATCCCGGTCCCGGAGGCTGGGGCGCATGGATGAAATACAAGGGTCATGTGCTTGAGCTTTGCGGCGGCGCACTAAGTACAACGAATAATCAAATGGAACTCACGGCCCCGACCGAAGCATTGTGTCGTTTAAAAGAACCTTGCAAAGTTACGCTGCACACAGACAGCAAGTACGTCCAACAAGGAATGACGGCGTGGATCTACGGATGGATCAAAAAAGGCTGGAAAACGGCAGACGGCTCTCCGGTTAAGAATGCTGATCTTTGGAAAAAACTGTACGAAGCCGCAAAACCGCATGACATTGAATGGGTTTGGGTCAAAGGTCACGATGGAATCGAGGGTAATGAACGCGCGGATTTCCTTGCTAATCTGGGCGTTGAGAAAACGCTCGAACAGAGCAAGAAAAAGAATTAAAAAATCGTGTAGAATCACGCTTCATTGGAAAGCACGGTTAGCTCAGGGGTAGAGCACTGCCTTCACACGGCAGGGGTCACTGGTTCGAAACCAGTATCGTGCACCAGATCAAATTCTCGCCCGGTGCACGAAGCATCGGGCTTTTGTTTCTCTGTAGAAAACTCGACTATTTAATCTGCTAAATAAAGTTTTATACAGTCATTTCTGCCTACAAACTCAAAAAACAAGATTTTTCTCGAAGAGTGCCCGAGCGAAAACGGTTGCTGATCTGCGCCAAATAATTGGATGCTCGGTTGCAAAAGAGGCCTAGCTCTCAGAAATCATGAATCCGGCTTAAGTAAAAACGCTTGCAAAAATTCGAAAGTTTAAAGTTTGCTATGGAAAACAATATGATGTTTCAGGAGAATGAAATCTTCTCATTCCGAGAACTAATTACAATTTATTCCACATTGTGAGAGACCTTATCACTATCGGTAAAACTCTCTATTTATTAAACATCATTTCCCAAGGTATCAATATGGTTTGGCTCGTTTCTTTGTGGAGCGACTCAAATTCGGTCGGGCATATTCTTTTGGTTTATGCGATCGTCATCACGGTCGGATTGCTGCTCGGACGAATCAAAATTTTCGGAATCTCGCTCGGCGTGACCTTCGTTCTGTTCGCCGGCCTAGCAGCAGGTTATTTCGGCTTTACGGTGAACACGACGGTCATGCATTTTCTGCGCGACTTCGGTCTGATTCTCTTTGTCTTCTTTATCGGCCTGCAGGTCGGTCCTTCCTTTTTCTCCTCTTTCAGAAGCGGCGGTATTCAGTTAAATCTCCTGACGCTTTTGGCTGTTTTCCTTAGCTTAGCGGTGACGGTAGGGCTGTATTTCGCATTTTCCGATACTGTTTCGCTGCCGAAGAAACATATTCCAAACACGATAACCTGCTGCAACCTGGTTTCGGGCTGCATCGCAACATCGTTTGCCTTCGGCGG